>ENA-OQET01000837-OQET01000837.1-human-gut-metagenome-genome-assembly--contig:-NODE-837-length-15092-cov-3.337521_pt1 | contig 15092 bp, 10 predicted proteins | sample MGYA00242800_ERZ504645 | MGnify/ENA primary metagenome ERZ504645 (study PRJEB26092, sample SAMD00036308) | human gut metagenome | host: Homo sapiens | study: EMG produced TPA metagenomics assembly of... | reverse complement strand
CTGAATAATATTCGTAAGCTCTTTCTTATTAAGAGATTCACCTGTAACGATTGCTACTTTACCCTGTTTCAGACTTCTCTGTTTCTGAATTGCTTTTACAATATCAACCGCAAGGACTGTCTTACCAGATCCTTTTCTACCAATCACAAGAAGGTTACCTGTCTTGGATGTTCCTTCTCTCTGTGCCCTTCTATCGTTATCCAGTACTTCAACGATCTGTTCGCTCATTCCTCTCACCGGTACAAAATATGAGAACAGCTTCTTCTGTTCTTCTGTAAGTCCGGCTTTCAGACCTATCTCACTCGTAGCACTCAGATCATATCTTCCGGTTACAACAAATCCTGTATCGAACGGAACACCGCCTTTAGATTTCTTGATTCTTGCCTGAATCTCTTCCTCCGATGGCTCTTCGATTTCTAACTCTTCATCCGCTTCTTCGTCGTCTTCAATCTCTAAGTCTTCGTCATCAAAATCTGTCTCTTCATCGTCGACATCTGCAAAATCATCGTCGACATCTGCAAAATCATTGTCGAAGTCTTCTTCTTCGTCCTCTACATCCGCAAAATCAGCTTCGAAGTCTTCTTCTTCAAAATCGGCTTCTTCAAAGTCTTCATCCTCAAAATCAGCTTCTTCAAAGTCTTCATCTTCAAAGTCTTCCTCTTCAAAGTCTTCCTCTTCGAAATCAGCTTCTTCTTCGTCCTCTTCTTCAAAGTCTTCATCCTCAAAGTCTTCCTCTTCGAAATCAGCCTCTTCAAAGTCTTCATCTTCAAAATCAGCTTCTTCAAAGTCTTCATCCTCAAAGTCTTCCCCTTCGAAATCAGCCTCTTCAAAGTCTTCATCCTCAAAGTCTTCCTCTTCGAAATCAGCTTCTTCAAAATCTTCATCACCGAAATCGGCTTCTTCAAAACTGCTTCCACTCATATCGATTCCGCTAAGTTCTTCTTCGATTCCTTCAATGAAGTCTTCTTCCGTTTCCGAACCATCTTCAAAATCCTCTTCATAGAGTTCTTCTTCCGACTCTTCATTTCCCATTTCTTCCATCAGACGTACAATATCATCCGGAATTCTCTGTGTCTTGCTTATCGGTTCTGCCTCTTCCTCGGCCGCCTTTCTTGCTGCTTCTTCCTCGGCCTTTCTTCTTGCCTCTTCTTCAGCCGCTTTTCTTGCTGCTTCTTCCTCGGCTTTTCTTCTTGCTTCTTCTTCAGCCGCTTTTCTTGCTGCTTCTTCCTCAGCTTTTCTTCTTGCTTCTTCTTCGGCCGCTTTTCTTGCTGCTTCTTCCTCAGCTTTTCTTCTTGCTTCTTCTTCGGCTGCCTTTCTTGCTGCTTCTTCCTCGGCTTTTCTTCTTGCCTCTTCTTCGGCCGCCTTTCTTGCTGCCTCTTCTTCCTCGGCTTTTCTTCTTGCCTCAGCTTCCGCCGCTTTTCTCTCAACTTCTCTGCGTTCTTCTTCCTGGCGGATACGAGCCTGTTCTCTTTCTTTCTGAAGCCGCTCTTCATCTTTTGCTTTCTGCTTCTCGATTGCTGCTTCGTGGTCTTTCTGTTTTTCTTCCCATTTCTGAAGAATATCATCGATCATCATCTGACCATTCGCCAGAATCTCATCTTCACGCTCCTTCATTGCTTCTTCTTCAATTGTAATGCCATTGGCAACCGCCATGCCCTGCGCTAAAGCTTCCTCCAAAGTAGCTCCCGTCACAACCTGTTTGATCGTTGATCCATGTTCTTCCACAGCCTCTTCCTGTTCAGTATATACCGGTTCTTCTTCCACGACTTCTTCTGCAGCTTCTTCTACAATTTCTTCCTGCGGAATCTCTTCTTGTACAACAGTTTCCTGCATCGGCACTTCCTGTGGAATCTCTTCCTGTACAACAGTTTCCTGCATCGGTACTTCCTGCGGAGGAATTTCCTGAACTTCAGATTCATCAACTCTTTCTGTCACTGGCTCTCTGACCGGCTCTTCTTGTACGTCAACAATCTCTTCTGTACCTTCATTATATTCATTCTCGTCATCCACTTCTTCCAGTGTTGATTCCGGTTGTTTCTCCGGTTCCGGTTTCTTCTTAACCGCTCCCGGACGGCTGTCATATTTCTCCTGCTGAAGTGGTGTCAGTGGCTTATACTTCATCTTCAGTTCCATTGCAAGGTATACATATTTGCCTTCACTGAACCACAAGATCAGATCATCACATTCTTCCAGACATTCTGCTGTCATTCCGGCTTCATCATACAATTTGGCAAGTTCATATGCCCACTTTTCAATATATTCCGCTTTTTTAAATTCTTCCAGTGCTGTAATCTGATCTGTCAGCGATGCCCCCTGTGTTCTCAGAATCTTATATTTTAAAATATACTGATTCGGATCTTTTGGTGCCAGCTTTACGAATTCTTCATAACAATCCGTTGCTTCTCTGATATCTTTGATCTTCAGTGCCAGTGTGCCTAAACGATATACAATTTTTCTGCTTCCCGGTGCTCTGTCAAATGCCAGGAACAGTATATCTCTCCCCTTCTTAAACTCACCGTTATATTCATAAATCTCACTGACTGTATTGAGCATTGACGCATTCTTTACTCTTCGCCAGTCTATACCATCAGCAATTTCCTTTGCCTGCTGGTACTCCTTCTTTTCCAGATGATCAAGCATTTGCTCGGTCTTCACCCTATATTCATATTTATCCAATATTTCTCACCTCAAATGTTTATTTTAAAAAAGCGTATTTCCCTACAATTTTACTTATATAAGTTTATCATATGACCTGTTTATTGTCAAAATATCCCGCCAAATATGTTAAAAAAATATTACAAAAATTACAATTTTTTTATCCCTGTAAAATATCTGCCGGCTGCTCTCTGATATCAACGTAAAAAACAGCCATCATATTCTTTCCTATGATGGCTGTTACATATTCAATTTTATCATATTTAATTTTTATATCGGAGAATGATTTTTAATTTTTATTCCCTGTCGCCTTTGTATGCTTTCCGATGATCTTTTACTCATCTTCTTTGCACATTCATTCAAATCTACTATTCATGTTTCTTTACACATATTAATAATATCTTTAAATATGTGGTATTCTGTTCAATATGTCTGCAGTTCTTTTTATCGTCCGGTGTATATTTTCTCCGTCTGTTCTATTCTTCCGAATCTCCTCTACCGGCCTTTTATCTATTATAATAAAGGCTTATTCTCTGGGAACTTCTACCTGCCATACCACTAACATATTGATTCGATGATTCTACTGTGTCCATTGGATTAAGCCTCCTTTTCATAAATTTCCAATCAACGATATCTCACCGACATATGAAATATTCTTCATCCTTGATAAACTTTTCTTTTATCACTTAAGATATAAGCTGGAATTTATTATCTCATCTCTTCTACGATTATGATCCATATCCCCTTGATACCATTCTATAATCGTTATTCATCCATTCTCTTTCTCTACAATATACTTTACGATATTTGATATCCGATGCCTTACCAGATATTTCATATCTATATCCTGTATTTTTCGATTCTTAAACGAATTGAGAATTTATAATAAAAATACATCTTATAAAATATGTGATATTCAATTTTCAAGATTCCCTTTCTCGTCAGGAATTCTTTTTTGTTTATTTTGGATTTCCTTTGGATTGATTATATAATATCATTCGGCTTTTATTTTGTCAATACTTTTTGCAATTAATTTTATTTATTTTCCATTATTTCATTCCAACAGTTGAATTATCTGATTTTTCTTTATTTATTTTAATGTTTACACAATACTATACATTTTCAAATCGTATGCTTTTGTTAACATCATACGCTTGTGCATGTCCAATTGTTAACCAATCATCTTTTACAGTTGACATTTTATCCTGTTTATTTTATACTTCTGTTATATTTTTGATATAAAACTAAAGGAAAGGAGTTCTGCCATGTCATACGGCAGACAATTACCACTATGGACAACACAGTAAATAGCACAACAACGAAAAAGCTTTCCACCCGCAAACTGGTTCTGATTGCTTTGATGACTGCAATCACCTGTATCTTCGCTCCTATGGCGATTCCGATTCCGGTCAGCCCGGTACCGATCAGTCTTACCAACCTGGTGATCATGATCAGTATCTATGTACTTAGTTTTAGAGATGCAACCATCAGTTACATCGTATATCTGTTACTTGGTCTTGTCGGTCTCCCTGTATTTTCCGGTTTTACCGGTGGATTAGGAAAGCTTGCAGGTCCTACCGGCGGATACCTGATTGGTTTCATCTTCCTTGCACTGATTTCCGGACTGTTCGTTGATAAATTTCCAAAGAACAGAATCCTGGCAGTTGTCGGTATGATCATCGGTATGGCAGTCACTTATATCTTCGGTACAGAGTGGCTTGCGATCCAGTTGAAAATGTCATTCGTTGCAGCACTTTCTGTCGGAGTAATTCCTTATCTTGCCGGTGACGCAGCGAAGATTATCATTGCGATCATCGTCGGACCTGTACTCCGCAGCCGTCTGAGCCAGCTGCAGTAATAAAAATACACAGTATCGGAATTAATTTGGGATTTAATTTATTAACTGGGGAGCGACCTCTCAGTCCTTGAAGGAAACAATAGATAAGGCTTCTTGTTCAGGTTCCATACCATAAGAAACACTAAGAGAGTCAGAATCACCTAAAAGCAAAGGAACTACGCTCAAACTCGGGCGTTCGCCTCAAACACGTTCGCTTCGTTCCTTTAACGGTGCTTCTGACTCTCTAATTGTTTCTAACGGCATTCCACATTCACAATAATCCTTATCTATTGTTTCCTTCAAGTCGTGACTGGCAGCGAATGTTAATAAATAAAATGCCCGGAAGTGTAACCCAGCGGAAGCCACAACCGTTACGCAATTACCATTGGTAAGGCATTTGATACCCACGGAATAAAAAGTAGGAAGCCGTTCCAGTGAATGTGAAGAAGGTGTTGGAAATAGTTAAGCGTCAAAATTATGCGTTGGGTTTTCGAAATTTGCCTGTTTGAGCCGAATGGCGAGTTGCAAATTTCGGAAGCCCGTTTTTAGCATAATTTTGACGCTTTAGTATTTCCCACCGACGGAACCTGAACAGGAACGGCTTCCTACTTTTTATGCAGGTCCGGGTAATCATGCCTTCCTGAATTAAATCCCAAGTTAAATTTATAATATGATATCTCCGCTTTTCACACCCGTATTCATATCATAAGCTTCAATAATATTTCCGCTGATCACATACAGCGTATCTTCTATATAGATTCCCCGGATTCCCTGAGATGTATTTCCATTGACTTCTTCTTGCAGGATTGTCTCAAATTTCCTGTCTGTCCGGTTGTATGTCAGCAGATAATAGCTTTCCCCATTCTGGCTGTAACCGGATAATCCGATTACGTTTTTCTCCGGATCGGCAAGCACCGATTTATAATCATATGCCGCATGGCTTCCGTACAGATCATCCAGCACAAGTGTAGATTCTTCTTTTACATCTGACCGGTCAGATATATCGAACATTGTTATTTTTACTCCTTCTGCCACGCCGGATTCTTCATCGGTTGACATTCCGATACCGAGCAGTCTGTCTTCTCCATAGAAATGCAGGTATTCGGAAAATCCCGGAATCTTTAATTTACCGAGAATCTTTGGCTTCTCCGGATCGGACAGGTCTACACTGAATAACGGATCGACCTGCTCATATGTCACAAAATATCCGGATTCGCCCATGAACCTTGCAGAATAGATGGTTTCGCCTTTTGCCAGATTTTCGATGGTACTGATCTTATCCAGTTTCTTATCCAGTATCGTCACCAGATTTTCGTCATTATTTGTCGTGAATAATCTTAAATTGCCCTTGTATTCATCCAGCGAAAAGGTATCATTCAGATAACCTTTTACTTTTCCCTGTGCTGCTGCCTTTAATTTTCCCTTATTATAAGAAATTTTTCTAAGTGTTGTCACAGTCTGATTGTCCTGCTGCCACCCTGATTCATAATAGTAAATACTTTTTTTTGCTGACATACATCTGACCGCCTTCAGATAGGATCGCTTTATGATCTGCCGTTTCATCCGGTTTACTGATATCCACGGAACTGATCACTTCGTACATCATCCCACAGTTTTCCGGAGGCAGGCAGATACTGCTTTGGCTCATTGCTTTGTCATTCACCATCGGTACATAGGTGACCGGTTTATCTTTAACCACATTACTTCCTGTATAATACTCACTGAACAGATACAGGTATCCGTCTGCCATGCGCGATGAATTGTAAGTACCGCTCTGTGTTACTTCACCTTCTTTTACCGGCTTTTTGATATCACTGATGTCATAGGTGACTGCCGCAGTTTTTGTCTGTTGCCGGACAGCTGTACCGACCTGCTTTTTATTGTCTGCATCTGTACATTCTTTCTGACATACCGCCACCAGTTTCTTCTGGTCTGTATTTATATAAAACTCCTGGATCGCATATTCTTTTTCCAATGTGATCTCACTGTATTTTTTCAGTTGCCCTTTCCCTGCATCTACGATGTCGATCGTCCGGCCATTATCTTCCCGTACATACAGATACGTTCCATCTGTTTTTGCAATATCTCCTTCATCTACACCGGACTGCCGGACATTGGTCTGCGAATACCCGCCATCTGCGTCCACTGCTGCCGCTGATGTCTCATTCCCACTGCCTGTATCCGCTGCTGCCGATGTCTCATTTCCACTTCTTGCATACATTGCAATTCCTTCGTTACCTTGCGACCGTTTGATATATTTATAGATTTCATCATAACTTTCGGCTATCCTGATCTTCCTGCTGCCGCTGATCTTCCTTTCTGCATTATCTGCTGACACCCCTTTAGAGTCTATCATTCCATGATGCAGGCTTCCATACTGCCACACTATGATTCCCGTCACAACTGCTACACAGGCTGCTGCAAGTCCGATCCGGTATGAATGAAAATGTTTCTTCTGCTTTTTCCCTTTTAGTAACCGATCTATATTTTCCGGTCTCAGACTGTCCGGTACCTCTGTGTTTTCTGACAATCGTGCAATCTGATCCACCATATCCTGTTCGCAGTATCCGTTCTGCTTTTTTTCCTGTTCATTCTCACGCCGCATACACTTCTCACTCCTTTCTTCCCTGCTCTGTTTCTCCGTAACTGCCTAACACACATTCCATCTTTTTAAGTGCCCGGCTCCGCTTCGATCGTACCGTGTTCGGATTCAGCCGCATCATTTCCCCGATCTCCTGACTGCAATACCCGCCGAATACGGATAATCCGACTAATATCTGTTCTTCTTCCGATAACACGAAGAATGCTTTCCTGACGTCCATTGCCAGATCATAATCCGGTACAACCGGCTGTTCCGGAAGTTCTTCCTCTCTTCCCGGCTCTTCTTTTAATGCCTTCTTCAATCTCTTCTTACATTTATTCGTCAGAATTGTAAATATCCAGCTGCGGAATGCTTCTTCTTTTTTTAATTTATGTATGTTCTCGTATGCCGCAACAACCGCCTCGCTCACTGCATCCTCCGCTTCCTGTGGATTCTTCATCAGGCACAGTGCGTAATGGTACAGATCACGGTAAACCGTTTCATACATTTCCGAGAACCTTTTTACACTGCATATCATATCGTAACCTCCCTCAGATATGAATCTGTTATTACTATTTTTAATCTTCCGGTAATTATTATAAATCCTATATAAATAAGAGTCATTTCCTACTCACATTGTTGCAGGTATTTTATCATATTATACAAGAATTTTCCTTATTTAGGCAGTGTCTGCATCTCCGAATAAGGAAAAACAGCAGGAAATCCGTGATTTCCTGCTGTATACATAAGTCCGAATGTCAGATCAAAATTTTCCAAAACAAAACGGTACCAAAAATAAAACATATTATCCTCTGTAATAATTGATCAGACATCCTTTCAGGATGATCTCTCTTTCTGCATCGGTCATATCACCAAGCTTCAGAGTGATCTCTTTCAGAGAATCTCCAACCACATAAGCCTTGATCTCGACATTCTTATCTTCCACTGCTTTTCTGATCTCCGGCACGAAGATATAGTCACCATTACGGAAGCTTAAGTTCTCGTGATCTTCCTCTGTGATAAATGGAAGCATACCCCAGTTGATCAGGTTCGAGCGATATCTCTTGGTTGCATATTCGTTCGCAATATTTGCCCAGCCGCCGAGTACCTTCTGACAGGATGCTGCCTGCTCTCTTGCAGAACCATCTCCCGGTTTTACTGCAAAGATCGTGCTTCCGATTCCGAGATTACCTTTTCCTGTCTCCGGATATGTCTCGTGGATCTTATCCATAACCGGTTTCAGTTCATCTAACACTTCTAACGGACACTGTCCTGCTTCAATTGCTTTCTCGGCTTTCTGTACTTTCTTCGCACGGCCTACATAAGCAGGATCTTTTCTGGACAATGCAAATTCTGCAAGTCCCAGAGGGTTGGATCTGTAAGAAGAGGTCTCTCCGGATGGAATCAGTTCATCTGTTGTGGTGACCGGATCGTGGATCTCAGATACCACTTTCAGAAGTAAGTTTTCCGGAAGTGCTGCCATTGCCGGCCAGTCTTTGATGTTTGGTCCGAATTTGATCTCTACAGACGGATCTGCTACGCCATGGCTGTCGAAGACACGGTTTGCGTAAATGTTCTTATCAAAATGATAAGTCTGTCCTTTATATTCCACATCCAGGTCAGTTGCAGGTGTAAGGAATCCCTTATTCGCTGCTGTTGCAGCGATGGAACGTGCATCCATAAGTGCAACCGATGCGATCTGTCCGCTCTGAAGTTTGGAGCCTTCACGGTTCGGGAAGTTTCTGGTTGAGTGACGGATCGAGAATGCGTTGTTTGCAGGGGTATCTCCGGCACCGAAGCATGGTCCGCAGAATGCCGTCTTCACGATCGTTCCTGCTTCCATAAGGTCAGCAACTGCTCCGTTCTTCACAAGTTCCATGTAGATCGGTGTACTTGCAGGATATACACTGAATGTAAACTCATCGGAACCGATATAATGTCCTTTGATGATATCTGCTGCGGCACAGATATTTTCAAATCCGCCGCCGGCACATCCTGCGATGATTCCCTGATCCACATATAGCTGCCCATTTACAATCTTATCCTGCAGAGAATAGTCAACTGCTCCGTCGAGACTTACCAGTGCTTTCTGTTCTACATCATGAAGGATGTCTTTTAAGTTGGTTCTCACTTCATCGATCGTGTATACATTAGACGGATGGAATGGCATTGCGATCATTGGTTTGATCTCACTTAAGTTTACATATACCATACCGTCATAGTAAGCAACATCTCCCGGGTTGAGTTCTTTGTAATCTTCACTTCTTCCATGAATGTCATAGAATTCTTTGATCTTATCATCGGTCTTCCAGATGGATGACAGGCAGGTCGTCTCTGTCGTCATAACATCGATACCGATACGGAAGTCCGCACTTAACTTACTCACACCAGGTCCTACGAATTCCATCACTTTATTGTTAACATAGCCATTGCCGAATGTCGCACCGATGATCGCAAGTGCCACGTCTTGTGGTCCGACACCTTTCATCGGCTCGCCATCTAAGTAGATTCCGACTACCCCCGGCATCTTAATATCATATGTCTTATTCAGAAGCTGTTTTACAAGCTCCGGTCCGCCTTCTCCCATAGCCATGGTTCCAAGTGCACCATAACGTGTGTGGCTGTCTGATCCTAAGATCATCTTACCGCCGCCAGCCAGCATCTCACGGGCAAACTGGTGGATGACTGCCTGATGAGGCGGTACATAGACTCCGCCATATTTTTTCGCGCAGGTGAGACCGAACATGTGATCATCTTCGTTGATCGTTCCTCCGACTGCACAAAGAGAGTTATGACAGTTCGTAAGTACATAAGGGATCGGAAATTTTTCAAGCCCTGAAGCCCTGGCTGTCTGAATAATTCCAACGAATGTAATGTCATGAGATGTCAGCTTATCGAATTTGATCTGCAGACGCTCCATATTTCCCGAGGTGTTATGCGCTGCCAGAATGTTATATGCCATTGTATTCTTTGCAGCTTCCTGTGGAGTCACATCTTTACCTGTCTTTGCAGCAACTGCTTCTTTTTCTTCCACAATCTCTGTTCCATTCAGTAAATAGACTCCCTTGTCATATAATTTCAGCATGTTTTGTCCTCCTACTATCGTATTATGAATATATTAAAATGTCTGAGTCCAGACATCTGCTAACCTGATTATTCTTTCATATATTTCATATGATCTGCTACCATCATGGCAATCTTGAATGTCAGTGCATCGTCAAATACGCGCACATCCAGTCCTGTTTTCTTCTGAATCTTCTCCAGACGATACACCAGTGTATTTCTGTGCACATACAGGCGCCTTGCCGTCTCTGATATATTCAGGTTATTATCGAAGAATGTATAAACTGTCGTCAGTTCTTCTTCTTCAAAAATATCGGCCTTGCCATCTTCGAATACTTCATTCAGGAACATCTCGCAGAGTGATGCCGGAAGCTGATTGATCAGCCGTCCGATTCCGAGTTCATTGTATGCAAGGATCTTCTTCTCTGTATAAAACACTCTTCCGACTTCCAAAGCCATATCTGCTTCTTTGTATGATCTGGATACATCCTTTAATTCTTCTACAATTGTTCCATATGCCGCTCTTACACTTACCATGGCTTCCATATTCAGCGTCGTGACCAGCTCTTTGGCGATCTGTTCTACCTGCGGATAGCTGTCGGTAGACTGCAGTGACTTCACAAGAATAATATGTTTTTCATCAATTGCCGTTACGAAATCCTTTGTTCCCGTCGCATACAGACCTTTCAGAGTTTCCTGTACCAGGACATCTCCTTCATTCTTCGGTTCGATCACGAATACGACTCTCTTGAGTTCTGCCGGAATCTTCATCTTCTTTGCCTGATTATAGATATCAACCAGAAGCAGATTATCCAGAAGCAAATTCTGAATAAACCGGTTCTTATCCATCCGTTCTTTGTATACATAAAGAAGATTACGAAGCTGACTGGCTCCCATACGTCCTGCCAGTTCCATGCCGTCTGCATTTCCATGCAGCATCAATACATATACCGGATCACTGTCTTCATAGATGCGGAACATTCCCATCTCATCTAAGATCATCTCTTCCGGTTCTTCTTCGTCATCACGGAAATCTTGAATCTGGATCTCATACCCGGTCAGAGTCTCATTCGTCCTTACGAGACAGAATCCCTGCATATCCCATATTGCACAGTCAAATCCTGTAATCTCCCTGATATCCTGTGCTGTTTTGTGTAATATCTGATTTGATAACACGCATTGTCCTCCATTTCCTATCCGCAATGCTGTTCTTCGTGTTCTTTTGCATACTTGTATACATTTTAGCACGCTAACGAACTGCATTACGAATACATTATAGCAGATAATCATGCTTTAACAAAGCAAAATTTTATTGTCTGCGAAAAAAACGAAAAGACCGGACGCTTTCTTACGCCCGGTCCTCTTATATTCATCTGTTTTTTACGATAATTGCGGCTCTTATACCAAGCCTTCATTACAGACTAGTTTGTGATTGTAACCTGTGTCTCTTTATCAAAGATATGGATCTTCTCAGCATCCAGAGCAAATTTAACAGTATCACCTGTTCTTGCTGTTGTTCTAGGATCCACTCTTGCTGTCATGCTTGATCCTTCATAATCGAAGTATAAGAATACTTCTGCACCGAGCATCTCATATACACGGATCTTTGCTTCGATTACTGTATTTGGAGAAGCTTCGATGAACATCTGCTCATCGTGCACGTCTTCCGGACGGATTCCGAGAACAACTGTCTTTCCTTCATATCCGCCATCAATCAGCTTCTTCGCTTTTGCCGGTGGAAGCTCGATTTCTGAAGGTCCTGCTACCAGGTATACTTTATTTCCGACTACTTTACATTTCGCATCAACAAAGTTCATCTGTGGTGATCCGATGAATCCGGCAACGAACTGGTTGCATGGATAATCGTACAGAGTCTGTGGTGTATCTACCTGCTGAACAATACCTGCGTTCATAACTACGATTCTGGTTCCCAGTGTCATAGCTTCTGTCTGGTCATGTGTTACATAGATGATGGTTGTACCTAATCTCTGGTGCAGTTTAGAGATCTCGATACGCATCTGTACACGAAGTTTTGCATCCAGGTTTGACAGAGGCTCGTCCATAAGGAATACTTTAGGATCACGTACGATGGCACGTCCCATAGCAACACGCTGTCTCTGTCCACCGGAAAGAGCTTTTGGTTTACGGTCAAGCAGTGGTTCCAGATCCAGGATCTTAGCTGCCTCACGAACCATTTTGTCGATCTGGTCCTTTGGTACTTTTCTTAACTTCAGACCAAATGCCATGTTATCATATACTGTCATATGTGGATACAGAGCGTAGTTCTGGAATACCATTGCGATATCTCTGTCTTTTGGCTCTACGTCATTTACTACTTTGTCCCCAATCTTCAGTTCTCCGGAAGTAATATCTTCCAGACCGGCGATCATACGGAGTGTTGTAGATTTACCACATCCGGATGGTCCTACGAAAATGATAAATTCTTTATCTTCAATCTCAAGGTTGAAGTCTTTTACTGCTTCAAATCCATTTGGATAAGTTTTGTTAATGTGTTTTAATGATAAACTTGCCATTGTTATAATCCTCCTGATTTATAATCGTTTTATTTCATTTTGTTACCTGTTTCGTTCTGATAAAAAGTATATAAAAAAAGTTCAACCTGGGTAATGCCCAAGTTGAACAATCTTTTTTTCATTTTCTATACAAGTTGACGAACGGAACGTTATTTAAAGTCAGGGTGTCTGTAACAGTGCCTGATAGACGTCTCTTTTCCCTATACCTCTGTCCTTTGCCACCTGTTTCATCGCAGCTTTCTTATCCATGCCCTGTCCGAGATAGAGTTCCATATGCTCTTCCATGCTCATCTCTTCCCATCTGGCTTTTTCTTCACTCCGGATCTCTTCCCTGCTTTTTCCTTCGATCACCATGACGCATTCTCCCTTCGGCTCCTGTACGTCATAATATGCCAGTGCGTCTTCTATCTTTGTGGCAAATACCGTCTCATGCTTCTTCGTCAGTTCCCGGCAGATACTGATGCGTCTGTTGCCAAGCGTCTCCCGAAGCGTCTTCAACGTGCGGACCAGTCTGTGCGGTGCTTCGTAGATCACCATTGTTCTTGTCTCATCTTTCAGTTCATTCAAGACAGCCTGTCTCTCCTTCTTATCCGTCGGAAGAAATGCTTCAAATGCGAATCTTCTCGTTCCAAGCCCGGATATCGTAAGCGCCGTCACACATGCGCAGGCTCCCGGAACAGCTGTAACCGTGATCCCGGCCTCCTGGCACATCTTTACCAGTTCTTCTCCCGGATCAGAGATTCCCGGCATACCTGCATCGGTGATCACTGCAATATCTTCACCATTCTGCAGGCGTTCCACAAGTTTGTGTCCTTTTTCAATCTTATTATATTCATGATAGCTGGTCATCGGTGTCTTAATCTCAAAATGATTCAGAAGCTTGATACTGTTCCTGGTATCTTCTGCCGCAATCAGATCTGCTTCTTTCAAAATTCGCACCGCCCGGAAGGTCATATCTTCCAGATTTCCTATCGGTGTCGCACATAAGTACAATGTTCCTGCCATCTCTTACTCCTCCATCTTATGCTCGCTCTTGTTCATCCCGTACATCTCAAGCAGTTCTTCTGTATAACTTCCATCCTTCTGATATACGATCAGTGGCGGCTCCACCTGCATTCTCGGATTTCCGCCTTTCATACCCTCGATCAGAACCATGTTCGGTTCTTTGTCTATATGCGGATATACCAGCCGCATACGTTTTGGCTCGATTCCGTATGCGCACATCTTTGTCATGATCTCCGGAAGCCGGAATGGCCTGTGGACCATGTAAAACCTTCCTTTGACCTTCAATAGTTTCGCACTTTCTCTTAATATATCATCCAGCGTGCAGAGTGCCTCATGTCTGGCAATATACAATGCTGTATTCTGATTCTTCAGTCCGTGGTCTCCGATCATGTACGGGGGATTGGTCGTAATAACTCCAAAAGAGGCGGCTCCGAATATGGATGCTGCCTCCTTGATATCTCCCGTTACAATGTCGATCCTCTCTTCCAGTCCGTTATGGCTGACGCTGCGCCTTGCCATATCTGCGCTCTCCTCCTGGATCTCCAGTCCTGTATAATGCAGGCCCGGATATTTAGCTTCCAGAAGGATCGGAAGAATCCCCGTTCCTGTTCCGAGATCCAGTGCTTTTTCGTGCTTTTTCACATTTGCAAATGCGGACAAAAGCACCGCATCCATTCCAAAACAGAACCGTCCCGGACTCTGGATGATCTCGTATCCTCTGATCTGCAGGTCATCCAGTCTTTCATTCGGAAGTAATTTAGTCATCATTTAACTTTGACGCTCCGTTCTTTTCTTCTAACGCCTTCAGTTCCTTCATCTCTTCTTTGGAAAGTCTTACGTCTTTCTTCTTACGTCTCGGCTTGAATCTCAGTTCTGCTGCCGGATACTCACGGATCTCTTTCTCGTCATTATCCAGTGTTACAACAACTTTCACCAGCTGACGGAGTACGTTAACAGACTGGACATCTCCTCTTAAGCCTTCCGGTGTTGTGACATGATCACCATTTGCCGGAAGATGGCTGTTCAGTTCTTCGTATGTCTCCTCTTCATTCGTCAGACAGCACATCAGTCTTCCGCAGACACCCGAGATCTTCGTCGGATTCAGTGAAAGGTTCTGCTCTTTTGCCATCTTGATCGATACCGGTGCGAACTCAGATAGATACGTATGACAGCAAAGTGGTCTGCCACAGATCCCGATCCCTCCGCGGATCTTCGTCTCATCACGCACACCAATCTGTCTTAACTCGATTCTTGTACGGAATACACTTGCCAGATCCTTTACCAGCTCTCGGAAATCGATTCGTCCGTCTGCAGTAAAATAGAACAGCACCTTATTATTGTCAAATGTATATTCTGCATCGATCAGCTTCATCTCCAGCCCGTGCTTATGGATCTTCTCCAGGCAGATCTTGAATGC
>ENA-OQET01000836-OQET01000836.1-human-gut-metagenome-genome-assembly--contig:-NODE-836-length-15093-cov-4.597421_pt1 | contig 15093 bp, 13 predicted proteins | sample MGYA00242800_ERZ504645 | MGnify/ENA primary metagenome ERZ504645 (study PRJEB26092, sample SAMD00036308) | human gut metagenome | host: Homo sapiens | study: EMG produced TPA metagenomics assembly of... | reverse complement strand
ATCGTGGGGTAAGGGGATGTTGGCTACATATTGATGTTGTGCTGTTGCTTTTTACTGAAAGCTACTACTAACGACTCATAAATCTACCCTTAATCGTGTATTGGATGATAGTTGCGGATTTTAGGATTAGTTGATATTGTCAAGAACAACAGGCATGCCGGTACGCAGCTGTAAGGTTCCGGAGGTAAGGATTGTATCTCCTGCGGCTAACCCTCGTACTATTTGCACTTCTGCTTCTGTGCGGATTCCAATCTCGACATCTACCGGTTGGGCAACGCCCGAACGATAAACAAACACTTTATTCTTTCCCATTTCCGGAACGATGGCTTCCGATGGAATAGCTATGGCATCTTTAATTTCGTTTTGTTTCAATGTGATGTCGGCATACCGTCCGGGAAGCAGTTCACCATTGGTGTTTGGGTATAAGGCGCGCACTGTCAAGGTATGGGTTTCCGGATCAATACTCGATTCCGTTGCATATACTTGAGCATCGAAAGCATCTAGTCTTCCTTCTATTTTGAAAGATAATCTGGTTCCTTTTTTGATTTGTCGTGCATAACGTTCCGGTACGGCAAATTCTACTTTTAGTGGGGTAATTTTGGTGAGTTTGGCTATAACTGTAGTAGGAGAGGCATATGCTCCTACACTGACTTGGCGCAGACCGATTACACCATCGAAAGGAGCACGTAGCTCGGTCATGTCAATATTGGCTTTGATGTTTTCTATATCTGCATGAAGCGTAGCGAGTTCTGTCTTAACCTGTTCGTATGCTTCCTTACTTACTGCATCTCGTTGTAATAGTGCATTCTGTCGGAATACTCGGTCTTCGGCAAGTGGCATTTGTGCCTTTAGACGATCTAATTGTGCTTGTAACTGACTGTCATTTACTTTTGCCAGCAACTGACCTTTGGTAACAAAACTACCTTCCGTGAAATTAATGTCGATGATTTTTCCCGAAGTCTCGAAAGACAAATCTACCTCTTCGTCGGGCATAAGCTTACCACTGACAAATAACTGGTCGGTCAGTAAATGTGGTTTAATGATCTGTGCATTTACATTCAGACTTTTCTTTTTATTTGTTTTTATTGTTGGGCTAGCTTCATTTAGTTCTTCATTTTCTTTGGGAGTGAAATTATGGATTCCTAAGCCGATTAATCCGGCTCCTACCAGAATGATAATTCCCCATTTTACTCGTTTGTCCATGTGTTTTTATGGTATAAATTAAGATTTGGAAATAATGATTATTAACTTTGATAACAAACTTAAGGAATTGTTTAAATAGAGAATGCCTTTTTTACAAAAATTTGCAAATAAAAATTCCTTTCATTCTTTTGCCTGTAAACGTAAGACTTTAAAGAATGAAAGGAATTACAGCTGTTTTGATAAAATATATTTTATAAATCCTTTAGATATTTAGAAAGATATATTTGCCATTTTCCATAGTCCAAGGAAAGATGTTTTAGTTATTTCTACCAGCTTGTCCCAGTTTATTTTATCAGCTTCATCACCCGGAAGATGATAATCCGGATGCCAGTCTGTATGATACCACATAATTGGAATACCCAGTTTGGCAAAGGTTCCGTTGTCACTACCTCCTACAGGATTGTCCCATGCACGATAATCGGGCTGTAGATTCAGATTGTAATGCTCGATATCTTCTTTCAGCCATTCACCGAAGGCAGGTGTTCCTTTGGTAAAGAAGTATACTACATGCCAGGGGCGTGACTCATCATTATTTCTTCCTATCATGTCGAAATTTAAGTATCCTTTCACTTGCTTGATCTGCGGAAAGGACTGTGCAAAATATTTTGAACCTAACAATCCTTTTTCCTCTCCGTCCCAGAAGGCAAAGATAACAGTACGTTCTGGTTGCTTGCCTGTAGCCAGGAAGGAACGCACAATCTGTAGAACGGCTGAAACTCCCGATGCATTGTCATCGGCGCCATTATAAATCTGATCACCGTCCAGCATGGGATCGTAACCGATATGATCATAATGTGCACCTATTATGACGATCTCGTCCTTGTTCTTTCCATCTATTTTTGCAAGTACATTGCGCATGTGATATTTTTGATGTACTCCCTGTTTGATTAGTTGGATTGAATCGGGATGAACTTGCAACTTGCCTTTTTTCTGTCGTTCTACACGGTATGCTTCAAATGGTTGGAAATAACTGTCGAATACTGGAGAAACACCCCATTGCTGTAATAGCGAAGCAATGTAGTTTCCGGCTATTCTTCCCTCTTCTGTTCCGGCTTCCCGGCCTTTCAGTTCATCTGCTGCCAGGAAACGGACAAAAGCTTCTGCATTTGCCTGGTTGATTTGAGCAAGTCCTTTTTCCTCTGGAGTAGGTCCAGAGTTTTTCTTTGCATATGCATTTGTAGTTGCAAACCACGACATGGTTGCAAGTAGTATACAAAAAGTGAATTTTTTCATGTCTGTTAGATTTAAAAGATTAATAAGCTGAGCGGTATTTCCCTTCTTCTTTGTCCTCCAGTATATTTAAGTAAGAAGCATAACGTGATTCACTGATATAATGGTTTTCCACGGCTTCACGTACGGCGCATCCCGGTTCATGCCGATGGGTACAATTACCGTATTTGCATTTAGCTGAGAACTCAAAGATTTCTTTGAAGTAATGTCCTACTTCTTCGTCCTCCATGTCAAAAGTACCAAACCCTTTAATTCCCGGAGTGTCAATGATATAACCTTCTTCACCTATAGGAAACATTTCAGAGAAAGTCGTAGTGTGCATACCTTTATTATGTACTGTCGATATTTCTCCTGTTTTTATTTTTTGATCTGGAAGGATGGCGTTAATTAATGTCGATTTTCCAACTCCGGAATGTCCGGAAAATAAGGTGACTTTTCCTTTCAGCTCTTTTTTAATTTCTTCGATATCTGTCTGATTTAATGCAGAAATCTTGAAGCAGGGATAACCGATATGTGTGTAAAGATTGGTCAATGCTTCCAGATAATGAAGTTCCTCATCCGAATACCGGTCGATTTTGTTGAATACAAGACAGACAGGTACACGATAAGCTTCTGCTGATGCCAGAAAACGGTCGATGAACGTAGTTGATGTTTCCGGATAGTTGACAGTAACTATCAGCATGCACTGGTCCAGATTTGCTGCAATAATATGCGATTGTTTGGATAGATTTGATGCACGGCGGATAATATAATTTTTCCGGTCTTCTATTTCTGTAATGAAAGCTGTACCTTCAGCGTTGATTGAGATTTGTACCCGGTCGCCTACGGCAATGGGATTGGTACTACGGATTCCTTTCAGGCGGAAGTTTCCTTTAATTTTACATTCTATTTGCCGGTTGTCGTCTGTTTTGACGAGATACCAACTTCCTGTGATTTTTAATGACTAAGCCTTTTTCCAAATTTTTATAGGATGAAAGATAAAGGATGAAGAAAAGCTGACGCATTCTGTTTTCAGAGCGTCGTTGAAGCTTCGTTCTTCATCCTTTATAAAATTAATTAAACAGTCATGATTTCTTTGTCTTTAGCAGCAAGCATATCGTCGATCTGTTTGATATACTTGTCATGAGATTTCTGCAATTTTGCTTCAGAGTTCTTTTGTTCGTCTTCAGGCATACCATCTTTTACGGCTTTTTTCAAAGCATCGATAGCATCACGTCGTGCGTTACGAACGCTGACTTTAGCTGTTTCGCCTTCACCTTTACACTGTTTTGCCAGTTGTTTACGACGCTCTTCTGTCAAAGGAGGAATACCTATACGGATAATTTCTCCATTGTTTTCGGGCATGATACCCAATTCAGAGTCGATAATTGCTTTTTCAATTACACGGAACATACTCTTGTCCCAAGGTTTTATAGCGATACTGCGTGCATCAGGGGTAGTCACTGCTGCTACATTATTGATGGGGACCATGCTTCCGTAAGAATCTACGCGGATGCCGTCCAGCAAGCGTACGTCTGCTTTTCCTGCACGGATGTGTGCCAGTGCATCTTCCAGATACATAATTGCCATATCCATTTTCTCTTCAGCTCCGCTGAGAATTGTCTTTGAGTCTGCCATATTAAAATTCTAAAGTTTATCGGGTTAGACTTATGCTAAATTAATGTGAACAAAAATACATGATTTTTTATTTTTCTGCAATAGTTTACTGATAATTATGCTAATGGCTATGAGTGAATGTCTGTATTTAGTATGATAAAAGAGCGGGATTTTTATTGTGAATAAATAAATGTGCCTTCTATGAAAAGAGTGTGGGTTTAGTGATGAAATAAACGTTTTGTCCCAATTTTTCTACTTTTTATGCGAAAAAATAGTTGAAAGATGTTTGATTGAAGAAAAATGTTACTATATTTGCCAACAACAAAACAATAATACATGAACAAATACTCTCTTCATATCACAATGATGGTCGGAATGGGGCGCACTGCAACATTCACATCTGTAACCGGGATGACCCCTCGGGGGTGAGAGATTGTATTTAGGTGTTTCTACGTGTTACACGCCTGTGGACTCAGGCATTTCGTTTTATTTTAATCAATTATTTATTTTGTTTTATCTGACAAGTGGGCTTTCTTGTATGAAAGAACAGTCCTTGTTATAAAAATATAAGTACATGAAGGTATTAAAATTCGGTGGAACATCAGTGGGTTCTGTCAGCAGCATGTTGAATGTAAAGAAAATTGTTGAAGCGGTTGATGATAAAGTGATAGTAGTCGTTTCAGCATTGGGTGGTATAACTGATAAGTTGATTAAGACTTCGACTATGGCTGCCAACGGTGATTCCGGTTATGAAAAGGAGATGAAGGAGATTGTAAACCGTCATATAGAAATGGTTTATACCGTCATTCCGGCAGGACAGAAACGTGAATTGCTGCTTGACTGTGTGAATGAACTGCTGAGTGAACTGAAAGATATTTTTCAGGGAATATATCTTATACGTGATTTGTCGCCAAAGACTTCGGCTACAATTGTAAGCTATGGCGAGCGCCTTTCTTCTATTATCGTAGCAACACTGATAGAAGGAGCCCAGTGGTTTGATTCCCGTCTGTTTATTAAACAGAAAAGAAACACAACAAACATATACTTGATTCGGAACTTACCAATCGTCTGGTTCGTGAAACGTTCCATGAAATTCCTTCTATATCACTTGTTCCTGGATTTATTTCTACTGATAAGACTACAGGAGAAGTGACAAATCTTGGACGAGGCGGTTCCGATTATACAGCTTCTATTCTGGCAGCTGCACTGGATGCCGATGTGCTGGAGATTTGGACAGATGTAGATGGTTTCATGACAGCCGATCCGAGAGTTATCAGTACTGCATATCCTATTACGGAATTGAGTTACGTAGAGGCAATGGAGTTGTGCAACTTTGGTGCGAAGGTAGTTTATCCCCCTACTATTTATCCGGTTTGTCATAAGAATATACCTATTTTAATAAAGAATACGTTCAATCCTGATGCTCCGGGAACTATCGTAAAACAGGAGGCTGATCACTCATCGAAAGCCATTAAGGGTATTTCTTCTATTAATGACACGTGTCTGATAACCATGACCGGACTAGGAATGGTCGGTGTGATTGGAGTGAACTACCGAATATTCAAGACATTGGCTGAAAATGGTATCAGTGTGTTCCTCGTTTCACAGGCTTCTTCGGAGAACTCAACGTCTATAGGTGTACGGACCGTGGATGCTGATCTGGCTTGTGAAGTATTGAATGAAGAGTTTGCCAAGGAAATAGAAATGGGCGAAATCAGTCCGATGAAAGCAGAAAGCGGACTTGCTACTGTTGCTATCGTAGGAGAGAACATGAAGCATACACCGGGTATTGCCGGAAAGTTGTTTGGTACACTGGGACGTAACGGTATCAACGTGATAGCTTGTGCACAGGGAGCTTCCGAAACAAATATTTCGTTTGTAGTAGACGGAGCTTCGTTGCGTAAGACATTGAATGTTATTCACGATTCTTTCTTCTTGTCCGAATACCAGGTACTGAACCTTTTCATTTGTGGTATCGGAACGGTAGGGCATAGTCTTATCGAACAGATCAGCAGTCAGCAGGAACGACTGAAACGTGAACGTGGACTGATGCTGAATGTGGTAGGTATAGCCAACGGACATAAAGCTTTATTTACCCGTAGAGGAATTGACCTGTCTAACTATCGTCAGGAATTGGATGAAAAAGGAATACCTTCATCTCCTCAGGTACTTCAGGATGAGATTGTTGGCATGAATATTTTCAATTCTGTATTTGTGGACTGTACTGCAAGCCCAGAAATAGCCGGACTTTATAAGGAATTTTTAAGTCACAATATTTCGGTTGTAGCAGCCAATAAGATTGCCGCATCGTCGGAATATGAAAATTATGCGGAACTGAAGCAGATTGCTCGCCAGCGTGGAGTGAAATTCTTGTTTGAAACAAATGTGGGAGCAGGTCTTCCTGTGATAAATACGATAAACGATTTGATAAACAGTGGAGATAAAATTGTAAAGATTGAAGCTGTACTTAGCGGTACACTGAACTACATATTCAATACTATCAGTGCCGATGTACCTCTTAGTGAAACTATTCATAAAGCAAAAGAAGAAGGATATTCAGAACCTGATCCGCGTATCGACCTGAGCGGGAAAGATGTTATCCGCAAACTTGTTATTCTGGCACGCGAAGCAGGATATCGGTTGAATCAGGAAGACGTAGAGAAGCACTTGTTTATTCCTAACGAATTGTTCGAAGGTTCACTGGATGACTTCTGGAAAAAGATTCCAGCTCTTGACGATGAATTTGAAGCACGTCGTAAAGTGTTGGAAAAAGAAGGAAAACACTGGCGTTTTGTAGCTAGTCTGGAAAATGGACATGGAGTCGTGGCTTTGCAGGAAGTAGGCCGGAATCATCCGTTCTATACACTGGAAGGTAGTAATAATATTATTTTGCTTACAACTGAACGATATAACGAGTACCCGATGCTCATTCAGGGTTATGGAGCCGGAGCAGGTGTTACCGCAGCCGGAGTCTTTGCCGATATAATGAGTATCGCAAACATTTAGGCTTATGAAGCACATTATTATTTTAGGCGACGGTATGGCGGACTGGTCCGTACCATCGCTGGGAAACAAAACATTGCTACAATATGCAAATACTCCGTACATGGACAAACTAGCCCAGATGGGACGTACGGGGATGCTGAAAACAGTTGCCGACGGTTTTCATCCCGGAAGTGAAGTTGCGAACATGTCGGTTATGGGTTACGACCTGCCGTTAGTTTACGAAGGAAGAGGCGTACTTGAGGCTGCCAGTATTGGTGTAGATCTGGAACCGGGCGATATGGCTATGCGCTGCAACCTGATTTGTGTAGAAGGAGATATCCTGAAAAATCATTCGGCAGGACATATCACGACCGAAGAAGCCGACCAGCTGATTAAGTATCTTGATGAGAAATTAGGAACAGACCGTATTCGTTTTTATACGGGGGTACAATATCGTCATTTGCTTGTCATCAAAGGAGGCGACAAACGTCTGGCTTGTGTGCCGCCACACGATGTTCCGTTGAAGCCTTTTCGTCCGAATCTGGTAAAAGCCTTATGTCCGGAAGCACAAGAAACTGCCGATTTGCTGAATGCCTTGATTTTGAAATCGCAGGAATTGCTTGCCACTCATCCGGTCAATCAGAAGCGTCTGGCGGAAGGAAAAGATGCAGCCAACAGCATTTGGCCGTGGAGTCCAGGGTATCGTCCGCAGATGGAACCTTTATCACAGAAATACCCTTCCATTCATAGAGGATCGGTCATTACAGCTGTCGATTTGATTCGTGGTATCGGACGTTATGCGGGTTTGCGTTGTATAGATGTAGAGGGAGCTACCGGACTTTACAATACGAATTACGAAGGCAAGGCTCAGGCGGCTATCGAAGCGTTAAAAACCGATGATTTTGTTTATCTGCATATCGAGGCTAGTGATGAGGCTGGACATGAAGGAGATATAGACTTGAAGTTGAAAACCATTGAATATCTGGACAGCCGTGCAGTCGGACCTATTTACGAAGAAGTAAAAAACTGGGATGAGCCGGTAGCGATAGCTGTGTTGCCCGATCATCCTACTCCGTGCGAACTGCGTACACATACAGCCGAACCGATACCTTTCCTGATTTATTATCCAGGTATTGCTCCCGATAGTGTGCAGAGTTACGATGAAATAGCCTGCCGGGAAGGAGGATACGGTACGATGGAAAAAGATGAGTTTATGAATGAGTTTATGAATTTACACTAGAGAGTTATGAAATATTACAGTACAAATAAGAAGGCTTCCGACGCAACACTTGAGGAAGCTGTAGTACGTGGACTGGCAGGCGATAAAGGTTTGTATATGCCTCGTGCCATCAAGGCTTTGCCTCAGTCTTTTTATGATGAGATAGAAAATCTTTCGTTTCAGGAAATAGCTTATCGTGTAGCTGATGCTTTTTTTGGTGAAGATGTTCCTGCCGAAACGTTGAAACACATTGTATACGATACACTTAGCTTTGATGCTCCGGTAGTGAAGGTGAAGGACAATATTTACTCACTGGAACTGTTTCATGGTCCTACATTGGCTTTTAAGGATGTAGGCGGACGTTTCATGGCACGCTTGCTGGGATATTTCATCCGTAAGGAAGGCAAGAAACAGGTGAATGTACTGGTGGCTACTTCTGGAGATACGGGTAGTGCCGTAGCAAATGGTTTTCTGGGGGTAGAAGGTATTCATGTATATGTGCTTTACCCGAAAGGTAAAGTCAGCGAGATTCAGGAAAAGCAGTTTACTACACTCGGACAGAATATAACAGCTATTGAAGTAGACGGTACGTTCGACGACTGTCAGGCACTGGTGAAGAATGCCTTTATGGACAAGGAACTGAACGAACATATGCAGCTCACTTCGGCAAATTCTATCAATGTGGCCCGTTTCTTGCCTCAGGCTTTTTATTATTTCTATGCGTATGCACAGATGAAAAAGCAAGGAAAAGCAGACAATTTGGTGATTTGCGTGCCTAGCGGAAACTTCGGAAACATAACAGCCGGTCTGTTTGGTAAGCGTATGGGATTACCCGTGAAACGCTTCATTGCGGCAAATAACCGGAATGACATCTTTTATCAATACCTGAAGACTGGAGAATACAGTCCTCGCCCCTCAATAGCAACTATTGCCAATGCTATGGATGTAGGAGATCCGAGTAATTTTGCCCGTATCCTCGATTTATATGAAGGTAGTCACGATGCTATAGCATCCGAAATTAGTGGGGAGACTTATACCGACGAACAGATACGTGAAACAGTACAGAAAACTTACGAAGAAACCGGATATCTGCTCGACCCTCATGGTGCATGTGGGTATCGTGCCTTGGCAGAAGACTTGCAGCCTGAAGAAAACGGAGTCTTTCTTGAAACAGCTCATCCGGCGAAGTTCCTGCAAACAGTAGAAGCGATTATCGGTACAGAAGTAAAGATACCCGAAAAGCTACAGGCTTTCATGCGTGGTACAAAACAAAGTGTACCTATGCAAAAAGACTTTACGTCGTTTAAAGCTTATCTGTTGAAACAGTAGTGATTGACAGCTTTTTATGATTCATAGGGGAAAGTGTTTTTATTTTTGCTGAAAAGACAGAGAAAACATGCTGATGTTTTTTTTATTTTTCTACAAAAGTTGTACTTCTTTGTACAAAAAAATGAGGCTTTTTCCTGATGTTTTATCAGCTTTCCGAACTTGTCTTAAAATGAAGTATAAAGTAAAAATCTTATAGGTTGAAACTTTAATAGTAAAAAATCTCCTGCTTTTAGCCATATAATCAGCATGAATAAAGCTAAAGCAGGGGATTTTTTGTACTCTAACGTATGGATACAATATAAGTAAGTCTGTTATTTTCTATTTTGAGCTTCAAAAGAATGTTAGTTTGCTGGTAGAAAGTTAATATAGATTGCTAAGACAATAATAATGTATTGTATGTATGAGGTATAAAGACAAAAAAATCCCGCAGGATTGAAAACAAATCCTGCGGGACATTTTTTGTTATATAGCAGTTCAGATAAAAATATATTTATCTGTTTTTATACATATTTTCGTAGTAATTCTGATAATCGCCGCTAGTAACGCTCTTTACCCAGTCCTGATTGTTCAAGTACCAGATAATGGTTTTTACAATACCATCTTCGAACTTAGTTTCGGGAGTCCATCCTAGTTCACGAGTAATCTTAGTCGGATCGATAGCATAACGCTGGTCATGTCCCAAACGGTCTTTTACAAAAGTAATCAGTGAATCGTTTATCCAGTCGATGCGGATTTCACCATTTTCATCCAGCTCTTTTTTCTTCAAAACCTTACGGTAAGCAGGTTCTTCTTCCATTAAACGTCGGATTGTAGCAATGGTAAGTTTTACGATTTCTATATTCTGTTTTTCGTTGTGTCCGCCTACATTGTAAATTTCTCCGTTCTTACCCTGGCGTACTACCAAGTCGATAGCCTTGCAGTGGTCTTCTACATACAACCAGTCGCGTACGTTTGTACCGTTTCCATAGACTGGAAGACGTTTTCCTTCAAGAATATTTTTGATGATTAGCGGAATCAGTTTTTCCGGAAAGTGATAAGGACCGTAATTGTTTGAGCAACGTGTGATAGTAACCGGCATCTTATAAGTATCACGATACGCCATTACGATTAAATCGGCACTGGTCTTTGACGCACTGTATGGGCTGTGCGGGCATAAAGGAGTTTCTTCAGTGAAGAAGCCTTCTTCACCCAGCGAACCATATACTTCGTCGGTTGATACCTGATGATAGCGTACATCTTTTCTCCATGTAGGATAACCGTTTTCGTCTTTTCCGGTAACCCATGCACGGCGGGCTGCATCCAGCAGGTTTTGAGTTCCCAGGATATTAGTCTGAAGGAACAGCTGTGGATTTTCTATACTGCGGTCTACGTGGCTTTCGGCAGCGAAATTTACGATATAATCGAATTTATATTCTGAAAAAAGTCGGTCGGCAAGCTCACGGTCGCATATGTTGCCTTTTATGAAAAAGCAACGTTCGTTGTCTACATCTTTGGCGATAGTGCCCAGATTTCCGGCATAGGTCAAAGCGTCAAGTATAACAACCTTAATGTCTTCGTGTTTTGCTAAGATATACTTTATATAATTGGCGCCGATAAATCCGGCTGCTCCTGTTACTAAATAAGTTTTCATATAAGATGTTGCTTAAAATCGGTTACAAATTTCGGAAAGTTTTTTTAATCAGGCAAACAATTACTTGTTTAATTCTATTACTTCCAGGTCGGAAAAGTTTCCGTTGTCGATGCTGAAACGTACTAAAGTACGGACCGTATGGAATCCGTATATTCCTGCTGCTCCGGGATTTATGTGCAGTAATCCGAGTGTCTGGTCATATTTCACCTTCAGAATATGTGAATGACCGCTTATAAAAAGCTTGGGAGGATTGGCAAAAAGGACAGAGCGGATAGAAGGATCATATTTACCGGGATATCCTCCTATATGTTTCATCAGTACATCTGCTCCGTCGACGGTGAAGCGTGCTGTTTCAGGAAACGTGTGCCTCATGTCTTGTCCGTCTATATTTCCATATACTGCTTTCAGGGGGCGGAAGGCTGCGAGTCGTTCTGCTACTTCCATCGAACCGATATCGCCGGCATGCCATATCTGGTCGCACGGATCAAAATATTTCAGGTAACGTTCGTCCCAGTAGCCGTGAGTGTCCGATAATAATCCGATTCTTGTCATTTTTCTTTGGTTTTGTCGGACAAAGATAGTATTTTTGACTCAACCTTGATTCATGGCATTATGGAAAAACAATATAGATATTTTAACCGCGACATAAGCTGGCTTTCCTTCAATCATCGTGTGTTGCTTGAAGCTGATGACGATGATTTGCCATTGTATGAGCGGATAAACTTCATTGCAATTTATTCATCCAATCTGGAGGAGTTCTATAAGGTCCGTGTTGCCGAACATAAAGTTGTTGCTTCCGGTGGAAAAAGCGAAGACATGACTGTAGACCAGGCACATGAGCTGATTCGTAAAATTGCGGAGATAGTCAATGCACAACTGGAAGACAGAATCCGGATTTACGAGCAGAAGATATTGCCCGGACTCCGTCAGAATCATATAATCTTTTATCAGTCGAAAAGGGAAGTGGAAGATTTTCACCGTGATTTTGTACATCGCTTTTTCATGGAGGAAGTATTTCCTTACTTGCAACCGGTAAAGATTGAAAAAGAGAAGGTCAGGATGTTTCTTCGTGATAAACGCCAGTATCTGGCGGTACGGGTGCGTTGCCATGAAACAGAACGGATGGAGTATTTCATTATCAAGATGCCATACAGCAAGGTACCTCGTTTCGTGGAACTTCCCAAACAAGGTGATAATTATTATCTGATGTTTCTGGAGGATATCGTAAAGGCTAATCTTGCTGAAGTTTTTGTCGGCTACGATGTAGATTGCAGCTATTGCTGTAAAATTTCGCGTGATGCGGATGTATTTGTAGATGATGTTCCTTCGGAAAATATGGTGGAGAAACTGAAAGAGAAAGTTAAGAAGCGTAAGATTGGAGCGATAGCACGTTTTGTGTACGATCGTAAGATGCCTGCTGATTTCCTGGAGTTTCTGACCGATGCTTTTTCTATCGACAATGAGGAACTGGTTCCGGGAGATAAACATTTGAATTTGGAAGATTTGTCTTCACTACCTAATCCGAATCCAGATTTGAAGCCTTTGGCTAAGCCGGTTCCGATGAGGCTTTCCGGACTGGAAGGTAAGAATTTTATGTATCGCCGGATAGCTCGTAAGGATTTGATGTTGCATTATCCGTATCATAGTTTCGATCATTTTACACATTTTCTTTACGAGGCTGTTCACGATCCCTTATGTCGGGAGATTATGATTACCCAATATCGGGTAGCCGAACATTCGGAGGTTATCAATACGCTGATTGCCGCCGCGCAAAACGGTAAACAGGTAACAGTGTTTGTAGAGCTGAAGGCTCGTTTCGACGAAGAAAACAATCTGGCTACGGCCGAACTGATGAAGAAAGCCGGAATCAGGATACTGTACAGTATTCCGGGACTCAAGGTACATGCTAAGGTCGCACTTGTATTACGTTATAATAAAAAAGGGGAACAAATACGTAGCTATGCCTATGTAAGTACAGGAAATTTCAATGAGAAAACAGCTAAGATTTATTCCGATATTGCGCTATTTACGTGCAATCGGGTGATAGTGGAAGATATGCATACGCTGTTCCGTTTTTTTGCGTAAGGAAGTGGATGAACCTCGGTTTAAACGTTTGCTGATAGCCCGTTTTAACTTGCTTCCAGAGTTAAAACGTATGATTCATCATGAAATTGCTTTGGCTAAAGCTGGCAGGCAGGGGAGAATTATTCTTAAGATGAATGCTTTACAAGACCTCACCATGATAGACGAACTGTACAAAGCAAGCGAGGCCGGGGTAAAAATAGATCTGATTGTACGAGGAATATGCTGTCTGGTTTCCGGAGAGTCGTTTAGTAGCAATATTCGTGTTACCCGTATTGTCGACAGTTTTCTGGAACATGCCCGCGTATGGTATTTCGGTAATGATGGAGATCCGCGGTTGTTTATCGGTTCTCCTGATTGGATGAGGCGTAATCTGTATCGCCGTATAGAGGCTGTAACACCTGTTTTGGACAAGAGCTTGAAGCAGGAATTAATAGATATGCTCGATATGCAGCTTCGTGCTAACTGGAAAGCTTGCTGGGTAGACAAGGAACTGAAGAATATATTCAAACGTACTCCTGACGAACCGAAAGTACGTGCTCAATATGATTTTTATCAGTATTTGTATAAGAAAAATATTGAGAACTGTTCTGATAATTCTCAAAATCTGTGTGAGGAGAAAGCTCGTAAAACTAAACAGAAAGTTTGAAAAAGTGTAGCAACCGATAAGCTAAATAAAAAAGAACCATATCAGATTCTAATTGGGTGAGTAATGATATGGTTCTTTTATTATATAAGAGAATATATGGTTTAGACATATTCTCTTTTGACTGTGAAATAACTTTCTAAGAATTTAAGGAAGCTGTAATTTCAGCTTTACGAATTGTTTGATGAATTCAACAGTTCCGTCAATGCCTAAAACCGAAGAATCGATGCAAAGGTGATAGGTTGCAGCTGCTCCCCATGTCTTATAGCTGTAGTAGTTGTAATATGAAGAACGTTTTTTGTCTGCTTTCTCCATCAGTTCTTCTGCTTTTTCTGCACTGATGTTATGCAGTTTCATCAGTCTTTCAATGCGCGCTTCGGGAGAAGCTGATACGAAAATGTTGGCACAACGCGGGAAATCGCGTAAAATATAATCTGCACAGCGTCCTACAAACAGACACGACTTTTGTTCTGCCAGATGACGTATCACATCACTTTGTATCTTGAACAGCGAATCGTTGCTTAAATAAGAGTTATATGGATAAGCTCCTTCTGTTATAAAAGGAAAACGTGTTCCGAATAGACCGCCGATGATGCTTTGAGAAGCTTTTCATCTGCTTTTTCAAAGAATTCCTTGCACAGGCCGCTCTCTTCTGAAGCTAGCTTGATTAATTCTTTATCGTAAAAGGCGATACCAAACTCTTGAGCCAGTTTTTCGCCTATCTCTTTTCCTCCGCTGCCTAGTTGGCGTCCTAGGTTGATAACATAATGCTCGTTCATAGTCGTTGTCTATTGATTATGTGGACAAATATAAGGAAACTAATTTTTTAATTCTTAATTTTCAACTTTTAATTTGTTACCGTGGGTATTAAAAATCTTGAACTGGCGGTAAAGCATGACTCCTGCGACAATACTTGCCGCCAAGTCTGATATTGGCATACTCCACCAAATTCCTGCCGATCCCCAGAAAAGAGGGAGCAGGATGATGCAGGGGAGCAAGAATAATAACTGCCGGGTTAATGATAGGAAGATGGCTTTACCGGCCATGCCGATACTTTGAAAAAATTGGAACGTTACCATCTGAAACCCGATAATGGGAAAAATATGACCACAATGCGTAAACCGGTAGCTGATAGCTGTATCAGTCCCTCATGAGTGGTAAAAGCGGATACGG
>ENA-OQET01000835-OQET01000835.1-human-gut-metagenome-genome-assembly--contig:-NODE-835-length-15097-cov-4.588510_pt1 | contig 15097 bp, 13 predicted proteins | sample MGYA00242800_ERZ504645 | MGnify/ENA primary metagenome ERZ504645 (study PRJEB26092, sample SAMD00036308) | human gut metagenome | host: Homo sapiens | study: EMG produced TPA metagenomics assembly of... | reverse complement strand
TCTTTCCTATAAAGACACCGAAATCACCATCCGCGAGGCCGTTTCCGCATGGAACAAACCGCTGGAAAAAGTATTCAAGACCGTATCCGGTGCAGAGCTTCCGGATGTAGATGCCCTGAATGTGGCAGCAGCAGACGAAAACGGAATTGTTGCAGACAGCTGCTATCAGGCAAAGAGCATCCACGTATGCTCCCACAAGCTGGCACAGCCGACCGTATTCATTCCGGTCTTCCCGGGAACGAACTGTGAGTATGACAGCACCAGAGCTTTCGAGCGTGCCGGTGCAAAAGTTATCACTCAGGTATTCAGCAACCTTTCCGCAGAAGACATCCGCGGTTCTGTCGATGCCTTTGAAAAAGCCATCAACCAGGCGCAGATCATCATGTTCCCTGGCGGATTCTCCGCAGGTGATGAGCCGGATGGATCAGCAAAATTCTTCGCAACAGCATTCCAGAATGCGAAGATCAAAGAAGCTGTTACCAAACTGCTGAATGAGAGAGACGGACTTGCCCTTGGTATCTGCAACGGATTCCAGGCACTGATCAAACTGGGACTCGTTCCGTACGGTGAGATTCTCGGACAGACGGAGGATTCCCCGACTCTGACCTTCAACACCATCGGACGCCATATTTCCAAGATGGTTTACACGAAGGTTGTGACCAACAAATCCCCATGGCTGGCAGGCGCCGAGCTTGGCGGTGTTTACACCAACCCGGCATCCCACGGAGAGGGACGTTTCGTAGCATCGAAAGAGTGGATCGACAAGCTGATGGCAAACGGCCAGATTGCAACCCGCTACTGCGATGTCAACGGAAACCTGACCAACGACGAGTACTGGAATGTCAACGGTTCCTACTGCGGAATCGAGGGTATCACCAGCCCGGACGGCCGTGTCTTTGGTAAGATGGCACACGCAGAGCGCCGCGACAACGGCGTAGCAGTCAACATCTACGGAGAGCAGGATCTGAAGATCTTTGAGTCCGGTGTTGCTTACTTTAAATAAAATAAAACCAAAATAGAAGATTCCCGCAGAGAGGAAGAAAGCTCCTTTCTGCGGGAATTTTTTTGTCAGAACAGTAATTTCTGGTTTCGAAAGAAAAAATTTGATTATGCGCCGCGGTGCAGTTATAACGCAATATTTTGCTTTATTAACAAAAGTAATAAGGTCAAGTAGTAGAAATATTCTGAAAAAACGAAAGATTTCGATAGTCTCAACACATTACATATATGACGGGCCCGGAAGAGAAGGACAGCGAAATAACAGGAGGGAGAAAGAAGTGTATGAGACAAGAGGAGGAACGATTTTTTCAGATCATATTCGAGAAAAACAGTCATGTGCTGTTCCGTTATATCTGCGGTCAGTTGAACAATGACCGGGAGACGGCGAAGGATGTGCTGAACGATGTATGGGAGGTATTGGTGGTAAAATTTGAAACCGTTGCCGATCTCGAAGGAGAAGAGATGACGAAATGGCTGTTCTGTGTGGCAAAAAACAAGATCAAGAATCAGCGCAGAAAACATTATTATCAGAATGAAGTTTCCTATACACAGTATCAGAAAGAGAACAGAAATGAAGGGGAGGCGGCCGCGACAGCCGAGATTGAGGAACGAATGGTGATGCAGAACTGCATCCAGAACCTGAATCCGATGGATCAGCGCATTTTCTGGGGGAGAGCATATGGATTCAGCTACAAAGAGCTCAGCGGATTCTGCAAGAAAAGCGAGCAGGCGCTGCAGTGCCAGTACAGCCGCGCAATCAAGAAACTGCAGGGAATGATGAGTCAGGAAATCAGTCTGACGAGAGCGTAGAAAATGAAAATGGTATGCAGCGGAAACCTCAACTCTTACAATCTAAAAACAATAGAAATATCTAAAAAAATTCTCTGCAGGAGAATATCCTGTGTCTTAAAAAATAAAGTGTTACCGTTTACATATCAAAAATTCCGTTTTCCTCGTTGTCGTGGCGCGGAAATTGTGTTAAAATATTTTTAGAAAATTCACACGATGTGCGAGAAGGCAGAAAGGATGAAAACAACATGAAGGATGAGTACGTAGCCTATGTAGGCACTTATACCCATGGAAGCAGCATTGGTATTCATTTATATGATGTAAATGTAGAAGAAGGCACTCTGACAGAGCGAAAAGTCATACCGGTCAACAACTCTTCCCACATTGCCCGTTCCTTAAACGGCAAATACCTGTATTCGATTGCAGATGAAGGCGTTGCAGTGTTTGCAGTGGAGGATGACGGAGACCTGACCCCGATCAACAAAGTAGACATCGACGGCATGCGCGGCTGCTATCTGTCGGTGGACAAAACCGGAAGATACCTGTTCGTGGCAGGCTATCATGACGGAAAAGTAACCGTTGTACATACCCATAAGGACGGCCGCCTCGGAAGTCTGATGGACGGCGTGTTCCACAAGGGCCTTGGCAGTGTGGCAGAGCGTAACTTCCGCCCGCATGTCAGCTGTGTCGTTCCTACACCGGACAACAAATATGTCTGCGCAGTCGACAACGGCATTGACCAGATCAAAATGTACAAGCTGAACACACAGCGTGACCGCCTGAAACTGGTGGATATCCTGCGCTGTGAGCGTGAATCCGGTCCGAGAGAGATCGTTTTCAGTGAATCCGGAAAATACGCGTATGTCATTTACGAGCTGATGAACAAAGTCGATGTATTCAGCTACCGTGATACGGAAAACGGACCGGAATTTGAAAAACTGCAGTCGATCAGCACCACATCCGCGAACGTGGACCAGGCGCACGACGCTGCATCCGGCATGTGCCTTTCCCCGGATCACCACTACCTGTTTACTTCTACAGCCGGAGACAATACCGTAGCAATGTTCCATATCGACCCGGAGACCGGCTGCCTGGAGAAGAAGTTTGCACTTCCGATCAGCGGCGAATATCCAAAGGATATTGCAATGTTCCCGGACGGAAAACATATCGCAGTGGCAAACCATGAGTCCAACACGATCACAACATTTACCGTTGATTATGAGAAAAACGTGCTGGTTCAGAAAGGCCGCCCGATGAAAGTGGAGACGCCGAACTGTATTCTGATTACGAAAAAGGCGTTCACTAAAAAATAACACAAAATGCTGCAGAGAACTGTATCCCGCAGGACATTTTTTTGTGTTGAAGCCAGAAAGAAGCAGTCCGGCCTTTATTTCTCGTCCAAAGCCCAGATCTTTCTTTACATTGTCCAGTTTGGCGCTCATGCCGACGAGCAGTGCGTCCGCCAGGACAAGAGCGGTCATGCATTCCACGACAACAACGGCGCGTGCAACGACGATCGGGTCGTGGCGGCCTTTGATTTCGATGGCAATGTTTTCACCATCTTTGTTGATGGTCTGCTGGGAAGCAGCAACGGACGGGGTCGGTTTGAAACCAGCCCGGACAACGATATCGCTTCCGTCGCTGATACCGCCTAAAATACCGCCGGCGTGGTTGGTCAGCTTGACAATGGAGCCGTCCGCATTTACATGGAAGGCATCGTTATTGGTAAGCCCGGTAGCTGTGCAGACCGAGAAACCGTCTCCGATTTCCACGCCTTTTACGGCGCCGATGGAGACGAGTGCTTTTGCAAGGTTGGCATCGAGCTTTTCAAACACCGGATCGCCGACACCGGCCGGCATATGGTGAACGACACATTCGACCACACCGCCGACGGAATTTTTTTTCCGCCATGACTTTTGTTAAAAGCTCGGAAGCCTTTTCGGCAGCCTCTGCATCCGGCATATTCAGAGCGTTATTCGCGATTTCAACGGCATCAAAAGACTGGATTTCCACGTCACCGATGGAGCGGGTGTAGGCGGAAACGGTGATGCCAAGCTCAGAGAGCATTTTTAAGGCAATGGCACCTGCAGCCACGCGTGCGATCGTCTCGCGTCCTGAGGAGCGTCCGCCGCCGCGGTAGTCGCGGAAACCGTATTTTGCATCAAACGTATAGTCGGCGTGGCCCGGTCTGTAATAGGAAGCAATGTCGCTGTAATCTTTGGAATGCTGATCCTCATTCCATACCACCATGGAAATCGGGGTACCGGTCGTTTTTCCTTCGAAAGTGCCGGATAAAATCTGAACGGTATCGGATTCTTTCCGTTTTGTGGTAAAGCGGTTCTGTCCCGGCTTCCTGCGGTCGAGGTAAACCTGAATATCCTCCTCGGAAAGCGAAAGGCCGGCCGGCACTCCGTCCACAACAACGCCCACGCCTTTTCCATGAGACTCTCCCCAGGTGGTCAGTCTGAAGATGGTACCAAATGATGATCCTGCCATATATAAAGTCCTCCTGAATTTTTTCGTATATTTATAAAATAACTGGAAAAGATTTCTAATAAATTATACCGGAAAGTAAAACATTCGTAAAGCTCTTTTTCAGAGACGAAATTCACCGTTATACCGTTTGACAAACGAAAAGGCAGCACGTATAATGAGAATGTATTTTCGGGCAGTGAAAGCCGGTGAAATAAAACAAACAAAAAGGAAGAGTGTGCATGAATTTTTTAGACAAAATGGAGCGAAAATATGGGAGATATGCATTAAGCCATCTGACGATGTACATTATCGTAACGTACATTGCGGGATATATCATTGCGCTTGCGGCTCCCATCATGAGACAGTATCTGACGCTGGAACCATACTATATTCTGCATGGCCAGATCTGGCGTCTGGTGAGCTGGATTCTGATTCCGCCGAGCAGTCTCGACATCTTTACGATTATTATGCTGTTTTTCTACTACTCAATCGGAACGAGTCTTGAAAGAGCCTGGGGAGATTTCAAATATAACGTTTATATCTTTTCGGGTATTCTGATGACGATCCTCGGTTCCTTCCTGCTGTATGGAATCGAGTACGCAGTGAAGGGGTATCCGGCGCTGATGGGAACTGCATTCAGCACCTATTATATCAGCCTTTCTATTTTTCTTGGCTTTGCGATCAGTTTTCCGGATATGCAGGTGCTTTTGTACTTTATTATCCCGATCAAGATCAAATGGCTGGCGTATCTTGACGTAGCACTTCTTGCTTATAGCATGATTACCAGCATTCTGAGCGGAAACTGGGCAGGATGTGTTGTTATTTTGTGTTCCCTGGCAAACGTCCTGGTGTTTTTCCTGATGACAAGAAAGGGAAAACATAACTCTTTCCGGCAGAACAGACGCAGGAAAGAATTTAAAAAAGCCGTATCAAGAGGAGAAGCCGAATACCGCAATCCAAATGGAATCACAAAACACAAATGTGCGATTTGCGGGCGGACTGAAAAGGATGATCCGAATCTGGAGTTCCGTTTCTGCTCCAGATGCAACGGAAATTATGAATACTGCCAGGATCACCTGTTTACGCATGAACATGTAAAATAAAGAAGGAGAGAAAGTATGAGAAGAACGAAAATTGTCTGCACCATGGGGCCAAATACCAACTCCCGTGACCTGATGAAAAAACTGATTGAAACCGGAATGGATGTTGCTCGTTTTAATTTTTCTCATGGAGACCACGATGAGCAGAAAATGCGTATGGATATGCTGAAAGAGCTTCGAAAAGAGCTGAAAACTCCTGTGGCAATCCTTCTGGATACCAAAGGACCGGAAATCCGTACCGGCGTTTTGAAAGATGGCAAAAAAGTAAATCTGGTAACCGGACAGACCTTCACCCTGACAACCGTTCAGGAGACCGGAGATGAAAATCACTGTTCTGTCAGCTACACAGGCCTTACGGAAGATATCAAAGAGGGAGACACAATACTGATCGATGATGGTCTGATCGGCCTGCGCGTAGAAAAAGTAAATGCACCGGAAATTGTCTGTACCGTAGTAAACGGCGGCGAGCTCGGAGAAAAGAAGGGTGTGAATGTACCAAACGTTTCGATCAATCTTCCGAACCTCACGGAGAAAGACAAAGGAGATCTTCTCTTTGGTATTGAACAGGATATTGATTTTGTAGCGGCTTCTTTTATCCGAAATGCAGAGGCAATTAACGAAATCCGTGAGTTTCTTGTGGCAAACGGAGGAGAGCATATTGATATCATTGCCAAAATCGAAAATGCGGAGGGTGTGCAGAACATCGACAGCATCATCGATGCGGCAGATGGTGTGATGGTTGCAAGGGGAGACCTTGGTGTAGAGATTCCGGCGTGCCAGGTACCGCATGTACAGAAAATCATCATTGAAAAATGCAATCATAAATACAAACCGGTTATCACAGCAACCCAGATGCTGGATTCCATGATCCGGAACCCGCGTCCGACCCGTGCAGAGGTAGCCGATGTTGCGAATGCAATTTATGATGGAACGGATGCGATCATGCTCTCCGGCGAAACAGCAGCCGGAAAATATCCGATCGAGGCAGTTACCATGATGGGAGAGATTGCCGAGCAGACGGAGCGTTATCTGAAATTCGAAGATTACCGCGATGGAAAAGCGCTGGAAGGAAAGCTGAATGTTTCCGCGGCAGTCGGAAGCGCAGCCGTTTCTATGGTAGAACACATCAAAGCAGCCTGCATTGTGACCCCGACGATGTCCGGTCAGACCGCAAGACTGATCTCCAACCTTCGTCCGAGCGTACCGATTTACGGCGTTACCCCATATGAATGGGCAAGAAGAAAAATGCAGCTCTACTGGGGCGTTCGTCCGGTGACCGGATACGAGGAAGATTCTACGGAGAACATCATTTCCCATGCTATGTATATGGTGCGCCGTGAGGAGCTTGTAGAACGCGGTGATATGGTTATTTTTACGGCCGGAGACCCTGCCACCAACGAGGTGACGGGTGAAGGATATATGACAAACATGCTTCACATTATTCAGGCAAAATAAGCAGAAGAAGGAGACAAAAGAGAATGACGAAGAAGCCTTTTGTAACAAAAGAAAAACTGGAAGAAATCGCAGCAGCAGTACCAACTCCGTTTCACATTTACGATGAAAAAGGAATTCGTGAGAATGCGAAAGCGGTAAAGGAAGCTTTTTCCTGGAATCCGGGATTTCGTGAGTATTTTGCTGTGAAAGCGAACCCAAACCCGACACTGATCAAAATGCTGGGTGAATATGACTGCGGATGCGACTGCTCTTCTTACACGGAGCTGATGCTTTCCGATGCGATGGGATTTGAGAAAGATAAAATCATGTTTTCATCCAACGTAACACCGGCTGCAGAGTATCAACTGGCTGCAGAGCTTGGTGCGATCATTAACCTTGATGATATTACACATATTGATTTTCTTGAGAAAACATTGGGCTACATTCCGAAGAAAGTCTGCTGCCGTTATAACCCGGGCGGACTGTTTAAAATCAGCACCGATATTATGGACAATCCGGGAGATGCCAAATACGGTATGACAACCGAGCAGATTTTTGAGGCATTCCGCATTCTGAAGGCAAAAGGGGGCAGAAGAGTTCGGCATCCATTCCTTCCTTGCAAGTAATACCGTAACCAACGATTACTACCCGGTTCTGGCAAAAACACTGTTTGAGCTGGCTGTAAAGCTGCAGAAAGAGACGGGCGTGAAGATTAAATTCATCAATCTTTCCGGCGGTGTCGGAATCCCGTACAAACCGGGTCAGGAAGGCAATGACATCCGCGTGATTGGTGAGGGTGTACATAAAGTGTACGATGAAGTCCTCGTTCCGGCCGGCATGGGCGATGTTGCAATTTACACGGAGATGGGCCGTTTCATGATGGGACCGTACGGCGGACTCGTTACCCGCGCCATCCATCAGAAACACATTTACAAAGAGTATATCGGCTGTGATGCATGCGCGGTCAATCTGATGCGGCCGGCAATGTACGGCGCTTACCACCACATCACGGTGATGGGAAAAGAAGATCAGCCGTGCGACCACAAATATGACGTAACAGGTTCCCTGTGCGAAAACAACGATAAATTCGCGATCGACCGCATGCTTCCGGAAGTGGAAGTCGGAGACCTCCTCTTCATCCACGACACCGGCGCACATGGATTTTCCATGGGATACAACTACAACGGAAAATTAAAATCTGCAGAGGTTCTGTTAAAAGAGGACGGCAGCTTTGAAGTCATCCGCCGCGCAGAAACCCCGAAGGATTACTTCGCTACACTGGATGGAACACCGGAGTATGAAAAGATGTTTGGAAATAAATAAGAGATAACAACAGTAAAACCCCTTTCAAAAAGAACCATGCGGCAGATGGCCGGTTCTTCGAAAGGGGTTTTCTTTCTTTCAAAAGCTGTTTTTTGAAGGGAAGACAATAAAAAAACGATCTGCATCAACGTTCGTTCTTGCAGATCTTTTTTAGCTATGCCGCTGGCCGGACTCGAACCGGCACGGTTATTCACCGCTTGATTTTGAGTCAAGTGCGTCTACCAATTCCGCCACAGCGGCAGTGTTCGTAATCAGAACAAGATATATTTTACCATAAAAACAAGAAGGACGCAAGAGAAAAAAATGGAATAATTATCATAAAAACTTTCTAAAAAAGATTGACGAAAGGAAAAAATAGAAGTATAGTGTAGATAGTTTAGTACCATACTAAATTTTACATCATAAGTTCAAATAACGATTTATCGAAAACGCCATCGTTAGATGGTCCACAGTGTGTGGAACGAAAACTGTTGTCTTCATAGACAGCAGTTTTTTTGTTGTCTAAAATTAGAAATGAAACATGGTTATGATTCAGTACTGTGAGAACAGCAAGAACCAGGAAGTAGAATTGTTGAAAATAGGAAAGAAAAGATGTAAAAAATCAAAATATATGGTAAAATTAGATAAAATGTAGAAAATGGAGGAAAGAACAGATGAAAGGGGAATATTATCTCGGACTTGATATGGGAAGCAGTTCGGTTGGATGGGCTGTGACAAATGAGAAGTACGAAATTTTGCGCGCACATGGAAAAACACTTTGGGGTGTACGGCTATTTGACAGTGCACAGACTGCAGAAGAGAGAAGAGGGTTTCGGACAGCAAAACGAAGATTGGATCGTCGTAATTGGAGAATAGAATTGCTGCAGAAAATTTTTGCGGAAGAAGTAGAAAAGATAGATGATGGATTTTTTCGCAGAATGAAAGAGAGTCGTTACTGGCCAGAGGATAAGCGTGACAGGCAGGGAAAGTGTCCGGAACTTCCCTATGCATTGTTTGCGGATGATGATTACACAGACAAAGAATATCATAAACAGTTTCCAACCATCTATCATCTGAGAAAATGGTTAATGGAAACTGACGAAACGCCTGATATTCGCCTGATATATCTTGCTCTGCATCATATGATGAAACACAGAGGCCATTTTCTATTAAACGGAAATATCGAACAGGTAAGAGAATTTCAGACAACATTTGAACAGTTCCTTGAAGCAGTGCGGGCAGAAGAACTTGGCTTTTCTTCCGAGATTGGAGTGGAAAGAAGCAAGGAAATAGAGGCAATTTTAAAAGACCGAACATTGACCAAATCTGCGAAAAAGACAAAAGCAGTAAAAGCAATGCGGGCAGAAACATCCTGTGAAAAAGAGTGGCTGGGATTGATTACCGGTGGAACAGCAAAACTGGGAAATCTGTTTGGGGAAAAACAGATGGATACACTGGAACGGCCAAAACTTTGCTTCGCAGATGCAGGTTATGAAGAATACGCTGGAGAGATCGAAGCAGAGCTGGGAGAAAAATATGTATTAATTGAACACGCAAAAGCAGTGTACGATTGGGCTGTTCTGGCTGATATTTTGCAGAACTATTCTTCTCTTTCAGAGGCAAAAGATGGCACTTTATGAAAAGCATAAAAAAGATCTGAAAGATCTGAAAAAGCTGGTCAGAGAGAATCTTTCAAGGGAAGAATATCAGAGACTGTTTGCAAAAAAGGATGAAAAAGCTAATTATTATGCGTATATCAAGGCACCAAAACAATGTAGTCAGGAAGACTTTTACGGTTATCTGAAAAAGAATATTCTGGGCAAGATATCAGATGTGACGAAAGCATCCTGCATGCAGAAGGAAATGGAAATGGGAACGTTTCTTCCGAAACAGACTGTAAAAGACAACAGTGTCATTCCATATCAGATTCATTTATATGAATTAAATGCAATCCTGAAAAATCTGGAAGATAAAGTTCCGCTACTGAAAGAGAATGGAGAGAAGATTCAAAAGATTTTCACATTCCGCATTCCGTACTACGTAGGACCCTTAAACGGAATTCGAAAAAAAGGGGAGAAGAGTAACTGGGCGGTACGAAAAGAAGGCAAAATATATCCATGGAACTTCGATGAGATGGTAGATTTGGAAGCAAGTGCAGAGCAGTTTATTCGAAGAATGACGAATAAATGTACTTATCTGCCAAGTGAAGATGTTTTACCAAAGTATTCTCTGCTGTACAGCAAATACGAAGTTTTAAATGAATTAAATAATCTGCGTTTGGATGGAGAAAAGATATCTGTAGAGCAGAAACAGAAAATATATGAAGAAGTATTCCAGAAAAGCAGAAAGGTTACACAGAAAAAACTGAAAAACTATTTAGTGAAAGAAGGAATTACCGGAAAAGAAGTTGAAATTACCGGAATTGATGGTGATTTCAAGAGTTCTCTTACGGCATACCATGACTTTAAAGAGAAATTAACAAATCTGTCACTGAACCAGGCGGAAAAAGAATGCATCATCCTGAACGTAACGCTGTTTGGAGATGATAAAGCGATACTGAAACAGAGATTAAAGAAACTGTTTCCGGAGTTGACAGAAAAACAAAGAGACAGCATAAGTAAACTGCCGTATCGTGGTTGGGGAAGACTCTCAAAAGTGTTTTTGGAAGAGATGGAAGCACCGGCACCGGAAACGGGAGAGGCATGGTCTATTATTCGGGCTTTGTGGGAGACGAATGACAATCTGATGCAACTGCTTAGCGAAAAATATTTGTTTGCATCGGCAATCGAAGAAAAGAATGGAAACGAACAGAAAAAACGGGATATTTCGTATGAATTAGTCGAGGAACTTTACGTATCACCGGCAGTGAAGCGGCAGATTTGGCAGAGCCTTTTGATTGTAAAGGAAATCTGTAAAGTAATGGGAAACCCACCGAAACGTGTTTTTATAGAAATGGCAAGAGAAAAAACCGATCAGGGAAGAACCTCTTCAAGAAAAAAGAAACTGCTGGAACTCTATAAAAAATGTAAAGCGGAAGAAAAAGACTGGATAGATGAGATTGAAAAACGTTCCGATGCGGAAATGAGAAGAGACAAGCTGTATTTGTATTATACGCAAAAAGGAAAATGCATGTATTCCGGTGAAACAATTGAACTGGAGGAATTGTGGGATAATCAGAAGTATGACATTGATCATATTTTTCCACAGTCCAAAGTGATGGATGATAGCCTGGATAACCGGGTACTTGTAAAGAAAAAGTGTAATCAGATGAAAGAGGATAAATATCCGATCGATGAAACAATTCGGAAAAAAATGCAGCCATTCTGGAAATCTTTAGTGGATGCCGGATTGATCAGTGAAGAAAAATATAAACGGCTGATAAGAGGAAATGGATTTGAACCGTCTGAATTGGCTGGATTTATTTCCAGGCAGCTGGTGGAAACTCGTCAGAGTACAAAAGCGGCAGCAAGTATTCTGCAGCAGGTGATCCCGGATACACAGATTGTTTATGTAAAAGCGCCAACCGTTTCAAAGTTCCGTAAGGATTTTAAATTTCTGAAGGTACGGGAGATGAATGATTATCATCATGCGAAGGATGCTTATTTGAATATTGTTGTTGGCAACGCATATTTTGTAAAATTCACATCAAATCCGATTCACTTCATTAAGGAAAATCCGGGAAGAAGTTATAACCTGAAGAAGATGTTTGAACAGGAAAAAATTGAACGAAACGGAGAAATTGCCTGGGAAAGCGGGAACGGAACCATTGCGACAGTCCGAAATTTTATGGAAAAAAACAACATTCTTGTGACGCGAAGATCGTATGAGGCAACAGGTGCATTGTTTGACCAGCAGATTGTCAAAAAAGGAAAAGGTCAGGTTCCGATCAAGAGCAGTGATGAACGGCTTTGTGATATACAGAAGTATGGAGGATATAACAAAGAGGCGGGAGCTTACTTTGTACTGGCAGAATCGGAGGGCAAAAAGGGAAAGAAAATACGAACAATCGAGTATGTGCCGATTCGTCTGAAAAAGGAAATTCAGAAGTCAGAAGAAAATATAATTCGGTATCTGGAAGAGGAAAGACAGTTAAAAAATCCGCGAGTGCTGGTGCCGGAAATCAAAATAGATACTCTGTTTTGTGTGGACGGATTTTATATGTGGGTTTCCGGAAGATCAGGAGATCAGCTATTGATGCAAGGTGCAAATCAGCTGGTACTTTCCCAGGAAGAAACAGAAATACTGAAAAAAATAGTACAGTACGTGGAACGTAAAAAACAGAATAAAGAACTGAAAATTTACGATTCCGACCATTTAGAAGAAAAGAAGGTGGTGATGCTGTATGAAACCTTTTTAAATAAATTAACAAATACGGTATATGCAAAAAAACTTGGAGCACAGGCAAAGACATTAACGGAAAAAAGAGAAAAATTTAAAGAATTATGCATAGAAGAAAAGTGTATCGTTTTGTATGAAATTTTACATTTTTTCCAGTGCCAGAGTGTTACCGCTGATTTGAAATTAATTGGAGGATCTGGAAGAGCAGGAATTTTGTATCTCAACAAAAATATAACCGATTGCAGTCGAATCGAAATGATTCATCAATCGCCAACCGGTATTTACGAGCAGGCAGTAGACCTGAATGCATTATGAGCTGGCGGATTGTGGTTATTTCCAAACGGGCAAAGCTGGACTATCAGCTTGGTTATCTTGTGGTACGAAATGAAGAAGTAACAAAAATACATTTAAGTGAAATCTCAACCATTCTGATTGAGTCAACAGCAGCAACAGTCACAACAAGTCTGCTGGCAGAGCTGACCAAAAAGAAAATAAAAGTGATTTTTTGCGATGAAAAGAGAAATCCATCGTCGGAACTGGTTGGGTATTACGGAAGTCATGATACCAGCAATAAAATCAGAAAGCAGATTCAGTGGAGCCGGCACAGTAAAGAAGCGATCTGGACAGAGATTGTGACGGAAAAAATACGAAAACAGAAGGAACTATTAAAAAATCTGGGAAAGGAAGAAGCGGGTCTGTTAGAATCATATTTACAGGAGATTGGCTGGAACGATGAGACAAACCGGGAAGGGCATGCGGCAAAGGTATATTTCAATGCGTTGTTCGGCATGACATTTACCAGAACTGCGGATTGTCCGGAAAATGCAGCGCTGAATTACGGATATAGCATTTTGTTGTCTGCGTTTGCGAGAGAAATTGTAGCGAGCGGTTATATTACACAGCTCGGACTCTTTCATGATAATATGTTTAATCAGTTTAATCTGGCGTCCGATTTGATGGAACCGTTCCGTGTTCTGATTGACCGGGAAGTAATCCAAATGCAGAGGAAAGAATTTACGCATGAGGAAAAAATACAGTTGGTCAATGTATTAAACAACGAAGTCATGATAGACGGGAAAACACAGTATGTGAATAATGCCATAAAAATTTACTGTAAAAGTGTATTTGATGCCTTAAATGAGAATGACAGTGCATTGATCCGGTTTTATGGCCTATGAGTTATCGTTTTATGAGAGTATTGGTACTGTTTGATCTTCCGGTGCTGACGGGCGATCAGAGAAGAGAATATGCGAGATTTCGAAAGTTTTTATTGAAAAGCGGATTCCTGATGCTCCAGGAATCCGTATACTGTAAGCTTGCGTTAAATACAACTGCAGTGAATGGAATCGTGGATCAGATTCATAAAAATAAGCCGGAAGAAGGCCTGGTACAGCTTTTAACGGTGACTGAGAAGCAGTATGCGAAAATGGATCTGATTGTTGGGAACGTAAAGAGTGAAGTGTTGAATACGGATGAAAGGCTGGTGATTTTATGAAACTGGTACATGTGGACTTGGAAAAACCTATTGCGATTCATCGGAACTGTCCCACGGAATGGATTATAGAATCACCGGAGCTGATTTTTAAGATATGTGGAGCAGCTGCAAAAACAAAATCAGGGAGAGGAGGGAAATTTCGTACTTTCTAAAGCTGACACAGAGCTGAATATGAAAAGAGATGTGGAATTGGTATTAACGCCCTTTTCTCTTGATTTTGCGGATCACAGAATACAAAAACGGTTATTTACAGAGCTGGTCAAAAGTGCGCAAAATGAAGAAATGTTTCTGGAAACACAGAGAATTATTGCGGAACTGAAGAAATACATCTATCAATTGGAAGCTGTCAGTGGGTACGAATTGGAACAAAATGAGGAAATCGATTTGAGCGCACTCCTAAAATTGATGGGAGTTCAGACAGAAACCGAAAAAGAGATGGGACTTCTGGAAAAATTGACGCAATATATCAAAGTTATGGCCGAACTTCTCCAAAAAGAACTGGTGATTCTGATAAATATTCGGTCCTATCTGAACGAAACACAAATAAACAAACTCTCCCAAATGGCATGCTACTATGAAATATCCTTGCTTTTCATAGAAAATATACAAAGGGACTTTTCGAATCAGAGAGAATATTATATAATTGACAAAGATGGATGTGATGTCTATTAATATTCATCGGATGTTTGAGTACCTGTTTTGTGCAGATGAAAGCAGTTCATTTTTAAATTTGAGGTTTGAGAATGATGTAAAAATGTATGGTACTCAAACCAGCTTCCCTCTTTTTTCCATTTCGCGTGCGTTTGAGATGATGTAAAAATGTATGGTACTCAAACAAGCAAGTTGACCTTCTGAAAGAAGAATACGTTTGAGAATGATGTAAAAATGTATGGTACTCAAACACCAGGACAGCAATCGCCATCGCAGGAGCGTTTGAGAATGATGTAAAAATGTATGGTACTCAAACCACGAATCAGGTCAGCCTTCAATTTCTCGTGTTTGAGAATGATGTAAAAATGTATGGTACTCAAACCTAGATTGTCCTCATTACGCGCGGCACGGAGTTTGAGAATGATGTAAAAATGTATGGTACTCAAACACAGATCCAGGAAATCTATAACCCAGGTCTGTTTGAGAATGATGTAAAAATGTATGGTACTCAAAC
>ENA-OQET01000834-OQET01000834.1-human-gut-metagenome-genome-assembly--contig:-NODE-834-length-15111-cov-3.476909_pt1 | contig 15111 bp, 20 predicted proteins | sample MGYA00242800_ERZ504645 | MGnify/ENA primary metagenome ERZ504645 (study PRJEB26092, sample SAMD00036308) | human gut metagenome | host: Homo sapiens | study: EMG produced TPA metagenomics assembly of... | reverse complement strand
ATCCATCAAACCATCAAAAATATTATCTAAATACCTTATTAAACTATTATTCTTATTACCTGATATTTCTAACTTAATTTCTCTTTGTGTCGCTCCTCGAATAATGCCTGCATAGTTAATAACTCTTGCATTTCCTTGTATCTTATTAACATCATTCATCATAAAAATAGTCAAAATTACTAAAATTATAATTAAAAACCTTGTAAAATCTTTCAATCATTTATTTTTACTTCGTTTTAACTTCATCCGGTTTATCTCTTCTCTTAAACAATTTTATCTTATCTATTTACATCATACATTCTTTTAGTTTATCAGGTATAGCTTCTATTAGATAAGTAACAATATCTTCTTTAGAAATAGGCATATCATTTAAAACCCATTCTACAGTCATATCTACAGAACCTCTACAATACATTTTAAGTAAAAAATCTATATCAGAAGATAATGTTTTTCCTGTATTTTTATGTATATATTCTTTATAAAAATCATAAATACAACAAAAATCATAATGAATAAGATTATTATAATCATTAGATTTAAAAGCTTCTTTAAAGAAGGCATGTTCTTGTTCAATAAAAGCAAACTTTAAATTTAAGGCTTCTTGTAAAGTACCACCTTGATTCATTTCTTCAAATGATTTTAAAACTAATTTTTCAAAATACCAATTAACTAAATCATATTTATCTTGAAAATGTCGATAAAATGTTTGTCTGGTTTTTCCTGCTGTTGAAACAATATCTGTTACAGTAATTTTATCTAAAGGCTGTTTTTTTATTAAGCTTTTGATTGCTTTAGCAAACAAAAATAAAGTTTCTTCGTTTTTCATAATAGACCTCTATAATAAATAATCATATTTTTCTATTTCATCAGTTTGTGCTAAAACAAGGAAAGTATCATTTAATTCTATTTCTAAATTAGGATCTACAGGAACTTCTAACTTATGTGTATGAGGATTTCGTTTACCTAAAACATTGATACTATAAAGTTTTCTTAAATCTAGTTGTGATAATGTTTTTCCTACCCATGCTTGAGGTACTTTCATTTCAACAATACAATTTTCTTCATCTAATTCAATTAAATCTTTAATATTTTTTCGAAGTAATGTTCTTGCTACTTTTTCTCCCATTTCTTTTTCAGGACGGACAACATAATCAGCACCTATTTTTTCTAAAACAACTTTAAAACGTTTGTTTTTAGCTTTAACAATAACATAAGGTACTCCCAGTTCTTTTAGATTCATTGTAGCTAAAATACTATCTTCTAATCGATCTCCAATAGCAACAATTCCTACATCCATATCATCTAATCCTAAATCTGATAAAAATTGAAAATCTGTGACATCACCAATAACTGCTTTTGTCGCAAAAATCAGCCACTCTTTGTACATTTTCAGGATTTTTATCAATTGCAATGACTTCTCTACCATATTGAGAAAGTGTCTTTACAAGTGTAGAGCCAAAAATTCCAAGCCCTAATACAACAAATTGTTTTTCCATCTCATTATCCTATTAAGATATGTTCTTTTATATAGTTCACATCTTTTCCTTTCTTAGCGTTATATTTTCTTACAAAAATCAAAACCATCGTAATAGGACCAATACGTCCTATATACATCAAAATAATTATAACAATTTTTCCAACAAATGTCAGTGTTGGTGTAAGACCCGCTGTTAATCCTACTGTCGCAAAAGCAGAAAAAACTTCAAAAAGTAGATCAATAAAATCTGCCTGCTCACTTATTGATAAAATAAATAAACCTGTTAAAGCAATCGCAAAACTAATCAACATAATTGTTAATGCTCTTTTAACAATTTGATCATCAATTGTTCTTTTAAAAACATGAATATTTTCATCACCACGCATTAATGCACGGACGTATAACAATCCAATAACAAAAGTTACCGTTTTAACACCACCAGCAGTTCCTGCAGGAGAACCACCGATAAACATAATAATAGACATAAAAAACTTCGTTGCTTGATGTAAAGAAGCCATATCTACTGTCGCAAATCCAGCTGTTCTAAGTGTTACTGATTGAAAAAAACTTGCGAGTATCTTTTGTGAAAATGGTAAAGATTTTAATGTTAGCGGATTTTGAAATTCTAATATGAAAATAACGGTCATTCCTCCAAAAATTAAAACAAATGTAGAAATCAATGCAATCTTTGTATGTAAAGATAAAGATTCTAAATACCTTTTCATTTTAAAATACTTAAAATGTTCTCTATAATGAATCAAAGATAAACGTAAATCGATCCACACAACAAAACCTAAACCACCAGCAATAATCAAACCACAAATAACTAAATTGATCCAAACATTGCCTACATAAGGAACCATTGAATTATTTCCTAAAATATCAAATCCAGCATTACAAAATGCTGAAATTGCATGAAATAAACTATAATAAATTCCTTTAAGGATTCCAAATTGTGGAATAAAAACAAAAGCAAGACAAATTGCTCCAATAAGTTCAAAACAAACTGTATATTTAATAACTCTTTTAATATAAATACCTGTTTCATTTAATGAATTTCTATTTAAAGCTTCCTGCATGACAATCTTATTAGCGTAGGTTAGTTTTCTTTTTAAAAGAACAAAGAACATCGACATCAGTGTTAAAAATCCTAACCCACCTATTTGAATCAATAAAATAATGACTATTTGTCCAAAAAGCGTATATTCACTAGCTGTTACATGAGTCACTAAGCCTGTTACACAGGTTGCTGAAGTTGCAACAAATAGATGATCTAAATAACTACTTGTTGAATGAATGGTATGACTCATTGGTAAACTTAATAAAATCGATCCTATTAAAATAACCGCAAAAAAGCTAAAGCCAATTCTTCTAACTGCTGATATACCTAGTTTTTTATATTGTTTATGAAGTGTTTTTCTTTGCATATTTTCCCCTCAGTTCTATTAAAAAAAGACATGTTTCCATGCCAATTTAAAACAAATGATAATAAGCCAAGTTCTGTATTAGATAATCATTTATCTACGTTTACACGTCCTCTATCCCGTTCAATTCCGTTTTAAAGGTTCCCCTACCAAATTTGGGTTTCTGCCTTGCGGAGCTTTCCTCTTTTCAGCCATAGTTTCCTATGGAATTGTCTCTGTGGAGCCATTTATGAAGTTCTACCATAGTTGCCCTTAGGTTTTCCTTCTGTCGTTAGTTTACACTACCCTCACTTATTGATTCGTGAGGCACAAACACTACAATCATCGCAGATTGTGGCAGCCTGGACTTTCCTCTACTTCAATGAAGCAGCGATTATCTGTCATTTGTTATTTATTTTGAAATACTGCTTTTTCTAATAATGATAATCTTTTTAAGATATCTACATTGGAAGAAACATTATCTTCTAATGCTCTTAAGTTATCATCTTGTAAAGCTTTTTCTCTTTCTAATCGAGCTATCATAGCTTTTTGATCAGCAAGACGTCTTTCAAGCTGTTCTATTCTATCATAAGAATTATTCAATAGTCCAGCAAAAGCTTCATAATCTTTTACAACTTGATCCAAGAAGTGATCAACCTCATCCGCATTGTACCCTTTAAAATCAACTTTAAATTCTTTACTGACAATTTTTTTTGGACTTAATACGACTTTATATTCCATGCTTTTCAACTCCTTTACCTCATTGTACCAATTTATTTCCTTTTTTCAAGATAAAATATGATTTCTTATCAAAGAGTTGTTATCACAAAAAAATATGTGTTATAATACTCATATATATGCAAATAAAAAGGAGTTTCTATGGTTAATTATCCAAATAAGAAAAAAAATAATCATTATACATCTATGATTGAAGGTAAACATAATACTGCTCACCGTGGAATGAACTTAGAAGAAGATATTAACTTAACAAATGAATATTATTTATCACATGATATTGCAGTTATTCATAAAAAACCTACCCCTATTCAAATTGTCAAGGTTTCTTATCCAGAAAGAAGTTCAGCAAAAATAGTAGAAGCTTATTTTAGAACCCCTTCAACAACAGATTATAATGGTATTTATAAAGGAAAATATATTGATTTTGAAGCAAAAGAAACAAAAACATTATCTTTTCCCTTTACGAACATTTCTTTACATCAAATTAATCATCTCGATAAAGTCATTCATCATGGAGGAATTGCTTTTTTAATTATCGCCTTTACAAAAGTGAATGAAGTTTATCTCTTAGATGCTTCTTTTATGGTAGAAGCATATAGAAAAAACGATCGTAAATCCCTTCGTTATGAAAACAAATAAAAGAAAAAAGGTCAATTTGATAAGGCAAGGATTTCTTCCTCGTCTTCATTATTTAGAAATTATTGATCAATATTATTGTGAGGTATTTAAATGAAAAGACAAACAAAAAAATTAAATTCAAAAAAAATCATTCAAGTAGTAACAATGCTTATTCTTTGTTTAATCTTAGTTTTTGCATGTATATTTGGTTATAGTGTATATAAGGATACAGCTACTTTTGATTCTAAAAAACTGTTATCCTCTGGAGCAAGTGTCATGTATGACAGTAATGGTGATATTATGTACACTTATGGTAGTCAAGAAAACGGTACACGAAAAAATGTGACCTATGATGACTTACCACAAGTTTTAGTAGATGCCATTGTAGCTGCTGAAGATTCTCGTTTCTTTGAACATAATGGTTTTGATTTACCACGTATTGTTAAAGCGGCATTATCTAACTTAAAAGCGGGAGATATTACAGGTGGTGGTTCTACCATTACTCAACAGTTAATCAAGAAAACATATTTCCCTGATGCTCAAAGAACTTACTCACGTAAATTTAGTGAAATTATTCTTGCTATTCAAGCAGATAAAGCTTTAAGTAAAGAAGAAATCTTAACTCTTTATTTAAATAAGATTTATTTTGGTAGAAGTACAAGCTCAATTGGGATTGCTGCTGCTACAAAATATTATTTTAATAAGGATGTAAGTGAATTAACACTTCCAGAAGCAGCCATGCTTGCAGGTAGCTTAAATTCACCTTATAACTATGATCCTTATTATTGTTTAAATAACGCTACAAAAAGACGTAATACTATTTTAAAACTCATGGTTAAACATGGTTATATTACTCAAAGTGAATATGACGAAGCAGTTAATACAAAGATTGAAAATACACTTTGTGCTTCACCTACAACCAATAATAACACACTTGCTGCTTATGTTGATATGGTAACAGCTGAAGTTAAAAAAAGAACAAAACTTGATCCTTTAAAAACCCAAATGAATATCTATACTTATTGTGATGTTGATACTCAAACACTTGCGAGTGCTTTAGGTAATGGTGAAAAATATAGTTATAGTGATGAAGATATGCGTATGGGTGGATCTGTTCAATCAAGTCAAGATGGTCGTATCGTCGCTGTTATTGGTGGTCGTAATTATAACTTTGGAAATTACAGCTATGCAACAAGTAAGCAACAACCCGGTTCTTCTGTAAAACCGTTTTTAGATTATGGTTTAGCTTTTGAAAACTTAGATTGGTGTACTGGTAAAACATTAGAGGATACACCTTATTCTAAAGGTAAATTTACTCCTAAAAACTGGGATAGAAAATTCCATGGAACTGTTACACTTACAAGTGCTCTAGAAAATTCTTGGAATATCCCAGCCATTAAAACTTATGAAGAAGTGACTAAAGAAATCGGTAAATCAGGCGTTACTTCCGCAATGGAATCAATTGGTATTGATATGTCCAGTGAAAGTAATGTAACCAATTTATCTTATGCTATTGGTGGATGGAATAAAGGAATTTCTCCAGTTGAAATGGCAAGTGCCTATGCAACGATTTCTAATAATGGCTTATATACTGAAAGTCATACAATCAATTATATTGAAGTTGTTCAAACTGGTGAAAGATATGAGATTGATAAAGAAATTCAAAACAATGCTAAACAAAGTGACTATTCCAAAGCTAGTGCTTATATGGTAAGACAAGTGATGTTAGATTATACTAAAAATGGTAGTGGTAACTATGCATACTTATCTGGTCTTTCTAATGTCGGTGCTAAAACAGGTACTTCTAACTGGGGCAGCAGTGCTAAAAAAGGCATGGCTGGTAAGAGTCGTGATTTATGGATGACTGCTTATAATTCTAATTATATTTGTTCTGTATGGATGGGATTTGGTCAAGAAGGTATTGAAAAAGGAAAAACAACCAGTCGTTATAAAGCTTATCCTGGTAAAGTAGTACAAACTTTATTAAAGCATCTACAAAGTAAAAAAGGAGATAAATCATATCCTTCACAACCTTCTACTGTTGTAAAAGATGGAGATGATTATTATAAAAAAGGAACTAAGCATGAGGACATGCTGCAATAAGCGAAGAAACAACTGAAGAAACACAAACAGAAGAAAATCAAACCAATACAAATGAAAATCAATCTTCTGAAACTAATAACAATTCAAATAATCAAAACAACAATTCAAATACAAATACTGAAAATAATGGTTCTTCTAATAATGGAACCTCAACAGATAATAGTGGTACTTCTAGTGGTACTACTGGAGGTAATACAAGCGGTGGTTCTTCTGGTGGTAATAGTAGTAGCTCAAGTGGTGAAAGTAGTCAACCAAATCCAAATACGAATCAATAAAAGTCAACAATGTTGGCTTTTATTTTTGGCTAAAAGTTTGCTTTTAATATACAAAATAAGGTATACTTGTATAAGAAAAATTATGGAGGTATCTTATGTCTTCGAAAAAAAAGTAAAATCTCAAAAGAAAATTAAATAAAAGAAAGTATTTATCGCTCTTACTATATGTATCTTAGTTGCTTTAATTGGTGGTGTGAGTGTTCTAGCCTATGGTGTCTATAAAGATACAGAAACCTTTGATGCAAAGAAACTTTTATCATCCGGTGCAAGTGTGATGTACGATGATCAAGGACAGTTCTTTATACTTATGGTAGTGAAGAAAATGGACAAGAGAAAATATCACCTATGAAGATCTTCCACAAGTTCTTGTTGATGCTGTTGTTGCTGCTGAAGATTCTCGTTTCTTTGAACATAATGGTTTTGACTTACCACGTATTGCTAAAGCAGCTATGTCTAATTTAGTAGCCGGAGGTATTAGAGGTGGAGGTTCTACAATCACCCAACAATTGATTAAAAAAACTTACTTCCCTAATGCTGAAAAAACATATACGAGAAAGTTTAGTGAAATTATTCTTGCTATCCAAGCGGATAAAGCTTTAAGCAAAGAGGAAATTTTAACACTTTATTTAAATAAGATCTATTTTGGTAGAAGTACACGTTCAATTGGTATTTCTTCTGCTTCTCGTTATTATTTTGATAAAGATGTTAGTGAATTGACTCTACCAGAAGCAGCTATGCTTGCAGGAAGTTTAAATTCACCATACAACTATGATCCTTATTATTGTTTAAATAACGCTACGGAAAGACGTAATACAATTTTAAATCTTATGGTGAAGCATGGTTATATCACTCAAAAAGAATGTGATGACGCCAAAAATGTGAAGGTTGAAAACATGTTATGCTCATCTAAAATTACAAACAGTTCCGTTAATGCAGCTTATGTAGATATCGTAACAGATGAAGTAAAGAAAAGAACAGGATTAGATCCTTTAAAAACACAAATGAATATCTATACATATTGTAATAGTGAAACCCAAGCACTTGCTGCTGCTATTGGTAATGGTGAAAAATATGATTATAGTGATGAAGATATGCGTATGGGTGGTGCTGTTCAATCAAGCCAAGATGGTCGTATTGTCGCTGTCATTGGTGGACGTAATTATAACTTTGGTAATTATAATTATGCTACACAAAAACAACAACCTGGTTCATCTGTTAAACCGTTCTTGGATTATGGACTTGCTTTTGAAAATCTTGATTGGTCTACAGGACATTCAATTAATGATGATGATTACTATAATGGTAAATTTAAAAACTGGGATCGTCAGTTCCATGGCTTAGTAACAGTTGAAAACGCTCTTGAAAATTCATGGAATATACCAGCTATTAAAACATTTGATGAAGTTCAACAAAAAATTGGTAGTGATAAAATCCAAGAAGCGATGGAATCTATTGGTATTTCAATGAATAAAGAAAATATTGGTCTAGCAAGTGCCATTGGTGGTTGGTCTTATGGTATTTCCCCACTTGAAATGGCAGGAGCTTACGCTACTATTTCTAATAATGGTCTTTACACAGAAAGTCATACAATCAATTATGTAGAGGTTGTACAAACTGGAGAAACCTTTAATATCGATGAAGAAATCCAAAATAATGCAAAACAAAGTGCTTATTCAAAAGCAAGTGCTTTTATGGTAAGACAAGTCATGCTTGATTATACAAAAAATGGTAGTGGTAATTATGCGTATGTCAGTGGTATTGAAAATGTAGGTGCTAAAACAGGTACTTCTAACTGGTCTAGTACGGCTAAAAATGGAATGGCAGGTAAAAGCCGTGATTTATGGATGTCAGCTTATACATCTGACTATATCTGTTCTGTATGGATGGGATTTGGTAAAGAAGGTATTGATAAAGGTAAAACAACGAGTCAATATAAAGCTTATCCTGGTAAAGTTGTTCAAACACTTTTAAATCATTTACAAAGTAAAGGAAGTCAAAAATCTTATCCTGATCAACCAGATGATGTTGAACAAGCAGCGATGGTCAAAGGTATTTATCCATATGTTTCACCAAGTGAAGGAATGAGCGAAGATATGATTATTCAAGCTTGGTTTAAAAAAGGAACTGCCCCTACTCAAAGCGTTGATAGTGATGTCTTTAATTTAGCTGGACTTTCTTCATTTGATGTAAGTTTAAGTGGTCAAAGTATTACCTTTAACTTTGCTCCATATAATCCTGAAAACGCCGTTACTGATGAAAATGCTAATGATTCAACGAAAACATTTGGTAAAGTTGTTTATACAGTTGTCGTTCAAGATCAAAATGGTCAAGAACTTCATCGAGAAAACTTCTCTACTTCAAGTGGAACACTGAACTATACAGTCAATCAAAATGTAAAAGTAATTGGTTTCTATAGTTATGAAAGAGCACCAGAACGTACATCTAATCAAATAGAAAAAGATTTATCTATTAATTTATCAACAGTAAATGCATCACTTTCTTGTGATAGTGGTCAAATAAATGATGGGGCAACCATTTCATCAACCTCTATTCAAGCAACCATTTCAGTTCAAGGTCAAGGTCATAGTGTGACAATTGCTTTATATGATCAAAATGGAAATGTACTTTCATCTGTTAACCATCATAGCGCTACATTTTCTAATTTAAGTCATGGACGTTCATATTCTATTAAATTCTTAGAATCTAATGGTTCAGCATCTGTTGAAAAAACCATTCATTTTACAGTATCTTAACGAAAAACCATTCATTTAAACAAATGAATGGTTTTTATTTTAGATAATGTTATAATAAGATAGCGAGGAAAAAGAAAATGGCTATTGAAAATTATGAAACATATACAAAAAATATTCTAGAAATGATTTTTAATAATCAAGATATTGAACAATTACTACCCTATTTATCTAAAAATATCAAAGCCATGGGTTTAAATACAGAAGGTGTATTAACATATGATGATATTATTAATCATTTAAAGCAATACAAATCTAATCAATTTACATTCTTTATTGATGAATTTAATACAAATATTATTTATCAAAATGATTCAGTATGTGTAATTGAAGGTAGTTTTATTCTTCATATGGAAGAATATCAAGCAACAACTCAATATTTTTATAGTATTGTACTTAAAAATAATCAAATAGAACTTCTTCATACTTCTATAGGAAATAACATATCTCATGAAAAAGAAGAATCTTTTTCATTACCTATATGTTCTTTTAAATTAGATAAAAATCTAACAATTATCGATGTAAATGACCATTTATTAAATCTACTTTTATATCATAGTAAAGAAGAATTTTTAAACGATGTACAAAATCAGTGGATTAATTGTATTCATAAAAATGATGTTTATCATGTCATTGAAACACTTTCAAAAGACGTCTCTTCTCTTGAAAGACATCAATTAGAGTATCGTATTAGAAGAAAAGATCATAGTTATTTATGGGTCTATGATCAAGGACAATTTATTTTTAATTTACAAAAAGATGTGCTTGTTCAAAGTTGCATAAGTGATATTACGCCTATTAAAAATAGAGAATTAAATTCATTAATTGAAAAAGAAAAATATCAAATGGCATTAAAAGATAATTCTATTTCTATATTAGAATATCATATTCATGAAGATCGTATGATTATTGATATTTTAGATCAATCTAAAAAAAGAGTTTATGATCATTATTTAGATTATGTTACTTCTTCAAAGTCTACTGTCTTTGAAGAAGATAAACAAAAAATAGTTGATTTATTTACTCAAAAAAAGTAAAGGACCAATTATTTTTAGAGAACATCAAAGAAATTCAAAAGATTATTATGTTAAATCATTAGATGCTACTACTATTTATAATTCAAATGATGAACCTGAAATCATACTAGCAACAGCTTCAGATATTACTCATCGTTGGCATGAACAAAATACTTTAAAACAAAGAGCTCAAAGAGATTCTCTTACTCATTTATATAATTTAGAAGCTGGAAAATATATTGTTAATGAATATATTAAGCATCATCCTGGTCAAAAAAAATGCTTTAATTGTTTTAGATATTGATCATTTTAAAGAAGTTAATGATACTTATGGTCATTTATCAGGAAATGAATTATTAATTTCACTAGCTAAGTATTTATTGTTTTATACAAATCAAGATGATATTGTAATTAGAATGGGTGGAGATGAATTTGTTATCTTTGTGAAAAATATTCAAAATGATTTAAATTATTTATGTAAAGAATTAATGAATCATTTAGATGAAATTACTTTATCTCATAATCGTCTTCGTTTTTCTATGAGTATGGGTATTTATGCATTTAATACATCATTAACTTTTGATGAAGCTTTTAAAGAAGCTGATGAGGCTCTTTATCATTCTAAAAGAAATGGTAGAAGTCAATTTACCATTAAATATCAATCATAAGGGATGCATTTCCCTTTTTTTGTATTATAATATAAAAACATAAAGGGGGAATTTTATGTCTTGTACAACATTATTAGTAGGAAAAAATGCATCCTATGATGGTTCTACAATGATTGCTAGAAATGATGATTCTGGAGCTAATGGTTTTACACCTAAAAAATTTATTGTCATTTCTTCAAAAGAACAAAAAAGAAAATATAAAACAGTTATTTCACATTTAGAAATTGATTTACCAGATCATCCTATGTCTTATACAGCAATGCCTAATGCGGTTAAAGGAAAAGGAATTTGGGCTGCCAGCGGTATTAATGAAGAAAATATTGCGATGACAGCAACAGAAACAATTACCTCAAATCCAAGAGTATTAGGGGCTGATCCATTAGTAGAATATGATCAAGAAAACAATATTCCTGGTGGAATTGGAGAAGAAGATATTGTTTATATTGTTTTACCTTATATTCATAGTGCCCGTGAAGGCGTTGAAAGATTAGGTCAACTATTAGAGAAATATGGTACCTATGAAATGAATGGAATTGCTTTTCAAGATCAAAATGAAATATGGTGGTTAGAAACAATTGGTGGACATCATTGGATAGCTAAAAAAGTTCCAGATGATCACTATGTAGCTATGCCTAATCAATTTGGTATTGATAATTTTGATTTAGAAGATGCACTTACTTCCAAGAAAAATCATATGTGTTCTTCAGATATGAAAGAATTCATAGAAAAATATCATCTAGATCTTTCTTTAAATTCTAAATTTAATGCTCGTGACACATTTGGAAGTCATGATGATTCTGATCATATTTACAATACACCACGTACTTATGATATTGAAAGATATTTTAATCCACATACATTTAATCATCAACCATTTGATGATGATATTCCATGGTCACAAGTACCAGAAAAGAAAATTACAGTAGAAGATGTTAAATATGTTTTATCTTTACATTTCCAAGGAACTGATTTTGACCCTTATAAAACATATGGAGATTTATCAAAAAAAGGAATGTATCGTCCTATTGGTATCAATAGAAATGATTTCTTATCTATTATCCAACTTAGAAATCATGTATCACCAGCCTATCAAGCAATAGAATGGATTGCTTATGCATCTAACGTATTTAATACTATAGTTCCTTTCTATGGAAATATTACACAAACACCAGATTATTTATCTAATACAACAGAAACTGTCTCTACAGATAATTTCTATTGGTCAAGTCGTTTAATTGCTGCTATGGCAGATGCTTCCTATAAGAAATCATCTATTCATATCGAACGTTATCAAAAAAATGTTATGGCTAAAGGGCATCACTTAATAAACATCTATGATGAACTTTTACAAAAAGAAAACGATTTAAACAAACAACTTCAACTTAAACATCAAGCCAATCAAGAAATAGCTGATATGTTAAAAGAAGAAACAAATAAAACAATTTCACTTGTTTTAAACGAATTAAGTCTTTCAATGAAAAATAAATTTGAACGTTCAGACGCATAAAAGAGGTTCATTCGAACCTCTTTTAACTTTTATTTATTTTCATAAACAGCAATAATTTCACCAATATATCTTTGATGATAATCTTTTTGTGGATACCATCTTTCATCTAAAGATGAATCAATAAATTGTTTAGGATCAATCATATCACTATAAATTTTCTTACATACAAAAACCATTTTACCTTGTTTAAAAGTTGGTTGATTTTCTACTTCTTCTATATCAAAAGAAACTTCAGCATTTTATCGCCATCTCTACCAGATTTAGAACCTAAAACACCTAATTCCTTTTTATAACCATCAAATAGAGTAACAGTAAAATAATCTCCGGCATCTACAAATTCTTTCGTATATCTTTGAGGTCGAATATAAACAGTCATTACATTTTTACCCCATAAATGTCCAAGTTGTCCCCAACTTGCTGTCATTGTATTAACAACTCCATCTTTTTTAGCTGAAATAAGTACCCAATGATTACTAATTTCATCAAAAGGATTAAACTTTAAATCTTGAATATTTACTTTTTCAAACATAGTATTACCCCCTAATATCCTAATTCTTCATTTATAACAAGCACCGTCATTCTACTTAACGGTTGCCTTGCAATCTTCACATAAGCACTACATATACGATCGTCACTTTGACAATCTACGCATTTTCCAACTTGAACACATGGTGTGTTCTTATGTAAACGTAATGCATTGGCTGGACATGATATGTTTTTAATATGTTGAATAGCTGAATCTTCATCATCAAAAATCTTAATCATGCCAACAATCACAATCACTTTTTTAGGACCATAAATCATTGCTGCTACTCGATTCCCATTTCCATCAATATTATAAAGATTTCCATTTCTATCGATTGCATTTGAACTTGTTAAATAAACATCAGCGAGTAATGATTGATGAAAAACATCTTCAATTTCATCTCTAGAAAGACCTTCTTGATAACGATCTAAAAAACGAACAGGTTTATTTCTTAAATAATTAATAACTTCTGTTTCAAATAAAGTCATTGAACCACCAACACCTACTGTTTGATCATCTTTAAGTAAAGAATCTAAATAATTTAATAATTCTTGTTTGTTATCTAAAAAAACGTAATTCAATATGATTTTGATTAAATGCTTTTTGCATTTTTTTGATTTTTATTTCTAATATTTTTTGAATATTTTGATCCATAGTTATCTTTTCGATTCTTTTATTTTATCTTTACACATATCATATAAATGACATTCTTTACAATTTGGATTTTGTGCTTTACAAAAATATCTACCAAAGAATATGAACTGATGATGTGCTTTATTCCATCTATCTCTAGGAATAGAACGACAAACCTTTCTTTCAACATCATTTACTGTATCATCTTTTTTAGCAAAGCCTAATCTTTTAGAAATCCGTTCAACATGTGTATCTACAGCAAATGCAGGTTCATCAAAACCAACAGATAAAACAACATTCGTTGTTTTTCTACCTACTCCTGGTAAACTTTCTAATTCTTTTCTTGTTTTTGGCACTTCACCATTGTATTCTTCAAGCAAAACCTGTGCCATTTTCTTTAAATTTTTTAGCTTTATTTCTATAAAGTCCAATTATTTTAATATCATCTTGTAAATCTTCTAGAGATGCTAAAGCAAAAGATTCAACAGTAGGATACTTTTTAAAAAGTGAAGCCGTCACTTGATTGACTTTTTTATCAGTTGTTTGTGCTGAAAGCATGACAGCTACTAAAAGTTCAAAGACATTTTGATGATTGAGTTCACAATGAGCATCAGGAAAGAGTTCTTCAAAGTAATCTAATACTTTGTTTGTTTTTTCTTTATTCATCTTCCCACCAATGATAATGACTTTCTTTTACTTTTCTTTCTTGTGGTTTTTCATCAATATATCTTTCTTTAACTCCATTTTGAGCCCAATTAATTAAAATACCTTCAATATATCTTAAAGTTAAAACTTGACTTTTAACAGCTTCTTTTAAAGCTTTTAAAATCATTTCTTCACTATAACCGCTTTGAACCCACTCTTTAATACTATCAAATTCCATCGGTGTTAATGGTCTACCAAATTGTTCTTCAAAAAATCATCAATCATATTCATTTTTTCCTTCTACTGGAGCTTCTTTGTTTTCTAAAAGTTTTTTCTTCAAAATGATTTAAACATATCGCTCCATTTTTTATTAAAAATTCCATTTTTTCCTTTAAAAGAGAATCTAAAATATGATCCATTTCATGAGGAGTAAGTGATGAATATTTTTAATAATAATGAAGGTGTAATCATTTTTTTTCATGCAACGTAACAAAAGTATCAATCAATAGTAATATATGACATTCTTCATCTGTCAAAGAGAGTTCTTTCCCTCTTAAAAGTAATAATCTTTCTAAATTTATACATTCTAAATCTTTTAAATATTTAATCATATCTTTTTATAATTTATATGCTTTCAAAAATTTCTCCATTTATCTAAAGAATAAAACGCATATAATAAAGTATCCTTTCCTTTATAAGTTAAACAATAAACAAATTGATCATTTTCATATCCTATCTCTACTTTTGTTGGA
>ENA-OQET01000830-OQET01000830.1-human-gut-metagenome-genome-assembly--contig:-NODE-830-length-15143-cov-2.227757_pt1 | contig 15143 bp, 17 predicted proteins | sample MGYA00242800_ERZ504645 | MGnify/ENA primary metagenome ERZ504645 (study PRJEB26092, sample SAMD00036308) | human gut metagenome | host: Homo sapiens | study: EMG produced TPA metagenomics assembly of... | reverse complement strand
AATGTGCCCTCTTGTATGTTGAAGATTCAGTCCAAATAGCACACCTTTCGCTTCGGATCCTGAATAGGCATCCTTTCTCCCTGAAAATATGGCAGAACAATCAAGCCATCACTTCCAACAGGTATTCCCTCTGCTTCTTTAAACAAGGCTGCATAAGCATTTTCTCCACCTGTTTCTTCCTGCAGCAAAGTTCTTTAGCCATTTCATCACGAATCCATCTGGTCAGCGAACCTGTCGTAGCCATTCCACCGGTACAACAATACTGATGATTAATTGTATAATCATTACTCCACATTTTTGTTCCGCTTATTTTTTCACCCGTTACTCCTATATAAAATGCTGTGGATCCATACATGAGCATGGTATCTCCCGGTTTACTACTCCTACACTTACTGCTTCTGCTCCCGCATCCGTCGTTCCACAAATGACTTTTGTTCCTCTTGCAAGCCCCGTTTCTTCTGCTGCTTTGGCAGTCACAGTTCCAATTACAGCATATGTACTATCCGCAATCTCAGGAAGCAATTCTTTTGAGCATATCATTCCACACAGCTCATCATTCCACTGCTGCTTCTTTACATCCAACATTGGCAATGCACTGCTTGCAGAATATTTATCCACATAATAATTACCTGTAAGACGCGCTGTCAAAAAATCCTGAAGCAAATGTTATATGTTTTGTTTTTTTCCAAAAATTTCAGGTTCATTTTCTTTTACCCACAGGATTTTAGGTCCAAAATGTTCAACAGTACATATAGTTCCAAACTCCTGTTGCATTTTCTCAATTCCTATTTTTTCATTGATTTCATCTGTCTGTTTCACACATCGAGTGTCAATTCCATACAATATTGCATTTCTTAATGGTTCGCAATTTTCATCCACAAAAGTCACCGCTGCCATAATGGTACTTATTCCGATCGCAGCTATTTCCTCTGGTCGCCCGTTTATCTGCTTCAATAATTCTCTGATTACATTTTTTCAAATCACTCATCCAGTCTGCAATTGGATCATGTTCCGCAAATCCAGGATATGGTGAAATAATTCCATGTTTTGCAGATGCTATAGCCAGAACATGTCCCTCCAAATCTGTCAGAGTACCTTTAGATTCAGATGTTCCTACATCAAATCCTAGCAAATATTTTTTCTGCATATACACCTCCTGCACTATGCTTTGTGCTGTCCTCGTTTCTGGCGAAAATAGGAAGAAAAGAAATTAATGCTTAAAACTACGATTAACAACAGCCCCCATGTAAACTCTTTAAAATAACTATCAAAATGCATCATATTAAATCCTGAAGACAAAAATTGTAATGATAACAACGAAAGTATCATGCAAGAAATTTTTGCAGTTCCTCCATTCGGATTTGTAGCTCCAAGCACGCTGCACAAAATTGCCTGCATTACATATGTAAATGCATAATCTGCATTTTGCTGTGTTTGTTCTCATTAATATTGCAAGACCACAAATCGAACTTATTAATTCCAGAATATAAATATGTTTTAATATATACCTTTTTTTACATTTATACCTGTATAATGACTTGCTTTAGGATTTGCACCTACCAATTTTTACTTCAAACCCAAATCTCGTCCTGTACAATAAAAGTCCAGTTACTACAAATACCAATATAAGAATCCACATTGTATATGGTATTCCAAGTAAAGTAGACGATCCAAAATATACAAATTGTTTTGGTGCACCTGATACACTTTTTCCTTGAGTAATTATTATTGAAATTCCCTTAATAAAAGTCTGCGTAGCCATCGTAGACAACATCGGTGCCAAATTCAGATTTGCTATTACAAATCCATTAAAGAATCCAAAAAATGCACCTACAACCAATGCTGCTGCCATTCCCCAAAATTACAAATCCAAATAGTGCTACGCCAGTTAGTCCCTTATCTACTGCCTGCTTCATTATTGTTGCCGCACATATTGCAGAAAGATTTCCTATCGAAACCACAGACAGATCAATCCCATTAGAAAGCATTGTCATCATCATCGCAAGAGAATAAAGTCCTAACTCCGGCAATTGAAAACACATGGACGTTAAATTTCATCGGGTTCAGAAATTTCCCGTTAACAGATACCATTATTACGAAAATAAGAAGGGTAATGACTGTCATCTTCGCAATATCTACATCCACTTTGATCCGAAGTCTTTTTTTCTTTCATTAGGCCATCGCCTCCTTCTTCTCTTTCTTATTACTACCGCCGTTTCTTTGTCTTGACTGCGAAACCAAGCCAAGAAATACGATCACTCCTGTTACAAAATCCTGATAGTAAGAAGGCACGCCTATCATAATAAGATTATTAGATATAAACTGAAGAAGTAAAACACCAAGAAATGTTCCTATTACTGTCCCCCTCGCTCTCATGGACGCTCCCCGTCCCAAGACTACAGCCGCCATTCCATTCAACTCTTGTCCTACAAGATCTGTCGGCATCGGAAGGGAACATCTTCCAAGACAGTTATGTATTACACCACCCGTACCACAAATGATCCCAACAATAATAAATGCCCAAAATCTTGTTCTTGAAACCGCAATTCCTGCGCGTTTTGCCGCATCCGCATCTCCACCTATAGCATATAATTTACGTCCGAAATTTGTATGTTCCAAAACCATATGAAGAATAAAATACATTGCCAAAGTCAATAAAATCGCACTTGGCAACTGGCTTTCAACTCCGCTTCCATATTTTGCTGTAGCCATATATGTAGAACCAAATTTTACTGCTGAATTAGGGAGTGTATAAATATAAGAAGAACTTACAAATGCAAGCACTGCTCCCTTTAGAAATGTCTGCGTACCAAGAGTTGCAATAAACGATTTCATCTTCAGCCGGTCGATCAGAACCCAGTTGAACAACTGAAGAATCACACCTATTAAAATTGACATAGCAAATATCAATATAAGCGGAACTTCCATATATCCCTTAGAAGTCAGAAAATACATAGTTGCATATGCAGCAAATGCCCCTATCATACAAAACGACATATCCAGTTCGCCTAAAATCATGATCACCATAATAGCAAGAGCAAAAATTGCCGGAACTGCACAAGTTCTTGCCAGTGCAAATAAACTCGCCGCTGATAAAATATCCGGATTAATAATTCCAAATATTATAACTGTTGCTACCAGCAGAAGGAACAGCGCAAACTGACTGTTTTTTAGTAATTTTTTTCATATTCTGTCCTCCTTTCAGTCTGCAGCAGCTAGTTCTTCCAGTTCATCCATTGATGTATCTTTTATATCAATTTCCTGTGATATCTTTCCTTCTTTCATAAGAAGCACACGGTTACATATCTGCATGATTTCATACATATCGCTAGATACCACTAATACTGCTACACCTTTTTCTCGTGCTAAGTCTCTTATTATTTTATGAATATCAGATTTTGCTCCCACATCCACGCCAACTGTCGGACTGTTCAAAATCAAAATGTCCGGATTTGATGCCAGCCATTTAATCAGTACGATTTTCTGTTGATTTCCACCCGACAATGAATTCGCCGGATTTTCCGGCACCATTCCTGCCACACTCATAGAACTCAGACTTTCTTTTTGTTTTTTTCTCAATTCTTTCATCTTCAAGAGGCCCATATGGCCTGTATAATTTCTCAAAATCCTAGCAATCGCATTATCTGCAATGCTCTGATTTAAGTGAAGTCCTTCTGTTAATCTGTCTTCCGGAACATAAGCAATCTTGCTATTTAAAGCATCATCTACACATCCAAAAATTTCCTACATTTTTTCCTGCAATTTCAATACTCCCACCTGTAGCCTTTTTTATTCCAAATAATGTCTCAACAAGTTCTGCATTACCACATCCCAAAAGTCCGGTAATTCCCAAAACTTCACCTTTATACAAAGAAAAATTAATATTTTCAAATGCTCCATCCAAGGTCAGATCATTTAATTTTAGTGCAGGAATCGGGCTCTGTTCCACATATACATGCGTTTCACTGGTAAATTTCTTTCCTGTCATATAATATACCATGTCTTCTTTGGACAGTTTTCCTTCTCCCACTTCCGACTGGAACACATTTTTTCCATTTCTCATAATTGTATAACTGTCACATATTTCAGCAATTTCATCCAGTTTATGACTCACAAACAGAACTGAAACACCGTCTTCTTTCAGTTTTCTTACAATTTCAAATAAACGTTCAACTTCCCTTGTTGTTAATGCCGTAGTCGGCTCATCCATAATTAGCAATCTTGCATTCTGAACAATAGCTCTGCAAATAGCTACCATTTGTTTCTGTGCTACATTCAGATCTGCCACATACATATTATGGGTCTATATCAAACTGAACTTTCTTTAGGATATCTTCAGCTTTTTTACGTATTTCTTTCCAATTAATGGCAATATCGCCTTTAGCAACTGTAGAATACATCATAATGTTTTCTGCAATCGTCATATTTGGAAAAAGCGAAAAATCCTGATAAATAACCTGTATACCTTCTGCAATGGATTCTGAAGGAGTTATTTTTTTATATAGCTTATCATTAATATACAGTTCTCCACTGTCAAACGGGTGAAAACCAGAAATCACTTTAATCATTGTAGATTTTCCACAACCATTTTCTCCAATCAGGCAGCGAATTTCGCCTTCATTCATACTGAAATCCATTCCATTTAATGCCATTGCACCGTAAAAGGATTTATACATATTTTTAATTTTTACAATATTTTTCAAATTATCACCACCCAGCATTAAGATAAGCAAGGGACTGTGTGACACAGCCCCTTATTCCATTTTCCAGTATTTAAAGTTTATCAGAAATCATAATCGCTCATGTTATCTGTAGTAACATCTACCCATGCAGCACCATATACAGTATTATCTTTTACTGTACATTTCTCATAACCTGCTACGCCTAAATCAACGCCGTCCTCAATTGCTTCACCCTTGAGCACTTTTTCTGCTAGCGAACACATTGCTTCGCCTGCATCTGCCGGATCCCAGAATGTAAATGTTTTAATTGTTCCACTATTCAAATAATCTTTTGCCTGTGATACAAGACATGTACCTGTTACAGCAATATCACCAGCTTTTCCAGCTTCTTCGACTGCCATTGCAATTCCTGGCGGGTCATTTGTATCACAACCTATAAATCCACCAATTTCCGGATAAGTTGCAATAACTTCTTTTGCAGCACTATAAGCGGCTTCCTGGCTGGATCCCTCAACAGGATCGCAAACCTGATACATATCTGGATATTTTTCTTCCTGTCGTTTAATAGCACCTTCCGTCCATTGCTGATGAGAAGCAGCCGTCAGCGTTCCCATCATAATAACATATCCACCTTTGCCTCCCATTTCTTCAGCAAGTAAATCCATCATGTGAGCACCATATTCCTGATTTACAAATGCTTCCATATCATAATCTACATTTTCCAGACCCTCTGCTTCATGAGAAATTACTACAATTCCATTATCCCGTGCTTTTGCTAAAGTCGTTTCTACAGCCGACGGATCTGACGGAATTACTGTGATTGCATCAACACCTGATGCTATTGCATCCTCAATACTGGAAATCTGTACCGCTGTATCAGCATCACCAGTCGGACCTGACTGATATACTTCATTTCCTGTTGCTTCAGCAAATCTCTTGTTTCCGGCTTCCATTCTGTCCCACCATGAAATACCGATACATTTTGGAGTATTCGCAATCGTGTAGCCATTCAGCCAATACAGGCACCGCTGTGCTTGCCAGTATCATTGCCGCAACTAGAAACTGCTTGTTAATTCATCGTGCTTCGTTTTTTTTCATTTACATTTCCTCCTTTTCTTGTTTTGTTTGCTTGATTTTTTGTTTTTTCATGTGCTTTTGTTTTGATAATTGTATTATATATTATTGTTTTTTGATATGTCAATGATTTTTTTATGTATTATCCTTTCTTTTGTGTTCTTATATGATCTATAATTGTATGTATTTTACATATTTTATATTATTAAGATTCAATACGAGCATTTTTGCATTCTAATTGTTTTTCTGTTCTTTATGATTGTTTTTCATTTAACACCTTTCTTTATTTGCCTTTTTATGTTAAAATAACTATAGTTAACTATAAATGGAAGAATTACCCTTAAGTTTTATATGGTAGTTTCAGGAGGAAATCATTATGTTTCAAATCGAACGTCAGGAACAGATTCTTGAGTATATCAATCAGACTCAGAAAGCTAATACTGCTGAGCTGGCAGCAAAATTCAATGTATCTAAAGTCACCATCCGGCGTGACATCGAAGCTCTGGCTGCCTCCGGTCTGATTGTCAAAACACATGGAGGTGCACTAGCAACCAACAATAGTCTTATTCATGAAATACCTTACTCTTACAAAGCAGAGCGTAATCAGTCTGCAAAAAAAAGCATCGGCATAACTGCTGCTCGCTATATCGACGATGGTGATATTATTATCTTAGATTCCGGATCTACCACTTTGGAAATCGCCAAAAATATCACTCAAAAAAATATCACAGTTGTAACTGTGACATAAAAATTGCCAATGAACTTCTGGCAAGCCAAACGTAACCGCCATCGTATGCGGTGGAACACCTTCCTCAGTGATCCCGTTTATACTCTGACAGGTAACGTAGCTGTAGAGTTTTTTCTCTCGACTTCATGTGAACAAAACATTCCTCGGATGCGATGCTGTCGATCTGGATTTTGGAATTTCAAACCGCACATATGGTGAAGTAGACATCAAAACTGCAATGATTAATGCAGCTGATGAAATCATTATGGTAACAGATGATAGTAAATTAGACAGAAAAGTTTTTTGTTATCTATGCGATATTTCAGCTATCAATAAGCTTATTATCAATCAGATTGATGACAGAAACCGGCGTGGTTTTATTGAAAAAGGTGTAGAAATAATCACCACTGAATCTTTGCCATCAGAATAATCAATACAAAAAAATGTTGCTCAATCATCTTTTTTGATGGTTGAGCAACATTCTTTTTTAATCTGAAATCTTAACTTTCGTTGTTACTGCAGGTAATTTTTATTTACATAGCCGCTCTTTCCAAGTCTGGAAGAATATACATACCAGTAAGTACTTCCACTGGAATCCTGGACCTGAACGGTATCGCCGTTATTCAACTGTCCGATCTCATTTGCATCATCATACGCTTTTGCATTACGAAGTGCCAGATAGCCACTCTTGACTTTCACTGTCTTTGTAACAACCGCAGATGCTGTATTGTCTTTATTTTTTACCAGATAATCTTTGTTTACATATCCGCCCTTTCCAAGTCCCGGTACATATACCAGCCAGTAGGTGCTGTCACTGGAATCCGCGATCTGTACCTTATCTCCTGTATAAAGTTCCGCAACTTCATTGGACGATTTAAACGCCTTGGCATTACGAAGCGCCAGATATCCACTCTTGACACTTACATAACGTTCACTTGAAGAATTCGCCAGATATCTGCGATTTACATATCCGGATTTCTTGAGTCGTGATGCATATACATACCAGTAGGTGCTTCCACTGGAATCTGTCACATCAACGGTATCACCTGTATAAAGCTTACCGATCTCATTCTTGTCATCATAAGCCTTCGCATTTCTAAGTGCCAGATAGCCATCCGCTACTGTAACTGTGTAGGAAGTGGTGGCCGCCCATCCTGTCTGCACCGTCATCGGCATAGCAAGTGCAAGTGCGATCACACATGTGAAAATACGTTTCAGGACTCCTGACCTCTGCATTGTGGAAAATCTCTTCTTCATAATGTTGCCCTCCTTTGTATTTAGTTTTTGCTCCCCGTGACAAGATCTTCGAGCAGATACGACACCGAACCGATTCTTGTCAAACTTTTTATTATAGTTTATCATATAGGAAACAACTTTCTGTAAAATAAAATTTCTCGGGAGGATATATATTCATGCGCAAACTATTATCTGTTTTTCTTACCGGATGTCTGCTTTTACTGCTTCCTGCCACGATCTGGGCTTCTGCGGAAACCACCTATGAAAGCGAACAGGGACAGGCCATGATCAAGGCTCCATCTTCGGCTTCTCCAAATGCTTCTGCCAATACTGAAGCCGATGCCGATTCTTCAGATGACTCCGAAGGTACTTTGAGTCCTTCCGGTTCTTCCTCAGGCATGGACTGGTCCTGCCGCAAACACGGCTTCAACTCCGTCTTCCGGTTCCAGACAGTTTACAGTCTGTATTGATCCGGGACATCAGGGAAGCTGGGTAGACATGAGTGCACAGGAACCTATGGCTCCAGGTTCATCTCAGACCAAAAATAAAGCTACGACCGGTACTGCCGGTAACTACTCCAAGGTTCCGGAATATGAAGTCAACCTTGAAGTTTCTCTTGTCCTTGAAAAAGAACTGGCATCTCGCGGGTACAAGGTTGTCATGACCCGCGAGGATAACGACAAAGCCATCAGCAACAAAGAACGTGCAGAATTCGCCACAGAATCCGGCGCCGATATCACGGTCCGCATTCATGCAAACAGTGACAACAGTACTTCTGCTGCCGGTGCTCTTACCATGGCACCCACCAGTTCCAATCAGTATCTGGACAAGGAAATCATCGAAAAAAGTAATACGCTTGCATCCTGTATCATCGACAGTTACTGCAATGCCACCGGCCTTGCAAACAAAGGCGTCATCTCTGCCGACAATATGACTGGTACCAACTGGAGTACAGTTCCGGTTGCCATCCTCGAAATGGGATTTATGAGTAACCAGAATGATGATCTTTACATTACCAATTCCGCAAATCACGAAACTATGGCAAGGGGAATTGCCGATGGAATCGATGCATATTTCAATACTGTCGAACCAGCTATTACTACTGTCGGAGAACACCTCGCCGATCTCACCTCACAGCTGGAAAAGAACTATACTGATCCGCTTGAACAACAGGGAGAACTCTGGGCAATCGCAGCTATGGATCTGAAGACGCAGGCCTACAGCACAGTCAATGCCGAACAGTCCATGCAGTCTGCCAGTGTTATCAAAGCATTTATCATGGCCGCTGTTTATGGACAAACTGATATATCCAGATGAAGGAACTACGGTTTCATCCGATTATGAAAGTACTCTGAAACCTCTCCTCACCAGTATGGATCACAGTCAGTGACAATGACTCTGCCAACGAACTGGTCCGCAAACTCGGTGGAGGCATTTCCAGGCTGGAGCTGCTATTGTCAAATGCGTTCTGTCAGGAGCGGAGCTATACCTCCACGCATCTCGGCCGCGAGTTCCTGGCTTCTGATCCAACCGATGACAATTACACAAGTGCTTCCGACTGCTGCCGACTGCTCTCTGAAATTTACAACAGTTCTCTGGTAAACGCAGATGCATCTGCCGAAATGCTTGCGCTCCTTACGAGCCAGACAAAAGACAGCCAAGATTTCCCGGCAGGTGTTCCTTCCGGCACCGCAACTGCCAACAAAACCGGAGAACCTTGCAGACTCCGGAAAACTCGGTGTTGTCGAAAACGATATTGCCATTGTCTTTGACAAAGAGCATCCATATGTGCTCTGTGTACTCTCCAATAATATCAAGAATAATTCCAGTGCACAGAATACGATCAAAAAAATCTCTGCGGATGTGTATAACTACATGGCCAATCAGTAAGATTTCTGCACAGATATACAAAGCTCTCCACACTTTCAGCATGGAGAGCTTTTCTTTTAGTATACAACTAATGTCTTGATCTCAAACGGTCTGATCTCAAGAGAAACTTTATTCTCTTTCACCGGAATTTCTTCCTGCTTTTCTTCCAGAAGATTGGTTTCATAAACATATTCTGCCGGTTCGGACAGCTGTAATTCAAAGCGGCTTCTTCTGTTCCAGCACTCATACATACGGATAATCGTTTCATCTCCGTCCTCTGCTTTCTTGACTACTTCGATGACCACGTTCGGTACATTTACAGAAACTGCCGAATATGTTTTTGCAAGGCTGCCGCCGTCCTTCTGTTTAATGACTGCCCTGTACGGATTATTCAGAAGATAAGCTTTGGCTACTATCTGATTCTCCTGCCATCTTCCGCTGTGCGGGCACAAGGACCAGATAAAGCTGTGGTGTTCTTTATCGGCATCTGGATTCGGATAGGTCGCAGATTTCAGCATGGTCAGACCGATTCTTCCGTTATGGACATCACATCCGTATTTACAGTCATTTAATACGCTGATTCCATAGCCATCCTCGCTGACATCCAGCCATTTGTGTGCACATACCTCAAATCTTGCCTCATCCCAGGAAGTATTATAATGTGTCGGGCGCCTTACATTTCCATACTGGATCTCATAAGTTGCCTCGTTTGTATGAATATCGACCGGGAAATATGCACGGAGAAGGATTTTTTTCTCATTCCAGTCGATCTCATTGCGAATATCAATCTGACACAGATCATGGTAAAAATATACATATTGCACAACAGTAGATTCCAGATATTTCCGTTCAAAACGTACACATGCACGAACCGGTCCCTGCTCTTCTACAGAAACAGAAGTCACATCATCCACTTCCCATGCTTTCTCGGTATAGTAATGGTTGATATCCCACGCATCATAGTTGTGCGGACGGTCTTCATAGCTCATGATCACATTGCCCTTCTCTCCCGCAGGAAGAAGTTCACGGTTTGCCTTTTTATCATAGATGCTGGTAAACTGTCCCTTCTCATTCCATGCCACATGGAAAAACGGTGTCTCTGCATGACTCTGATCCACGCAAAGGATTTCTTCATCCTCATCCGACTGTTCCACAACTTTAAAGGCTGCATATCCCTTGGAAGGAATGTGGTCTACAACTGCCAGCTTACTTCCATCGATTTCCTGTATCTGATAGCTTCTCTCTCCGTCTGTCAGTGCATTTCCACGGATCTCTGACGGCAGGATCACCGGTGCCGGTACACTCTGGCTGTTCGGGTTGAAGATCACCAGATCCCCGGCATCCCCTGTAATCGCATTTGTCAGCCCTTCCATGATATCTTCTGTCGCCGCATGGTTCTCTGCAAATAATTTCTGATACTCTTCTTTGGATTCTTCATAGACTTCTTTGATCGAAGAACCCGGAAGAATGTCATGGAACTGATTGCGAAGCAGTACCGTCCACATCTCATGAAGTTTACTGTCCGGATATTCTTTTCCTGCTTTTTCTCCGAGGATACCGTATAATTCCAGATCCTGACAGGCAAACTCCGCACGGCGGTTGAATCGCTTGTTGCGTGCCATCGAAGTGTAGGTTCCACGATGGTATTCAAGATAAAGTTCTCCTACCCAGTGCATCAGTTCTTCTTTGCCTTTGACATGTTCTTCAAGCTTCTCAAAGAACTGTAATGCCGTACATGGTTCCGTCTTCGGGCATCCCGGGATTCCCTTGGCAAGTCGTCTCTGATTCTCCAGCATATCTTTGCTGACACCGCCGCCACCATCTCCATAGCCGTAGCTCATAAGTACTTCATGGTTCAGTTCTTTCTGGCTGTAACGCTGCCATGCACCCATGACCTGAGACGGATTCAGATAGCCATTGTACGTCGTAAAATGCTCGGTCTCCGTTCCGTCTTCCTGTGCTTTCGCGCCGTAATCTCTGGTCGGGATAAAATGTGTCAGCACTTCTGTCCCGTCAATTCCTTCCCACATAAAGGCTATCATAAGGCATCTTATTGCGCTCATTCCAGCTGATCTTTGTCGTCATGAAATAATCAATGCCGCTCTTTTTCATGATCTGTGGAAGTGCCGCTGAATAACCGAATACATCCGGAAGCCATAGGATCCGGTTCTTTACCCCGAATTCCTTTTCAAAAAATCTGGTTCCATACAGGAACTGTCGAACGAGTGCTTCACCGGAAGAAATATTGCAGTCTGCTTCCAGCCACATACCGCCTTCTGCTTCCCAGCGTCCCTCTCTAATCTTCGCCCGGATCTCTTCGTAAATCTCAGGTGCATTCTCTTTGACATATTCATAGAGCTGTGGCTGGCTTGACATAAAGATATATTCGGGATAATTTTTCATCAGTTCCAGCACGGTCGTGAAGCTTCGGACTGCCTTGTCTCTGGTTACACCCAGCGTCCACAGCCACGCTACATCGATATGGGTATGTCCGACGCAATAAACCGTCGGTACCTCCTGTCTTCCGCAGTACTTATCATAAAATTCTTTCTGTATATATTTTTCCGCATCTTTCAGGCTGTCATAGAATTCCCTGGAATAAGCTCTTCGAAGGTCAAGACGGCGCAGAGACTGATCCAGACATCTTATGATCAGAGTTCTGTTTTCATCGGTCTCCGGCAGAAGTCTTGCCACCTGATACGGCACTGCCAGGTCGTAATAATAAGTCTCAATCTCTGAATCAAGAATCTTGATCTCAGAATCCATATGCAGGGAGAAATTATTGTCTCCCGAAAATGCCTGCAAAAGAATCTCGAAGCGCTCACCACCTTCTGCGCATTCCGTGAGCAGGATCTCTCTGTGATTTACATCGAGTCCCATCCGCGGCACACCATTTACATAGGCATAAAACTGCGGATTGATCGCATCCCATTCGCCTTCCCGTCCTGTCCGAAGTTCATAGACGACTTTACAGTTCCTCCATTCTTTCGGAATCACAACCTCGGTCTGAAAATAAAAATATTCCCGGTTTCCGCCCCAGATATCCCCATTTTTGAGCGTATCCCATGAGGGAATATCTTCTCTGTCAATCGCGAGCTTCTCTGCACCTGCTTTTTTGTATCGGTATGATTCCACAGGTTTCTTCTCGCGGTAGATCAGTTCTTCCACATCGGAGATCAGTTTCCCGACATGTTCTTTCATCAAAAACATCATTCATCCTCCTGCTTTTTCGTTTTTATCAAAGAAAACCATAAGCAATCAATGTCACCTATGGTCTCCTTTCTGCCTTTACAGGCGAATTCTTATTGTTCTGTGTGCTGCTGCCGGAATTTCTGTCGTTACCTTTCCGTCTGCAACTTCTATTACTTCTGCTACCTCTTCAAGAATATCGGTAAACTCTGCGCTTCTGACAGAAGTTCTGCCCGCGCTCAGAGTGATTTCTGAAGGTTCTTTTTCAAGATTATACAGTCTAATAATGATGCCGTCTCCGTTTTCTGCTTTTTTGAGTACATCGACTTTGACATTTCCTGTCACATTCAGAAGGTTCTCTGACAGTGGCAGTTCTCCCTCATGTACACTGTTTGAAACAGCATACAACGGATGAATGAAGCGGTCATATTTCTCTGTCAGGTCTTCTTTATCCCCGACAGCCGTAATGCCGATCTTCATGTAATGTTCTCCCTGATCCGGGGTCGGGTCCGGGTCATACGGGGCACGCTGCAATGTCAGGGATACAGTATTGTCATATCCTCTGAAGCCATATTTGCAGTCTGACATAACTGCAAGAGAAGTTTCCTCTGCATGCACAGCTTCCATATATCCAAGGCACGGAACATCCTGTGCCCATTCGCTACGGTCGATGATGCCGCCCGGAACGATGCAGCGGTATGTACCTGTCTGATAGGATGCCGGTATGCGGAAAGACAGCTGCGGAATTCCCTTCGTCCTGTTTCCCAGTTCATGCCAGTCAAGTTTCACATCAAATTCCAGAACGCAACTGTTCTTTTTAAGTGAAACCTCAGCCTCGATTCTGGATGTCTCAAATTCCAGTTCATATGTCACACTCTGACAGATCGCACCGTCAGTTCTCTTAAGGATCTTAACCTGGTTTGTTTTATTTAAAAAGGATATCTTTTTCGTATGGTCCGATTCTCCATGCTGTCATTTCATTTACAGCATTCTCTGTAATAAAGCGGAATCCACCGGCATCTTTTCCAGTCAGTTCTTTGCCGCTCTCTTTGTCTGTAAAAGAGGTAAGCAACATGGTCATCGGATCAAAAACAGCCTTTACTTTTTCATTTTCCATCACGATCGGTTCGTCATTATATTCGTCAAGTCGCGGATCCATACCGCCTGTGGTAGAAAACATCTCCCAGTCGATATCAAGCTGTGTTTTTTCTTTCTCGCTGATCACATAGGTTGCATAGCCGAATGCTGGTACTTTTACTTCCATCAGAAGTGTAAAGTATTTATGTGCCCAGTAAGTCTCAGGATCATGGATCACCTGAACCGGCACTTCGTTTTTGTCTGCATCGTAAGCACAAATTTCCGTAAGATCACCGTTCCAGTCCCAGAGAATCACTTTCATGCATTCCTGTCTCGGATACTGTGTCGGATTGAAAACTGTCATGATTCGGTTATTACCATAACTATTGCTCACAAATCCTGACAGATATCCAGATTCATCACCGGTTCCGAAACCGACACCGGCACCGAATGAATAATCTTCTTTATCTTTGATTCCAAGTGCATCTGTGTTGATCTTTGCACAGATTTCTTTCATGGCATGGGTTGTATTGACCTGTGCTGTCGCCATTGCACGCTGCATTTCACCCAGTGCATGCTGGTAAGTTCCGATTACACCGGATCCCGGAAGGATATCATGGAACTGGTTAAACAGTATCTTCGTCCATGCATCTTTGATATCGGAAGGAGTTTTGTAATCCGGTACAAGCACATCTGCCATTGTATCGGCGATATCTGCCTCACTCAGTCTGTCCTCACCGAGTTTGTTTGCACGTTTGATCCTGGACTGTGTGGTATAGCATCCTGAAAAGATATAATTCAGTTCCTGCTCAACAACCGGGTACTGCTCTCTCTTTTCTTCCAGGCTTCATAGAATTCTTTGAGTGTGCCAAACTGAATCGTCGGCATCAGCGGCCAGGTCTGCATTTCCATCCAATGTTTCGATCTCTTTTCTTGTCGGTCCGCCGCCATGATCCCCGACACCATAGAATTTCATGGTTTTTGTAATGCCGTATTCTTTGCAGAAAGAAGGTACAAATCCAAGTGAATCATATCTTGCCAGCTCATCGTTGTACCATACCGGTTCACGGCAAACCAGTACCTCAGCCCCTGACGGTGCTCTCCAGCGGTAAATATGTTCTTTGTGATAACCACGGCAGTGATAATAATATTTCGCACCGCCCTGAGTAAGGATCTCCGGACCATTTTCCTGCATGTCCGAAGGTATCCGGCTCAAAATCAATGTTAAGACTTTCTTTGTCAATATCCAGTAATTCGGACAAAGTAGTTTTCCTGGTATACAGAAGATG
>ENA-OQET01000829-OQET01000829.1-human-gut-metagenome-genome-assembly--contig:-NODE-829-length-15146-cov-4.403089_pt1 | contig 15146 bp, 14 predicted proteins | sample MGYA00242800_ERZ504645 | MGnify/ENA primary metagenome ERZ504645 (study PRJEB26092, sample SAMD00036308) | human gut metagenome | host: Homo sapiens | study: EMG produced TPA metagenomics assembly of... | reverse complement strand
AAAAAGATTGTTATTGGTACACGTAGTAGTAAATTAGCATTATGGCAGGCAGAATATGTGGCAGATCGTCTACGTAAACAATATGAAGGTTTGGAAGTTGAATTGATGCATATTGTTACTAAAGGCGATAAAATTCTTGATGTGCCACTTGCTAAAATCGGTGGCAAAGGATTATTTACAAAAGAACTTGAAGTAGCAATGTTAGAAAAACGTGTAGATTTAGCAGTACATAGTTTAAAAGATATGCCTACTGTATTACCAACAGGATTATCTTTGACCACTATAACTAAGCGTTTAGATTGTGGAGATGCACTAGTTAGTCCAAAATATAAAACTTTAGAAAATTTACCACAAGGGGCTAAGGTAGGAACTTCTAGTCTTCGTCGCAAGGCTCAATTATTAAAAGCACGACCAGATTTAGATATTCATAGTCTTCGTGGAAATGTAAACACAAGACTTCGTAAATTAGAAGAAGAAAATTTTGATGCTATTGTTTTAGCAGTAGCAGGGCTTAAAAGATTAGGCTTTGGTGATAAAATAACACAGATTATTCCTCGTGAAATTTGTCTTCCAGCTGTAGGTCAAGGTGCTTTGGCTATAGAAACTAGAGAAGATGATGAAGAAATAAAACAAATGCTTGAATTTTTGCATGATGATAAAACAGCAGATGCGACAAAAGCAGAACGTAGCTTTTTGGCTCGTGTAGAAGGCGGTTGTCAAGTGCCTGTTGGTGTCTATGCTCAAGTTGAAGATGATGATAATTTGTCTGTAGAAGCTGTAATTGGTTCTATTGATGGCAAATGTATAATCCGTGATAAAATCATAGGTTCAAGAGCTAATGCCAAAACTTTGGGAAAAGATTTAGCTGAAAAACTTTTGGCAAATGGCGGATTAAAAATTATGCAAAGTCTAGGTTTATGTTGCCCTGATGAAAATGCCCAATAAGTAATTGGGATTATAATATCTTTTGGAGGTTCTTATCAATGAATGGAATGGTTTATTTAGTAGGTGCAGGTCCTGGAGATTATCGCCTAATTACTTTAAAGGGAAAAGAATGTTTAGAAAAAGCAGATGTAGTTATTTGTGATTATTTAGCAGATAAACGTTTGATGGCTTTTGCTAAAGATGATGTAGAATATATCTATGTAGGTAAAAAAGCTGGCAATCACGCAATGCGTCAAGAAGACATCAGCCAACTTATCGCTGATAAAGCGAAAGAAGGAAAATGCGTGGTACGCTTAAAAGGTGGCGACCCATTTGTATTTGGTCGTGGCGGTGAAGAAGCAGAAGTTTTAAAGAAAAATAATGTGGCTTTTGAAATTGTACCAGGTATCAGCTCTGCTATTGCAGCACCTGCTTATGCGGGTATCCCTGTAACTAATCGCAAAGTTGCAGTATCTTTTGCCGTGATTACAGGTCATGAAGACCCAACAAAAGGAAAATCCGATATAAATTGGGAAAAACTAGCTACAGCTGTAGATACTTTAGTATTTTTAATGGGTGTAGGTAATTTACCACATATCACAAGTCAATTGATAAAATATGGAAGAAGTGCAGATACACCAGCAGCTTTAGTGCGTTGGGGTACAAAAGCAGAACAAGAAGTATTAGTAACTACAGTAGGTAATGCTGTGGAAGATGTAAAAAAACATAATTTAAAACCACCAGCAGTTTTTGTAGTTGGTAATGTAGTAAATTTACGTCAGACAATTCAATGGTTTGATAATAAGCCGTTATTTGGCAAAAATATCTTAGTTACAAGAGCGCGTGAACAAGCTTCTAAATTGACAACAGCATTAGAAGATTTAGGGGCAAATTGTATAGAAGCTCCAGCTATAAAAATCACAACTCCTGATGATGATTTTGCAAGTTTAGATAAAGCTATCACTAAAATCGGTGAATATGAATGGATTATTTTCACTAGTACAAATGGTGTAGATAGATTTTTCGCTCGTTTAAATGAAAAAGGATTAGATGTACGTAGCTTAAGAGATGCTAAAATTGCAGCTATCGGTACAGCTACTGCAAATAAATTAAAAAATTATGGTATCATTGCAGATAAAGTACCAACAATGTTTATGGCAGAAGGTATTTTAAATGTCTTAAAAGATGATATCAAAGAAGGCACAAAAGTTTTAATACCTAGAGCACAAAAAGCTCGTGAAGCCTTACCAATAGGACTTCGTCAATTAGGTGCTGTTGTAGATGTAGCAGAAACATATACTACAAAAATGGCAGATACAAATAAAGAAGAAATAAAAGCTTTATTAAAAGAACATAAAGTAGATATGGTAACTTTTACAAGTTCTTCTACTGTGGAAAATCTTTTAAAATTAATTGATGAAGATAAATCTTTATTAGATAATGTGGCTAAAGCAAGCATTGGCCCTATCACAGCCAATACTTGTGAAAAACATGGGCTCACTGTTGATGTAGAAGCCGATGTATATACTATAGATGGTTTAGTAGCAAAAATAAAAAATTTTGGATGGTGACTATTGATGAAACTCAATACTTTAAGACCACGCCGTTTGCGTTTAAATAGCGCTGTTCGCGACATGGTTCGTGAAAATTCTTTATCTGTAAAGGATTTAATTTATCCTATCTTTGTGGTTGCTGGTGAAAATGTAAAAGAAGAAAATTCCTAGTATGCCAGATGTATATCATCTTTCTGTAGATAATGCAGTAAAAGTGGCAAAAGAAGTTTATGAACTTGGAATTCCAGCGATTGAAGTTTTTGGTCTTCCTGAATATAAAGATGAAATAGGTTCTAGTGCATGGGATTTAAATAGCCCTGTACAACGTGCTATGCGTGCAATTAAAGAAGCTGTGCCAAACCTTGTGATTGTTGGTGATGTATGCCTTTGCCAATATACAACACATGGTCATTGCGGTCAGCTTTGTGGTCATGAAGTAGATAATGATGCTACTTTAAAATTATTAGCAAAAGTTGCTGTAAGCCAAGCTCAAAGTGGTGCGGATATCATTGCTCCATCTGATATGATGGACGGCAGAATTGCTGTAATTCGTGAAGCTTTAGATGAAGCTGGCTTTAAAAATGTATCTATCATGTCTTATGCAGTAAAATATGCTTCTGGATATTATGGACCATTTAGAGATGCAGCTGATTCTGCTCCTCAATTTGGTGATAGAAGAGCTTATCAGATGGACCCTGCTAATAGCCGTGAAGCTATGAAAGAAGTAGAACTTGATATGGAAGAAGGAGCAGATTTCATCATGGTAAAACCTGCTTTATGTTATCTCGATATCGTTCGTCAAGTTCGCGATAAAATCGATCGTCCTATAGCTGTATATAATGTAAGTGGTGAATATTCCATGGTAAAAGCAGCAGCTCAAAATGGCTGGATTGATGAAAAACGCATCGTTATGGAAACACTTCTCAGCATGAAACGTGCAGGTGCAGATATCATCATCACATATCACGCTATTGATGTAGCAAAATGGTTAAAAGGCTAAAAACTTGTTCATTTCTTTGATGACAAAGAAACGAACCAAAGAAAACCACCGCAGATAAAATTTGAACTTTGAACATAATTATCACTTCATACAACGCTTAGAAACTCGCTTCGCTCAAACATTCAGACTAAAACCGTATTCAGTGATAATTATGTTCAATAACCTAAAGGTTACCATTCAAATTTTATAATGCGGAAAAAATAGTACGGTATTATTAATAAATACCAAATTTTTCCCGCGTTAGCAGACTTTTACGGTAGCTGAAAGCTATTGGCAAAGATAAAATTAGGGCTACGGTTTTTAGCTCTACTGTTTGAGCGAAGCGAGTTTAGAGCGTTGTAGACATAATTTTATCTTTATCAAAGTAAAATCAATATCGCGGGTGGTTTTTCTTTTTGGTTCATTTTTCTTTTGACTAAAAGAAAAACGAATGAGCGAACACTTGTAATAATTCTTTTTTTATGCTAAAATATCATTCATGAGCAGTTTCTCATGTAAGACTGCGGTATTCGGGTCTCGCGCAATGGAGACTCATGAACCCCGCCAGGTCCGGAAGGGAGCAACGGTAAGTGATCATCTTCATGTGCCGTGAGGGCGCCTGAATACCGTGTTCTTACCTGAGAAGCTGTTTTTTTATATCCAAAAATAGGAGGGGAGCATTTATTATGGCTTATATGGCACTTTACCGAAAGTGGAGACCACAAGATTTTTCGGATCTTATAGGCCAAGAACATATCAGTGAAACTTTATCTAATGCTATAAGCACCGGTAAAGTAGCTCATGCATATTTATTTTCTGGACCACGTGGTACAGGGAAGACAAGTACAGCTAAGATTTTAGCGAAGGCTTTAAATTGTGAGCATGGACCGACACCAACACCTTGTAATCAATGTGTATGTTGTCAAAAAATAAATGATGGTTCATTCATGGACGTTTTTGAAATAGATGCGGCTTCCAATCGTGGTATTGATGAAATTCGTGATTTACGTGAAACAGTGAAATTTGCTCCTGTAGATGGTAAATATAAAGTATATATCATCGATGAAGTTCATATGTTGACAACAGAAGCTTTTAATGCTTTGCTAAAAACATTAGAAGAACCACCATCTCATGTTGTATTTATTTTGGCAACAACAGAAGTGCATAAGGTGCCAATAACAATACAATCACGTTGTCAAAGATATGATTTTAAACGCATAACTAAAGATGATATCTTAAAACGACTTGTGATGATTACTGATGAGATGGGGCTAAATGCAGATAAAGATGCATTGTCTATTATTGCCATTCAGGCAGATGGCGGTATGCGTGATGCACTCAGTTTATTAGACCAATGTCTTGCTTTTACCAAAGATGAACTCACTGTTACACAAGTGAGAAAAGTATTAGGGCTTGTAGGGCATGATTGGGTATGGCAGATAACAGATGCTCTAGCTAAAAAAGATAGTCAAACGATTTTAACTATCCTTGATGAAGTAATAGCTCAAGGTAAAGAAATAAAACAATTATTGAACGAATTAGTATTGCATTTTCGTTCGATTATGCTCTATAAAGCTTCAAATAAATTATTAAATTTAAACATGTATTTTGAAGATGAAGAGATATTATCTCGCCAAGCTAAAGAATTTACGCATGACCAGATAATGCAAATTATTCAAAAAATACATGAGGCTATTAATGAAATAAAATGGGCAAGTCAACCTAGAATAACGGCAGAAGTTTTATTTTTAAAATTATGCTGGCAAGGTGAAGCTGAAAATAATAATTCAGAAAAAATAATGCCGATGATGAATAATATGCCTGCAGTAAATAACAAAGGTGCTTCAGAGGCAAAAATAATGGCTCTAGAACAGACTGTTTCTCGTTTAGATAGAATAGTCAAAGCACTCAGTAGCCAGTTGGCTAATATGCAAGAGCAGTATAAATCAGCTCCGATAACGAATGCGCCAATGGTAAATACTTCTGTAGAGCCAAGACAAAATACAGTAAAAAGAGCTTCAAAAATAATTAAAAATGAGCCAGTGCATACTAATATAATGCCGATGGAAAATGCTGATGCTACAGCTATTTGGCAAAATGTATTGGCAGGGCTTAATGCTCGTCGCAAAAAAGTTGTAGTGGCTTGTGTAAATAGAGCGCTACCTTATCGTATAGCAGATAATCAATTTTTTATCCATTTTGATAGTCCTTTTTTACAAGCTCGTACAGAAAAAGATGATTATCGTTTATTAATAGAAGAAGTATTAGAAAATGTAACAGGTCATAATTTGCGTTTAGTCTGTACTTGTGGAGATTTGAAAATAACGCAAATGCCACAGGTTAATACTACTTTAAATAATAATGTTGATAAAAATACAGGAAATAAAAGCGCCAAAAGTAACAATTCCTATGATTGAAGATGAGGATGTATTGCCACAAGGTGATTATCAAGCAGACATTCCTATGCCTACAGATGAAGATTATGTAGATGTAGCGCCAACAGATGTGGATTATGATAATATGACACCAGAAGGTAAACATACATTACAGACGGCGATTGAGATTTTTGGTGGAAAAATAATTCCTGAAGATAATAAATAATAGATAATTGACGATTTATTTATTTGATACATCTAGATAGAGAAAAAATATTTTATATGGAGGTAATTTTGATGTTTAACCAAGGTAATATGGCTGGCATGATGAAAAAAGTTCAGAAAATGCAAGCTGATATGAAAAAAATGCAAGATGAACTTAAAAAGAAAACTGTTGAAGTAAGCGTTGGTGGCGGTGTTGTTAAAGTCGTTATGAACGGTGGAAAAAACAGATGCAGTCCCTTGTTATTGATAAAGCTGCAGTAGATCCAGAAGATGTAGAAATGTTACAAGACCTTATTTTATCTGCTGTAAATCAGGCTATGGTAAAAGTAGATGAAATGATGGCTAGTGAAATGAGCAAATTAACTAGTGGTTTAAATCTTCCTGCTGGATTATTCTAATGAGATATATTGAGCCTATGGCTAAGCTAATTGAACATTTTCGTGCTTTACCAGGAATTGGTTCAAAGACAGCTGTACGCTTAGCATATCATATTTTAGACATGGAGCCTGCCCAAGCAAAAGCCTTGGCGCAGGCTATTATTGAAGCTAAAGAAAAAATTGGCTTTTGTAGTTGTTGTTTTAATCTCAGTGATACAGACCCTTGTGCTATTTGCACTTCTCCAAATAGAGACCATTCTATTATTTGTGTAGTAGAACAGCCCAAAGATGTAGTGGCTATGGAACGTATGCGAGATTATAAAGGCGTTTATCATGTATTGCATGGAGCTTTATCGCCAATTGAAGGAGTAGGGCCAGAGGATATTCATATCAAAGAATTATTAAATCGTCTATATGATGATAAAGTAAAAGAAGTTATCATGGCTACTAATCCTAATATCGAAGGCGAAGCAACAGCTATGTACATTGCCAAATTATTAAAACCACTAGGTATAAAAGTAACAAGAATTGCTCATGGACTTCCTGTTGGTGGCGATTTAGAATATGCAGATGAGGTAACTTTAGCTAAAGCTATTGAAAATCGTCGAGAAATGTAAGTTCATTTAGAACAAAGGTTGTGATTTTATGGTTGAATCTACATTAGTTATTGCTTTTTTTGTGGGCTTATTGATTTTATGTGTATTCACTAAAATTTTTTCTATGCCACTAAAAATCTTATGGAATTGCATTTATAATAGCATAATAGGTGCTATCGTTTTATATATTATAAATTTCTTGGGATTTGTATACATTCCGATTAATTTTATAACGGCATTGATAGCAGGGATATTTGGAGTACCAGGAGTATTGGTATTAGCAATTTATTCTATGTTATAAGAGCTACAGTTTTGGCTGTAGCTTTTTTTGTAGGCAAATTTATAAATAATTAATTAGATAATTGATTGATTATGCTTTATATGTTAAAATAACTATTAATTAAATAAAAAATAACTATTAAAAAAGAGAGTGTGTATAATGAATTTCAAAAAAATATTAGCAATTGTGATGGTGTGTGTTTTTGCTTTTAGTGGTATTGGCATGGCAAAAGCAAAATCTGGCGGTGGCAGTTTCAAAGCTCCAGCTAGTACAACAAAATCTTTAACACCTTCCACAAAATCAACAACAACTACAACACCAAAAACTGATGCACCAAAGACAAATGCTACAGAAGCACCTAAGTCTAATGCAACTACAAATAATACAACAAATAATGCAAGTACAAATACTGCAAATAAAACTAACACTACTACAAATACAGCAAACAATCAGCAATCTGGTAGCCGTTGGGGTAGTGCTTTAAGAAATATTGGTTTATTTGCTGGTGGTATGTTCTTAGGTAGCATGCTCAGCAATATGTTTGGTCTTGGCGGATTTATGGGTGATATTTTAGGTTTAATTGCCAATGTGGTACTTATCGGTATCGTAGTAATGGTAATTATGGCTATTTATCGTAAACTTTTTGGCAAAAAAAATGAAACTAATGCTTATGCTAGCAGTAGATATGATGAAAATAATTTCCGTTGCCCTAATTGTGGATGGATGGCACCAGATAGAAATAATCCTCCAAAATTCTGCCCTGAATGTGGAAACCGTTTAAATGGTGCAAATCAAAATGAATATCAACAATATAATCAATATACAAATGAACAAGATGCGGAATATACAGAGTCTAAAAGTGGTAAAATAATAGATATTACACCACCAAAAGATAAGGATAAATTTTAATTAAATAATGATTTTATCTATAAAAGCGACACTATTTAAAGGTGTCGTTTTTTATTTTTTAGATAAAATTTGCCTAGATGTGATAAAATGAAAAATGTGTATATTTAGGAGGCGATAATTTTGAATGTATCACAAGCACAAAAAGGAAGGACTTATCTTGTAAAAAAAGTAAATTTAGAGGGAAATATTGAACGTCGCTTAGAGATGCTACGGCATGACAGACCAAGTAAAACTTATGGTTTTAAATAAAAAAAATCAAGGTGCTGTAATCATAAAGGTACGTGGCACTCGTTTTGCCATAGGTAAAGAAATAGCAGATGCTATAGAAATCGAGGAAATAGAAAATGAGTAAAGATGTTCATGTAGCTTTTATTGGTAATCCTAATTGTGGGAAAACTACTTTATTTAATGCTTATACTGGTGCGCATTTAAAAGTTGCTAATTGGCCCGGTGTAACTGTAGAAAAAAAAGAAGGTGCAATGCAATTTCACAATGAAAATTATAAATTAGTGGATTTGCCAGGTATTTATAGTTTGACTTCATATACTATGGAAGAGCAAGTATCACGTCAATATATATTAGATGATGAAGTCGATATAGTTGTCGATGTGGCAGATGCTTCTTCTTTAGAGCGAAATTTATATTTAGCATTGCAACTTATTGAATTAGGTAAGCCAATGGTTCTAGCTTTAAATATGATGGATATTGTTGAAGAGCGAGGTATGGATATCGATTTTCATAGATTACCGGAAATGCTAGGGATACCAGTAGTTCCTGTCAGTGCTAGAAAAAAACGTGGTTTAGAAATCTTAATGCATGCAGTCGCTCATCATCAGGGTGAAAAGATTAAAGATAAAATAGAACATCATCATGGTGAAGAAATTTTAAACCGCAAACATAGACATAATCATCATAAAGATTGTGTAGTTGTTTATAGTGATGAAATTGAAGATAAGATAGATATTATCGAGGAAGCTCTCGCTGAAAAATATGGTCAATTACCTAATTTGCGTTGGCATGCAATCAAAGAATTAGTACAGGATAAAGAAATTATTGAAAAATATCCTTTAGATTTGCCTGATGTATTAGATAGAAGTTATGAAAAAGATATCATTAAGCAAAAATATGACTTTATCGAAGAAATAATACAAGAAGTATTAGTAAATAAAGATAAAGAAGCACGCTCTACAGATAGAATAGATGCTGTGCTTACTGATAATGTCTGGGGTATTCCAATTTTCTTGGCTATTATGGCATTTATTTTCTTCTTAATCTTTTACTATAGGTGATATTTTTAAAAATTTATTTAGTAGAATGGAATAGATATTGTAAGCAATGATTTGATGGCAATATTGAATTCTATAGATGTCAGTCCGATTATATCGTCATTGTTAATTGATGGGGCTATAGCTGGTATTGGTGGTATATTAGCATTTTTACCGAATATATTTATTTTGTTCTTAGCTTTAGCTGTGTTAGAAGATAGTGGATATATGTCGCGTGTGGCTTATGTTATGGATTCAGTAATGGGAAAAATTCGGTTTATCAGGTAGAGCATTTATTCCTTTATTATTGGGATTTGGTTGTTCAGTGCCAGCAATTATGGCATCAAGAGCTTTAGAAGACCCGAAGGATAGATTGCGTACTATTTTAGTAACGCCATTTATGTCATGTAGTGCTAGACTTCCAATATATATTTTATTTTCAGGAATGTTTTTCCCAGAATATGCGATGTTTGTAGCTTTTTCTATGTATGTAATTGGCATAGTTATGGCGATAATTATTGCTAAAATCTTTTATAAGGTGAGCGATAAGAGCGATAAAAAAGTATTGTTGATAGAACTTCCAGAATATAAATCACCAAATGTAATGTCTATATTTTTATATGCTTGGGAAAAAGTTAAATCATATTTAGCAAAAGCTGGTACAACTATTTTCGTAGCTTCAATAATTATCTGGTTTATCTTGAACTTTAATTTCTCCGGTATGGTAGATATCAGTGATAGCTTTGGAGCTCAATTTGGTCGATTGATAGCACCTATTTTAGTTCCTGCTGGACTTGGTTTATGGCAGATTGCAGTGGCTTTGATATCTGGTATTGCAGCAAAAGAAGTTGTTGTAGCAAGTTTGAGCGTATTGTATGGTATTTTAAATATCAATTCAGCAGAAGGCATGAATACTTTAGTTGGTCAATTAGCACAAGTTGGTTTTCATGAATTAAATGCTTATGTTTTGATGGTATTTTGTTTATTATATACTCCATGTATAGCTAGTATTGTAACTATAAAGAAAGAAACTAATTCTACAAAATGGACTTGTTTTGCAATATTTTTCCAATTATTGATTGCATATTTAGTAGCAGTTATTATCTATCAAGTAGGTAGCAATATTTTATATTAATATTTAATTTTTGTTTAAGCAGTGTTTATGAGAGTTTAATTATTTATAAAACTCTTGTAACACTGTTATTTTTTTTATTAAATATATGGGAATAGTGCTATAATCAGTGTTATTGAGAGCAATTTTCATGATATAATATAAATAAAAGTATGATAAGTAAAGGTGTAAAGATGAATTTGAAGTACAAGTTTTTTGATTATTTGCCCCAAGAGGCAAAAGATATACGCACAGAAGTATTTGTAAATGAACAAAAATTTGAAAATGAATTTGATGATATAGATGATATTGCGTATCATTTAATTATTTGGGAAGGAGAAAAAGCTATAGCAAATGCGAGATTATATCGAGAAGATAATGAGAAAAGTTCATATATAATTGGCAGATTAGCAGTGCTTAAAGAATATCGTAAATGTCATATAGGCACTAAATTGATGAATTTATTAGAGGAAAAAGTGAAAGCTTTATCAGGTGAAAAAATAAGTTTATCTGCACAATGTAGAGCGAGAGCTTTTTATGAAAGTTTAGGATATAAAGCAAGTGGAGATATTTATTTAGATGAATATTGCCCGCATATACATATGGAAAAATTAATAAAGTAAAATTTAAATAGTATGGATAGAGAATGAAGAAAGGGTATGATTTTGTGAGGATTGTTGGTATTATAATTATCATTTTAGTATTGGGCTTTTTTGGAGGCTATGGCATAATGCAATCGCAGATAGACGACCAAAAAGAATTTAAAGGAGTAAAAAATGTTATTCCTATGGATAATAGAACAGAACAACAAATTGAACAGCATGATGTAAAAGTGGAAAAATCAGGAATAATATCAAAGGAACAAGCTGAAATTATTGTTTTAGAAAATGCAGATATGGAAGCTAAAGATATCAGTCGCTTAAAGACTAAAATAGAAAATTATTATGGTAAAGATATTTATGATATAGAATTTTATGCTGATAACAAAGAATATAATTATAATGTAGATATGTATGGCGGAGAGATTTTGGCAATGGATTATGAGATTGATAAAAAATATTATGCCAAATTATCTGGAAAACCAGTAGATGAAGCTGGTGCTATTGAATTAGTAAAAGCACAAATTCCAAATTGTACTACTGGTGATATTAAATTGAAATTAGAACATGATGATGACTATTTACAATATGAAGGTAGAGCACAAGTCAATGGTATTTTATATGAATTTACCATAGATAAAAATACAGGAACTTTCGTAGAATGGAAATGGAAAAATCATAAATAAAAATAAGCTATAGCAAAGTAAAATTTTAATTGCTATAGCTTATTTTTTATAGACTAATCTTAGCCTTTAACAACGATATTTATAAGTTTTTTAGGAACGCTGATTACTTTAACGATAGTTTTACCTTCGATTAAGCCTTTAATTTTTTCATCAGCAAGAGCGATTTCTTGTTGTGCTTCACGAGTAGCAGAGGAAGATACCATTATTTTGCTACGTAATTTACCATTTACTTGGACAACAACTTCAACTTCATCAGCAATAGTAGCTTTAGGGTCGAATGTTGGCCATGTAGTATGATGTACGCTACCTGTTTGACCGATTTGTTGCCAAAGTTCTTCAGTAACATGTGGTGCAAATGGTGCTAAAAGTTTAATTAAGTTAATAACTACTTCGCGAGCAAGACCTGCATTTAAGTTGCCATCTTTGAATACATAGAAAGCATTTACAAGTTCCATGATGGAGCTAATTGCAGTGTTGAAAGTACCACGAGTACCGATATCTTCAGTTACTTTTTCAATAGTAACATTTAAAATACGGAATAATTCTTTTTCTTCTTTAGTGAGTGCTTTTACATCAAAAGTTGGATTTTCTTTAACTTTATCAGCATAGGAAAGAATAATTCTCCATACACGCTGAATGAAACGCCAAGCACCTTCAACGCCTTGGTCACTCCATTCAAGGTCACGTTCTGGTGGAGCAGCAAATAAAATAAAGAGACGAGCAGTATCTGCACCATATTTTTTGATGATTTCTTCAGGAGATACAACATTTCCTTTAGATTTACTCATTTTAGAACCATCTTTGATAACCATACCTTGAGTTAAAAGGTTTGTAAATGGTTCATCAAATTCTACAAGGCCTGCATCTTTTAATACTTTTGTGAAGAAACGGGAATATAATAAGTGCAAGATAGCATGTTCAATACCACCGATATATTGGTCAACAGGGAGCCAATAATTGATAGCATCTTTGCTGAATGGAGCTTTATCATTATGTGGGTCAGCATAGCGCATATAGTACCAGGAAGAGCAGATGAATGTATCCATAGTATCTGTTTCACGTTTTGCAGGTGCGCCACATTTTGGACATGTGCAATTTACGAAATCTTCAGCTTGAGCAAGTGGAGAAGTTGCACCAGTTTCAAATTTTACATCTTTAGGTAATTTTACAGGTAATTGTTCTTCAGGAACGAGAACTTCACCGCAATGAGGGCAGTAAATAATAGGAATTGGAGCACCCCAATAACGTTGACGGGAGATGAGCCAATCACGTAAACGATAATTTACACGACGTTTGCCGAGGTTATTTTCTTCGAGCCAATCAATCATAGCTGTGATAGCTTTACGATTATTCATGCCAGTGAATTGACCGGACTCTACAAGTTCACCATCTTCAACGTATGCATTTTCCATAGTTTCAAGTGTTAAATTATGTTCTTTATTTTGAATAACAATTTTCATTGGTAAATTGTATTTTTTAGCGAACATAAAGTCACGTTCATCATGAGTAGGAACACCCATAACAGCACCAGTACCATATTCAAAGAGAACATAGTTTGTTACCCATACAGGAACTTTTTCACCATTGAATGGATTTATAGCATAAACGCCTGTGAACATACCTTTTTTCTCAGATTCACTAGAAGTACGTTCGATTTCATTCATATTGTGTACTTCTTCAATGAATTTTAAGATTTCTTGTTCGTTTTCTTTGCCTTTGATGAATTTTTTTACAAGTGGATGTTCTGCTGCAAGTACAACATAAGATACACCAAATACAGTATCAGGGCGAGTTGTATAAACAGAAATTTTTTCATTGTAATCAGGTACATCAAAGCTAAATTCAGCACCTTCACTGCGACCAATCCAGTTATCCTGCATGATTTTTACGCGGTTTGGCCAGCCTTCAAGTTTATCAAGGTCTTTTAATAATACATCAGCATAATCTGTGATTTTTAAGAACCATTGTTCAAGGTCTTTTTTCACTACTGTATCATCACAGCGCCAGCATTTACCATCAATAACTTGTTCATTAGCAAGTACAGTATGGCAAGTTTCACACCAGTTAGCAGAAGCTTTTTTCTTATAAGCTAAGCCTTTTTTATAGAATAATTCAAAGAGCCATTGAGTCCATTTATAATAATCTTCATGGCAAGTAGCAACTTTTCTATCCCAGTCATAAGAAAGACCCATTTCTTTTTGTTGACGAGTCATATTTGCCATATTATTTTCAGTCCAGTCAGAAGGACTAACACCATGTTTGATAGCTGCATTTTCAGCAGGCATACCGAATGCGTCAAAGCCCATTGGATGAAGTACATTGAAACCATTCATAGTTTTATAACGAGCAATAACATCACCGATGGAGTAATTGCGAACATGTCCCATATGTAAATTACCAGATGGGTAAGGGAACATTTCAAGTACATAATATTTTGGTTTGTTTGGGTCCATATTAATCTGGTAAGCTTTTGTTTCGTCCCAGATTTTCTGCCATTTTTTTTTCAATGGATTGAGGACAATATTTTTCCATAAAATTAACACTCCTATACTATTTTTGGACATTAAAAAAGCCCCTGGCAAAATGCCAGGGACGAATTATCGCGGTACCACCCTGATTGATAACAAAAAGTTATCCTCTTTAAAATCTTAACGGGATTAGCGGTGCTTTTGCACTCCTCCACAGCGAGTTCAATTACATGATTATAGGCTCGCATCAACCGCCTACTTTCTGAAAAATCCTTAAATAATTTACTACTCTGTATCATTGGATTTGAATTTGATATAAACAAATATCATTATACTTAGCTATAATATTAAAGTCAAGTAATATTGTTACATTGTTAAATTTTTTATATAATTAAATACCTGATATTTTATAGGTGTATAATTGAGAAAAAATAGAAAAAAATTGAGAATATAGCAGTTTTTAAAATTGATTTCCTACTAAAATAATAGTAAAATATTTATGAGGTGATTTTGATGAAAGTGTCAACAAAAGGTCGATATGCATTGAGAACAATGATTGATTTAACAGTGAATAATACAGGTAATCCCATTCCGTTAAAAGATATTGCAACTAGACAGAATATAAGTTTGAAATATATGGAACAGATAATTTCTTTATTGATAAAAGCAAAATTAGTAAAAAGCGTGCGAGGAAATAATGGAGGTTATTTATTAGCAAAATCTAGTATGCAATACACAGCTGGCGATATTTTGCGAGCAGCTGAAGGAGATATGGCTCCAATTGCTTGTATTGAAAAAG
>ENA-OQET01000828-OQET01000828.1-human-gut-metagenome-genome-assembly--contig:-NODE-828-length-15151-cov-3.052183_pt1 | contig 15151 bp, 15 predicted proteins | sample MGYA00242800_ERZ504645 | MGnify/ENA primary metagenome ERZ504645 (study PRJEB26092, sample SAMD00036308) | human gut metagenome | host: Homo sapiens | study: EMG produced TPA metagenomics assembly of... | reverse complement strand
CCCATTTCGTCTTTCCTTTCCTGCAATATGCCTCTATGCTTCCTTCGGCTTTCTTACCAGATGGATTGCAAATCCGCCCACTTCTTCTGCCATATAAACTGCCTGTAATTTTTCCGTCCGGCCGGTAAACGGTGCTATCTTCATTAAACTTGACACCTTTTCTTTCCAGATATGCTTTCGCCAGTTCTACAGAATATGTCGCAATTGCAATATGTCCTTTTGTTCCAAGATATGGTTTTTTTCATTGTCTCTACATATCCTGCTGAAAAGATAGAACTCGGATTTTCATTTGGCGCAAATCCAAACATTGTATCAAATGCTCCTGCTACTAGATGAGCCTCCGATTCATTCTCACAGTTAATTCCTACATGTGCAAGTCTGAATCCGAGCATGCTTCTAACCGCTTGTTCTGTCAATTCTCTAATCTTATCAAAATTTCCCGCCTCTATCTCTGCCGCAGGAACCATCCAGGTTCCTCCACATGCCAAAATCTTATCTTCCGCGAGATAATCGCTGACATTGGATGGATTGATTCCACCAGTCGGCATAAAACGGATCTGACTATAAGGTGCTGCCATGGCTTTGATTGCTTTCAATCCGCCTGCTGCCTCTGCCGGGAAGAATTTCACCACATTCAGTCCATATTTGATCGCCTGCTCAATATCACTTGGGCTGGAGCATCCTGGAAGAATCGGAATCCCTTTCTTCACACAATACTCAACTGTGTCCGGATTCAGTCCAGGGCTTACGATGAATTTCGCCCCTGCTTCTATTGCCGCATCTACCTGTTCTGTATTCAATACAGTTCCTGCTCCTACCAGCATCTCCGGATAAGCTTTCGTCATTTCCGCAATGGATTCTCTTGCTGCGTCTGTACGGAATGTAACTTCTGCACACGGAAGTCCTCCTTCGCACAATGCTTTTGCGAGCGGAACCGCATCCTTTGCATTATTCAATTTGATAACCGGAAGAATCCCCATACATTCAATCTGTTTCAATAATTCTTCTGCCATGTCTTCTACCTCCTATGCCAGTTTATTGATCGGATAATGAATTGCTTCACCATTGGCAAATCTTACAGATTCTTCTGCAACCTTTCTCTTCAGTTCACTTGCTGCTTCTTCCGAATACCAAGCCATATGAGGTGTTACAACCAGATTTTCATGCTTAAACAATGGTGAATCTTTACTTACCGGCTCTCCAAGCATACAGTCAAGTCCTGCTCCTGCAATTTCTCCATTGCTCAACGCCTCATCCAAATCTGCTTCATTAATGATTCCTCCACGTGCCACATTGATCAGCACTGCTGAATTCTTCATCTTCTTAAATGTCTCTGCATTGAATAAATCTTTATTTCCATCTGCCGGACAATGTAAGGAATAATATCTGATTTTGTAATAATATCCTCTACAGAAACTGCTGTCACATATTCATCCGTCTCTGGTGTCGCTTTAAATATGGATCTGTCCGATTACTTTAAAACCAAGTGCATGCATTTTCTTTGCAAAATTACGCCCAATTCTTCCAAGTCCTACAACTCCAACTGTCAGTTCGCTGAATCTGTGGATTGGAATTGCTTTTGTATAATCCCATTTTTCATTCTTTGTAAACTGATTCATTTTTACAACTTCTCTTACCATTACCATGGCCAGTGCAATTGCGTGATCTGCCACTTCGTTCATTCCATAGTCCGGTACATTTCCTACCTGAATACCATGCTTCGTAGCCTCCGGTACATCAATCGTATCTACTCCAACACCATAACGGACAACATATTTTAATTTCGGACAGTTATCCATTACTTTCTTTGTAATCTTTGCATACTGTACAATAAATATCTCCGCGTCCTGGCACTGCTCAATCACCTCATCCTCTGTGATTGCCTGTTTCAGTTCTACTTCCATTCCTGCATCTGCAAATACTTTCTTTTCAATATCAATACTGTCATGATCACAGTCTGTAATAATTACTTTCATGTCTGTTCCTCCGATTATGTCATATTTTTCTATTATCTTTCATTCAATGTCTTTACTTTCTCTATATGTTCTGTCTCTACCTCACGAGATATCCTCCATCCACCGGAATGACTGCTCCGTTTAGATAGTCAGATGCATCCGATGCCAGGAATACACAAGGACCTTTCATATCTTCCGCTGTTCCCCAACGCTTTGCAGGAATGCGGTTTGTGATGGCTTCTTTTCTCGGATTGTTTGGATCCAGAAGTGCTGTATTCATTTCAGTCGCCATATATCCCGGTGCAATGGAATTTACATTAATTCCTTTTTCTGCCCATTCATTGCAGAATGCTTTGGTAATCTGAGCCACACCGCCTTTGGATGCCGCATATGCAGGTACCGTATATCCGCCAAAGAATGACAGCATCGATGCTACTGTAATAATCTTTCCTTTGCTCTCCTGTGCCATGAACTGTTTTGCCGCCAGCTGACACAATTCAAATACTGCAGTCAGATTCACATCCAGCACTCTTTTCCAGTCCTCCATCGGAAATTCTTCCGATGGATGTCTGCTCTGTACACCATGTGCGGTTACCAGAATATCCAGATGTCCGCCAAGTGCTGCCAACGATTCCTGAAAAGCTTCTTTTAATGCTATTTCATCTCCCAGATCTGCCTGTACTCCCGTGCACTTGAATCCCTTTTGGTTGAATTCATCTGCACGGTCTTTAATTGTTTCTCTGGTTCCTATAATTACAACTTCGCATCCAGCTTCCAGCAGTCCTTCTGCCATTCCGTGGCCAAGTCCTCTGGAACCGCCGGTTACAATTGCATTTTTTTTCCTGTCAGATCAAATATACTCATAGCTGCCGTCCCTCCTCGTTACTTCATGAATATATTCGGAAGTGTCATACTGATTGCCGGGATAAATGTAATCAGTAATAAATCCACAACCATTACCAAAATAAATTTTATAATTCCGGAACATACCGTTTCCAGATCACTCCGTCCAACCCTCGACGCAACGAACAGGTTGATTCCAAGAGGTGGTGTAATGAATCCGATTGCCAGATTGACAACCATTACGATACCAAAGTGGATTGGATCTACTCCAAACTGCATTGCGATCGGTAACAGGATCGGCGCCAAAACCATCATTGCAGGTGTCGTATCCATGAAGCATCCAACAATCAACAGTAATACGTTGATCAACAATAAGATCAGGATTTTATTATCTGTAAAGTTGATAATTCCATTTGTGATTGCTCCCGGGATTTTTTCAATGGTAAGTATCTTTGTAAATGCAGTAGCACATCCAATGATTACCATAGTTGTTCCTGTTGTATTACATGCATTTCCAATTGTTGCAAACATTTCTTTGATATTAAACTCTCTGTAAATAAAGGCTCCGCAGATAAATGCATATACTGCTGCAACAGCTGCTGCCTCTGTCGGTGTGAAAATTCCTGCATAAATTCCACCAAGAATGATAATTGGATTTAATAATGCCCATTTTGCATCCCAGATTGCTGCAAGTTTTTCTTTTGCCGTATATTTTCTTTCATCACCTTTCCATCCCTGTTTCTTACAATACAGATAAGAAACAACAATCAGAGAAAAACCGATTAAAATACCCGGAAGGAAACCTGCCATAAACAAAGAACTGATGGAAGTACTTGTAGATACTCCATAAATTACCATCGGGATACTTGGCGGAATGATAACTCCGATACTACCTGCCGTAGCAATCAATGCCAGAGTAAAGCTCTTACTGTAACCCTTATCCAGCATAGTCGGAATTACCATGGAACCAATTGCTGCAACGGTTGCCGGACCAGATCCGGAAACTGCTGCGAAGAACATACATAACACGATAGTTACTGTCGCAAGTCCACCTGTGAATCTTCCTAAAAATACGTTGCATACATTCAACAGACGCTTGGATACCCCACCTGCACCCATCAGTTCTCCTGCGAGAATAAATAACGGGATTGCCATCAGTGGAAAAGAGTCAGCACTTGTAACCAACTGCTGTACAATGTATAAGGAACTGATACGTCCGTCTGCCAAAATTGCACAAAGAGAAGATACTCCAATTGCAATTCCAACCGGCATATTTAAAACTAAAGTAACAACTAATGCGATAAATAAAACTGCTGCAACCACTATTTTTCACCCCCGATTTTTTTCCGGCAGTTTCCTGCCAAATACCAGATTGCCTGAATCTGCCTGATTACAACCAAACCAAATCCGACAACCGGTGCCGCGTTGATATACTGCAATGGAACTCCCAATGCTGGTGACACTTTTCCGAACAGCCATTGTTTATATGTAAGTTCTACACCTGTCACAACGATGTATGCTGCAAATGCAAGTACCAGAAGTTCGCCAACAATTGTAATATACGGTCTTACTTTTTCCGGGAAACAACTTTAATGCCGCATCAATTTTTATATGTTTCATCAGTTTACATCCATAAGCCACACCTATGTAGATGCAGCCAAACGAAACAATATCTTGCAAGTTCTTCCGACCATGAAAGTGAATTATGCATTACATATCTCATAATAACCTGAATGAATATGATAATTGTCATAACCGACATCAGAATGATACAGATTGTTCTCTTCCAGATAATCATTCAAGAATTTTAAATTTTTTTCATTATTTTCCCTCCTCACGATACTGGGTCAGTTCTTTCTGAATCTCATCAAAATATTCCGGATGTTCCATGGAACTCTTTGCCAGACTGAATACATCTGCATCTTCAATGAGCTTTTGGAATTCTTTTTTCTGATCGTCCGTCAATGTATTCACTTCACATCCATATTTTTCCATTTCCTTGATTCCTTCTTCTTCGTCTTTTGCAGACACTTCCAGCTGATATGCTGATGCTTCTTTCATTGCTTTATCAATAATTTTCTGCTGTTCATCTGTCAAAGAATCATATTTATCCGGATTCATAACTACTACATACGGTGTATATACATGCTGTGTCATTGAAATATATTTCTGAACCTCATAAAAACGGTTACTGTAAATAATTCCGATTGGATTTTCTTCTCCGTCTACCGTTCCCTGTTGCATAGCTGTAAATAATTCTGAGAATGCCATTGGTGTTGGGTTAGCTCCGATGGATTTCCATGCTTTCAAATGAATTGGATTTTCCATTGTACGGATTTTCTGTCCTTTACAGTCTGCCGGTGTCTCAATCGCATGATCATTATTCGTGTAATTACGGAATCCGTTTTCCCACATTGCCATATGCTTCAATCCAACTTTGCTTACACCCTTTAACATTTCCTGTGCAGCTTTTCCATCAAATCCTACATCATATACTTCCTGTGAATTTAAGAACAAATATGGTGTATCGTAAATGTAATAATCTTTGTATAGTGTTGATAAACTACTGCTGGAAGATACTGCAATATCAATATCTCCATTCTGTACACCTTCAGCTGCTGTCTTGTCATCACCAAGCTGATTGTCCTGGAACAGATCTACTGTGATATCTCCATCTGAATATTCTTCTACAAGTTCTTTAAATTTTTCTCCCGCTTTTTTAGCCGAATTTGATGTTACATTTGCAAAAATAAGATTTACCTTCTCCTGCGTTTTATATTTACTGCCGGCCTTTGTCATTCCAACTCCGGCAACCAGTGCAAGTACGATTAATACCGCTGTTACTGACTTTTTCTTACTGGACATCTGCCATTCCCTCCTTATACATTTTCACAGTCAACTACAATCTTGATTGTTCCACATTCCGGATCTGCGATCATATCGAATACTTTGTCACTTTCTTTCAGTGGAACAACATGTGTTACAATTTTTTCAAGTTCTGCTTCTAATTCTTTTGTAAGTTCTGCAGCTCTTCCGAATTCTTCTTTCGTATATACTCTTGTTCCAACCACTGTCTGTTCTTTGAAGTTCACATCTCTTAAGTTCACTTCGTGTGGTTTTTTATGTACTGATACGATACAGATCTTTCCGCGGACTCTTGTAATATCTGTCATCTGCATTGCCGGCACTGCCGCGCCGCTACATTCAAAGAATGTATCGCATCCCTCACCGTTTGTTGCATCCTTTACAACTTTTTCCAGATTTTCTTTTGCCGGATTCACTGGTATAAATCCAAGTTCTTCTGCAATTTCAAGCCTTTTTTCAACAACATCGGAAATAAATATCTTTGATGCCCCTGCATGTTTTAACATGATTCCACATAACATTCCAATTGGTCCGGCTCCAACTACCACTGCTGTGTCCAGTGCCTCAAATCCTGACATGTGAATTGCGTGGACAAGTACTGCAAGAGGCTCAATCACTGCTGCCGCTTTATCACTGACCCCATCCGGAACCTTAAACAGCACATCCTCATCTGTGTATACGGTCTGACACATCCCACCGTCTGTATCAATCCCGATCAGTCCCAGTGTATTACATACATGTTCATTTCCACTTCTGCATGCAAGACAGTGTCCACAGGAAAGTAACGGATAAGGGACAACTCTGTCACCTTTTTTGAATTTCTTTCCATCTTCTGCAACAATCCCCAAAAATTCATGTCCCAGAATCAATGGTGCTTTTGCTCTTGGATGTGTTCCAAGATAAATACCAATATCTGATCCACAGACTCCGCAATATCTGATATTTAATTTCACTTTCCCGTCCTGCTTTTCAGGTTCTTTTACCTCTTGAACTTCTACCCGCTTAGGTCCAGCATATACTAATGCTTTCATTTGCTCTCCTCCATTTTCCTTGTAATTGTCTGATTAATCTTTATGGTTTCATTATATATGCGTCTTACAGCTTTGGCAATATTGTATATTTTTTTCTCCGTTTGCACCATTTATTTTGTGCACACTTGTTAATTATATACAATTTAACGCCTTAAATACATCTGATGTCTTAATTTTTGTCAAAAAAAAATTCAAGAACCATTGCCAAAAAACCTTGATTTTAAGGCATTTCCTCTTGATTTTTATTTAAAAAACTTGTCTGACATCCTTATTTTTCGCTACTTTTTTACATATTTTTCTACTCAAAACGTCGCTTTCGTTCGATTTCTTTTATGATATAAATCCTGTTTTCGCTGATATGTGCTATCATCGCACTTCTTGCTCCGTTCGCATCTCCTCTTGTTATAGCTTCGACAATCTGTTCATGAAAACTCACCGTTGTCTCTGTCAGGCGTTTACTCGTCATCTCGACTGTCAGTCCTACTGACTGCTGAATAATCGGCACAAGCTTCGCTATGATCCGGTTCTTTGTCGCCTCTGCAATCAGCTGATGAAATCGTGCATCCTCTTCATGATGATTCAATCCCTGTCTGATCATTCCGATCACTTTCCGGTTCTGTCTGGATATCTCCGCAATCTCGTTCTTATCTGCATGAATTGCTGCCAGTGCTGCACTTTCGGGCTCCAGTATCATACGCACATCCAGAAGTTCTAATGCCATCTCTTCATCCTTTCCCATCAGGGAAATTCCAAGCGGATCTACCGCTACACCTTCATTTTGCGAAATAAAGGTTCCCGCTCCTCTTTTTATCGTCAGTATATTTCTTGTTTCAAGGCTTTTTACCGCTTCTCTGACCGTACTTCTTCCGACATTTAGTTTTTTTGCCAGTTCATATTCATTCTCCAGACGGTCTCCAGGCTTCATATGATTGGTTCGGATCATCTCAATGATATCTTCTGCCGCTGCCTGCGCCAGAGGCATCCCATTTTTTTGTTTCATCACAACACCTCCCGGTCATGCCATTTATGCTTCTGTTTCCAATGGTGAATATACCCACTCCCTTGTGTTATCCTGAATCAGTTTCTCGATATGTTGCCTTGCTTTTTTCAGTTCTTCCATTGCTTTTTTTTAAATTCTTCTGAATAGTAAAACACCGGAACAGCCACACTCATCCCTGCAATTACATTTTCTTTGTATTTTACAGGAACTGCAATACACTGCACATCTTTATTCGATTCCTCTTTTTCAAATGAATAGCCTGATTTTTGCGTCTCTTCCATCTGTGAGAAAAGTGTGTCAAAATCATCAATCGTATATTCTGTCAATTTATATAGCCCTTCCGGATATAATGTTTTAATGTCTTTTTCTGTCTTTCCGCTAAGCAGGGCTTTTCCAATACCTGTTGCATATGCCGGATATTTGTATCCTCTTTTTGCCTGGATCGTGATGGGCGTCGGTACTCTTTCTTCCAAAAGATATAAAACCTCACCACCGGATAATACCGAAAAATATGCAGTCTGATTAACCGCAGATGACAAATTCTTCAAAACATAATCTATTTCCTGTAACAGATCGGAATTCTTCGTGTAAGAAGAACCAGCAAAATATGCTGCCTGTCCAATTGTATAATTCCCATTATCATTCATTCTGATAAAATTCATTGCCTGCATGGTCTTTAAGATTGGATGAAGACTTCCCTTTGGAATCTCCAGTCTCTGTGCCAGACCGGTCAGTGACATTCCTTCCGAAGTTGCAGATAAAAGCTCAAATATTTTCAAAACCCGATAGGTCGATCGGTGCATTTTCTCTTCTTGCATAATAGCTTCCTCTCTTTCATTTACACTCATTTTACCATATCCAAAATGAATGCTCTATACAATATTACCAAATTCAGGCAAGTTTTTTTGTTATCAATTGAGAATTGTCACCATTCCTTTCCAGTGTTATAGTTCCTATATAGGAACTAATTATTATTTACAAACATTCGAGGTGCTATAAATGAATTATGTATCTATCTTAAATCAACTGTTGGAGAATAAGATCATCGCCATCTTACGCTTAGATTCTCCGCAAAAAGCGCAAAAAGGAATTGAAGCATTAAAAAAAGGCGGTATCCAGGCAATTGAAGTGACCCTGAATACTCCCGGAGCACTTCAGGTTATTTCTCACTATCAAAATGTATCTGATCTGCTGATCGGAGCCGGTACTGTACTTGATGAAGCATCCTGTCTAAATGCAATTCAGCATGGCGCACAGTATATTGTTACTCCTACACTCAATGAAGGTGTTATAAAATGTGCTAACCGATACCAGAAACCGGTCATCTGCGGCTGTATGACTCCGACAGAAATCATTACTGCTTTAGAACTTGGGGTAAATATGATCAAACTATTCCCGGCTTCTATCCTTGGCCCAGACTCTATAAAAGCCATAAAAGCTCCGATTCCACAGGCACTTATAGGACCAACCGGAGGAGTGAATCTTGCAAATATAACTGCATGGCAAAAATCCGGTGCAGATTTTTACGGCATTGCCGGAGAATTTTCCAAATTAGCTAATGAAGAAAAATACAGTGAATTAACGGAAATCGCACATAGATACTGTGCTGCCATTTCACATTAAACATTATAACAGCAGTATACTCATTATCACGGAGGATAAATCATGAATTATATAATAACCGTAGACGGTGGAACAAGTAATACCAGAACTTATCTTTGGACTGCCAATGGCCAAATCCTTACACAACGCTCACAAGCAATCGGTGCCAAAACATCTGCGATAAATGGCAGCAGCCAAGCATGGAAAAAAGCAATTCACAATATGATTGAAAGCATGCTTACCGAATGTGCAGTTTCCGATAATGCTATCCAAGGAGTCTATATGTCCGGAATGCTAACCAGCGACCTTGGCATCCTTGAAGTGCCACATCTTACTGCTCCTGTTTGCATGAAAAATTATCAGGAGCATCTGATCCGTGTACATCTGCCGGAAGTATTCTCAAAAGAGATCGTTCTGATTCCCGGCATAAAAAATACACTTTCCAATTCTGAATCTCTTGATTCTCTGCGCAGATTTGACATTATGCGAGGCGAAGAAACAGAAACTTATGCCTTGATCGAACGGTATGGTGCCGGTCAGAATACTATCTATATTCTGCCTGGCTCACATAATAAGTACGTTTTTGTAGACGAAAACTCTACAATACTAGCTACAAGCACCACACTCTCCGGAGAATTATTAAATTCGATTGTCAATGATACCATTGTATCCAGTTCTGTCGATCATGGATTTCCGACAATGGAACACTACAATCTGGAGATGATACAGTATGGCTGTGAAATGCATCGCAAAGAAGGGATTGGACGTGCACTCTTCCTCACACGACTTTTTGATCGGTTTGGTAAACAGTCAAAATATAATCTGCAGAACTATGTTCTCGGAGTTGTATTGGAAAGTGATCTCTCTGCCCTTCACAATGCAGCATTTTTTTGAAGATACCATGAATGTACGTATTGTCATCCATGGAAACGGTGCTTTCAGTCATGCACTTTATGATCTGTTAAAAGATGATCCTGCGTTCCATAATATCGTGCTGGATAACTCTGAAGAAATACCGATTGCCGCACAGGGTGCATATCATCTCGCCATGAAAGACCTGCAAATGCGTTAAATTCTAATCCTTTCCTATTATCTTTATAGAATTTAGTAATTGCAGTATTATTTTTTCATGCATATTCGTAGAAAGGGGAGCTATTGCAATGTGAACTTCCAGAAATTTTAAACCTAAAAGTCTCCGGTTTTCAACACGAAGCACTGAAATCGGAGACTTTCTGTAGATTATAATTCCTGCTCTTCAAATGAATCTGACTGAATGTATCTAAGAATCTCCTCATAGGAGCGACTGCTCTTCATGACTGCATTCATCAGCCCTTCTGTCTGCAGTGCTTTCTTTTTCTCCAACAGACTCTTTAGTTTATCGGTTGCTTCATCATACTTTTTTCAGTTCTTTTATGGTGGCTGGCACTGTCATATAATTCGGTTTTTTATTCAATCTACCCACACAGATTCAGTTCTCTTTCTGTGACCTGTGTGTTTTCTTCCGGCAATAGGAAGATTTTGTTTTCCTTCTCATAATGCAGATAGAAGTAATTTTTTATACATAGGACCGAAGGTGAATTCCTCATCTCGATGATTCATCATATATGTTTTCATGTTCTTTAGCTTGTCTTCAAATCGTATCCTTTCAGAGGCTTCCTTCGATATGCTGTGATATATATGAAAATATCGCTCTTTTCAATCTGCTTCATACAGTCTTCCTTTTACAGTTTTTCCATAAACGCCAAATCCATCCATGTCACAATTTCGCTTGTTTTCAAAACTACCTTTATTACTCAGAATCAGTTCTGATACCAAATCTGCCATTCCCTTTACCATAATAATAAAGCTATATCCACATTTATCCATATGCTCAATGTTCTGTTTCGAAAAATATCCGCGATCCAAAATAAAACCAACTTTCTTATATCCATATCCCTGTGCCTTATTCAACATCAATTTGAGCTGCGATATATCTACAATACTACCCGGATATTTTTCACAGAACAGAGGTTCCCGGTTATTCACATCGTATCCCATGGCATAGTTAAATACTGGAAATCCTATATCAACCTTGGACTTTCCGTATTCTACGAGTTCGACATCACCAGCCTGACTGTTTTTATTTGTGGAATCATATGAAATATATGTTTTTATATGACAAAATTCATTTTTCTGAAAAAATCAGCCTTTTTCATATAAGCATTTCACAGTTGGATAGAGCTTTCTGAACTGCTGATAACGTTCTTCATATTTTGCTGTCAGCTCCTCATCCGGCCCCACTGTATCTACTACTTTTACAATCTTTGCTGCTGCCGTCTCTACATCCGGATATTCACCACAGCCAACTGCTGCCAGCATTGCTCCGCCAAGTGCCGGTCCTTCTTCATTTTCAACTACATCAACCTTCAGGTTCATGATATTGGCAATCATCTTCTTCCAAAGTGGACTCTTGGCTCCACCACCACAAATCTTGGTCCTCTCAATTTTAATCCCAAGACTCCTTGCAACTTCCAGAGAATCACGAAGTCCAAACACTACACCTTCCAGCACCGCCTGAGTCATATCTTCACGGGTCGTATCCATCGACATTCCGGATAAACATCGCTCTTGCATCCGGATTATTATGAGGCGATCTTTCCCCCATAGATATGGGAGATAGAATACACGATTCTCGCCAAGCTTTGTAATTCCAGCCTGTTCTGCAGCGAAATCCTTAGTCTTTAAAATTTCTTCATTCCACCATTTATTACATGATGCCGCACTTAACATACATCCCATCAGATGATAATGACCATCTGCATGTGCAAATGAATGCAGTGCATTATTCTCATCTACTCCAAACTTGTTGCTTGATATAAAGATAGTCCCGGATGTTCCGAGGGGAAATGTTACACATTCCGTCTCCCACTGTCCCTGTTCCTACCGCTGCTGCTGCATTATCTCCGGCTCCTGCAATTACTTTTACATTCTCTGCAAATCCAAGTTCATCTGCAATTTCTTTTTTCAGAGTTCCAACTACTTCATAACTTTCATATAATTTTGGCAGTTTATCTTCTGTAATTCCACAGATATCCATCATCTCTTTTGACCAGCTGCGATTCTTCACATCCATAAGAAGCATTCCTGATGCATCCGATACATCAGTACAGAAAGATCCTGAAAGTTTATACGCCAGATAATCTTTCGGCAGCATAATCTTTGCAATCTTTTCAAAATTCTCCGGCTCATGCTTTTTCATCCAGAGAATCTTCGGTGCAGTAAATCCTGCAAATGCAATATTTGCCGTATATTCTGATAGCTTATCTTTTCCAATCACTTCATTCAGGTACTCTGTCTCTTCCCCTGTTCTTCCGTCATTCCAGAGAATTGCCGGACGAATAACATTATCATCTTTATCCAAAGCAACCAGACCATGCATCTGGCCTCCAAAACTGATTCCTGCTACCTGTGACTTATCACACTCAGCAGTCAGTTCTTTGATCCCTTCCATTGATTTTTCAAACCAGTCTTCCGGTTTCTGCTCTGACCATCCCGGATGTGGGAAGAAGAGCGGATATTCTTTCGAAACAATCTTTTTAATATCTCCTGTCGCATCCATCACCAGAAGTTTTACTGCTGATGTTCCAAGATCTACACCTATGTATAGCATCATTTACCTCCATAATCACTTTTGGGACTGAAAAAACAGTCCCATCTATTACTTATTACCTGTCCATTATTATCCCCACGGATTCTCTGTCGGATATTTTACCCCCGCCGGCTGGTTATAGCCAATCTCATCTAGCGGAACTCCGATATATTTGAATACGTCATCTGTATAATATCTTTCGAATGTTACAACTGGTTCAACTTTCAGAATCTATTATTCAGCATTCTATTTCAACCACATTACCTCAGCCATGTAGTCGCTCCAATGTGCTGAACCGCCTCTGCGCCATATCGGTTTCCCTCTTTTGCACATTCTTTCACGCCTTTTCCATTCAGCAATGCATTCAAAAATCCCGCTGCAAAGCTGTCTCCGGCTCCGGTTGTATCAATACACTTTACATTTTCTTCCGCAGCTATCCAGCAATTTTCCACATCTGTCCGAATATAGCATCCACGCTTTCCACATTTTATGATCACATTTCCCACACCTGTGGATTTTATGCATTCTGCTGCTTCTTCGACTGATTCCGTTTCCGTCAGAAGCATCGCCTCTTCATCATTTGGAAACAGATAATCAATATACGAAAAAGCTTCTGCCATATCTTCCAGCGTCTCGCCCTTTTTACGCTTTGTCATATCCGCACAGACAATTTTCCCCTGCATTTTTGCCTGTGAGAATATTTGCACCAATTTATCAGGATCAATCTTTGGAAATACAAATATGCTCGCAAAGCATATGATTTTTGCACTCTCAGGAAATGGCATCTGGATATGTTCTACTTTCAAACTTCGAAGTGTACCATGCGGATTCGTTAAAAAACTTCTTGTTCCATCTTGCTCCACAAGAACAATATTCATTCCCGTCTTTTCTTCTTTTTTGATGCACGCATCCCGTACAATGATCCCTGCATCATCGCAATGAGTTTGTATGAATTTTCCCGCATCATCCTGACCTATCACCGTTTCCAGCTGAACTCTCCGCCCTTTTTTGGCAAGTATAGTGGCTTCATTTAATGCATCTGCGCCCGTCGACATATGTATATCTTCTGTTGAATACGATCCCGCTTCAAATACCTTCGCGTTTACAGGATATGCCAGAACATCAATAATTGCTGCTCCTATAATTACTATTTCCGGATTTTGCATACTGCTCTCCTCTTAATTTTTTTTGATATTTTCAAGTATACATAATTGAATTATTTTCTTCAAGATTATTGTGTCCATCGCCCAAACTTTCACTGGTCATTTCTTTCTAAAGTCTGGCAAGTTCTCTTGTATATTTAAGTATAGCAAAAACCCCAGAGGTTTTATCCTCTGGGGTATATATTTGAGTTAATATTCTGATAACAGATTATAATTACTCGATGATTGTAGCAACACGTCCTGATCCTACAGTACATCCACCCTCACGATACTTTAATCCCGTTTTACCCTGCATTTTTTATGTTTTTCTATCCAAAATACAGTGAAAAATGGCTGATTTACATACTCTATTTTTATTTGCCTGATTTCTTGGCACCGTTTTGGCACCGGAAATCTTATTCTAAATGCTTTGTCATCAACGCCTACTACTTCCTCTGCCATTTTCTTATTGCACCCATTATTTTTTATTGTTATAATCAGAACATGGGTGCTACCATAACGGTAGGCGGTTAGTCCTTCAACAGAGGGACTGTGACCCTCTGATTACATAGAAACCCGAAAGGGAATCCACTGGAAAGGAGGGCTAAGCCAATGAGTATTGTGGACTTTATTGCAGTCGTGAGCTTCGGCATCACCTGCTTTTGTGCCGGATACACATTCGGCAAGGATAATAATAAGACACAAAAATAACCGCCCCAGCCTCGCAAACTGAACGGTTATTTTTAATCAATTAAGTATGTGGACTAACCGTCTATCGGTAGCACTCTTTTTCTATAATCATATTATCACGCATCTGTGGAAATGTCAAAAAATTCTTTTTCTATTAGAATATAGCCACCCACGCAAACTTGAATTGAGATTTCATGTATTCCAAGGGATTTAATAATTGTTATATTTTATTATCAAATATCTCTCAAGCCTTTGAAAACACTAAAGTTTTGGCGCAGGTGAGCTTTCCCTTATTGTTTCCCTTGTGTTATATCGTCCCACCAGTGTTTACGAACTCTGATAAGGGCAAATACAAGGGCAAAAAAACTGATAACACATTATAGCACAAAATGAAA
>ENA-OQET01000825-OQET01000825.1-human-gut-metagenome-genome-assembly--contig:-NODE-825-length-15169-cov-2.752892_pt1 | contig 15169 bp, 19 predicted proteins | sample MGYA00242800_ERZ504645 | MGnify/ENA primary metagenome ERZ504645 (study PRJEB26092, sample SAMD00036308) | human gut metagenome | host: Homo sapiens | study: EMG produced TPA metagenomics assembly of... | reverse complement strand
AAAATAAAAGTTATTATAGATGAATCAGAAAATTCTTTTAAATATGGGTATGCGCCTACATTGCATATGAATTAGATACGAGCAAAATAAGAATGTTGGGATGGAATCCAACTATAGATTTAGAAAAAATGTATAAGCTGATGATTGAATGGATGGCTAATAATAAGTAATAGAATTGAAAAGTTTAACAAGAATAAATGAGGAGGTATATTATTATGACTATAAAACATAGGCTAGCACAATTGTTACCAGATAAAATATATTGCAGATTTATTATAGGAGAAATTTTTGGGAGGAAACTTAACTTAAAGGAGCCAAAAACTTTTAATGGAAAAAATTCAATGGTTAAAATTATATGACCGTAATCCAACATATAGTAAGATGGTGGATAAATATGAAGCTAAAAATTATGTCGAAAATAAAATAGGAAAAGAATATATAATACCTACATTGGGTGTATGGGAGGAATTTGACAAAATTAATTTTAGTGAATTACCAAATCAATTTGTATTAAAAACAACTCATGATTCAGGAGGCGTTGTAATTGTAAAAGATAAAGATAAAATGAATCTTGTAAAAACAAAAAAAATTATTGAAGATTCTTTAAATAATAACTATTATCTTCAAGGCAGAGAGTGGCCATATAAAAATGTGAAGCATAGAATTATTGCAGAAAAATATATGGTAGATGAATCAGGATATGAGTTAAAGATTACAAATTTTTTTGTTTTAATGGGATAGCAAAAGTAATGTTTATTGCTTCGGATAGACAAAATACTAATGAAGAAACTAAGTTTGATTTTTTTGATATGGAATTTAATCATTTGCCATTTACTAATGGTCATCCTAATTCTAATAAGATTATAATAAAACCCAAGTCTTTTGAAAAAATGAAAAAGTTGGCTGAAATATTATCAGAGGGAATTCCACAAGTTAGAATAGATTTTTATGATATTAATGGAAATATTTATTTTGGAGAAATGACTTTTTCACATTGGAGTGGATTTGTTCCATTTATTCCGGATGAATGGGATTATCGTTTGGGAAGTATGATAAATTTGCCAGTAAAATAATTGATAAATAGAGGGATATGATGAGAGAAAGAAAATTAGCCAAAAATACTATTTCATCTTTAATATTTCAGGTGACAACAATAGTAAGTGGTTTTATATTACCGAGATTAATTTTGAAACAATATGGATCGTCTGTTAATGGATTAGTCAATTCTATTGCACAATTTTTGAGTATAATTTCTTTCCTTGAATTGGGGGTAGGTGCAGTTGTCCAATCAACATTGTATAAACCTTTGGCAGAAAATGATAATGTTCAAGTTAGTAAAATATTAGCATCAGCAGAAAAGTTTTTTTAAAAATTTAGCGCGAATTTTAATAATATATATAATTATACTTGTTTTTTGTTATCCTTATTTGGGAAATCAAAAATATAGTTTTCTTTATACAGCAACATTAATAGGAGCAATGTGCATTAGTTATTTTGCACAATACTATTTTGGGGTTGTTGACCGGTTATTATTAACTGCGGATCAAAAAGGCTATATTCAATATAATGCACAGACAATAACATTAATACTAAATACTGTTATAAGTATAAGTTTAATAAAATGTGGTAGTTCAATACAATTACTTAAACTAATGTCATCTTTGATATATTTATTTAGACCCATTTACTTAAGAATATACATAAATAGACACTATGTAATTAATCGAAAAATTAGCTATGATGAGGAACCTATTAAACAAAAATGGAATGGTGTTGCACAACATGTTTGTTCAGTTGTGTTGGATAGTACGGATAATATTGTATTAACAATTTTTGCAACATTGTCAGATGTATCTATTTATTCAGTATATTATTTGGTTGTAAGTGGAGTAAAACAGTTATTTTTATCACTAACAAATGGAATTCAATCGTTAATAGGGGAGCTTTGGGCAAAACAAGAATTAGATAATTTGAAAAAATATTTTGAATGGATTGAATGGAGTATACATACAGGTGTTGTGTTTATTTTTGGTTGCACATTGTTTTTGATTGTTCCGTTTGTTCAGGTTTATACTGAGGGAATTACAGATGCTAATTATGTTGTACCAAGCTTTGCTATATTATTAACAGTGGCAAATGCAATGCATTGTTTACGGTTACCTTATAATATTATGATACTTGCAGCTGGACATTATAAACAAACACAATGCAATTATATTATTGCTACAATTATGAACATAGTTCTTTCGATTATGATGGTTCAAATTTGGGGCTTGATAGGTGTTGCAATAGGTACAATTTGTGCAATGACATTTCAGACGATGTGGATGATGTATTACGATTCAAAAAATTTTATAAAGTGGCCACTTGTAAAATCTATAAAGCAATTTTCAATTGATATATTTACTATAATTATAGGGTTTATTGTATGTAATCAGATACACATGAAGAATATCGATATTATTTCGTGGGTCTTATTAGCTTTTTCTACAATTATTATATTTGGATGTATTATTGTAGCAATTAATATGATTTTTTATAGAGAAAAAATTGTAAGATTATTAAAAGTGATAAGAAAAGGTTTAAATTAGATTATTTATAAAATAAAGGAGTACAAATATATAAATGAAAAAGCAGAATATCATGTTAAATGGTAAAGTTGTTTTAATAACTGGCGTAGCTGGGTTTATTGGATCAAATCTAGTTCACAAATTGTTGTGTATGAAGGAATCTGTTAACATCATCGGAATAGATAATATGAATGATTATTATGATGTTTCAATCAAGGAATGGAGATTAAAAGAAATTGAAACGGTTGTCAGTGAACATCCAGGATCATCATGGAAATTTATAAAAGGAAACATTGCAGATAAAGAATTGATTAATCAGATTTTTGAAGAATATAAACCAGCAGTGGTTGTAAATTTGGCTGCTCAGGCAGGGGTTCGTTATTCTATCACAAATCCAGATGTGTACATTGAGAGTAATCTGATGGGATTTTACAATATTCTTGAAGCGTGTCGTCATTCCTATGATAATGGACAGAAAGGTGTAGAACATCTGGTATATGCATCTAGTTCTTCTGTTTATGGAACAAACAAAAAAATCCCATATTCTACAGAAGACAAAGTAGATAATCCGGTATCCTTGTATGCCGCAACGAAGAAATCAAATGAGCTGATGGCTCATGCTTATAGCAAATTATATAATATTCCGTCAACTGGTCTTCGATTTTTTACTGTATATGGACCGGCAGGACGTCCGGATATGGCATATTTTGGATTTACGAATAAACTTCGTGCAGGCGATACCATTCAAATTTTTAATTATGGAAACTGTAAACGTGATTTTACCTATGTGGATGACATTGTAGAAGGAGTAAAGCGTGTAATGCAGGCTGCGCCGGAAAAGAGGAATGGAGAAGATGGTCTGCCAATTCCACCTTATGCAGTTTACAACATTGGAAATAATCAGCCGGAAAATCTGCTTGATTTTGTGGATATTTTACAGCAGGAATTGATTCGAGCAGAAGTGTTGCCGGCTGATTATGATTTTGAGTCACATAAAAAGCTAGTTCCAATGCAGCCAGGAGATGTTCCAATTACTTATGCAGATACGACTGCATTGGAGCAGGATTTTGGTTTTAAACCTAAAACTAGTCTTAGAAACGGATTAAGAAAGTTTGCAGAGTGGTATAAAGAATTTTATATGTAAAAAGGAGTTTTGACGTATGAAGATAGCAGTAGCTGGAACAGGATATGTTGGTTTGTCCATTGCGACATTGTTATCACAGCATCATGAAGTGATGGCAGTTGATATTATTCCGGAAAAAGTAGAAAAAATTAATAAGAGAATCAGTCCGATTCAGGATGAGTATATCGAGAAGTACCTGGCAGAAAAAGAATTAAACCTGACAGCTACATTGGATGCAGAGATAGCATATAAAGATGCTGATTTTGTGGTGATTGCGGCACCTACCAATTATGACAGTAAAAAAAATTTCTTTGATACATCTGCAGTAGAAGCAGTGATTCAGTTGGTAATCAGATATAATCCGGATGCGATAATGATTATCAAATCTACGATTCCAGTTGGTTTTACAGCATCTGTTCGTGAAAAGTATCACTGTGATAATATTATTTTTAGCCCGGAATTTTTGAGGGAATCGAAGGCACTTTATGATAATCTATATCCATCAAGAATTATTGTTGGTACTGATATACAGAATGCAAGACTTGTAAAAGCAGCCAAAACATTTGCCGGACTTTTACAGGAGGGAGCTATTAAGGAAAATATTGACACATTGATTATGGGATTTACTGAGGCTGAAGCAGTTAAACTGTTTGCAAATACATATTTGGCATTGCGGGTATCGTACTTTAATGAACTTGATACTTATGCTGAAATGAAAGGTTTGAATACTCAGCAGATTATAAATGGGGTGTGTCTGGATCCACGTATTGGCTCTCATTATAATAATCCGTCTTTTGGATATGGTGGATATTGTTTGCCGAAAGATACAAAGCAGCTTTTGGCTAACTATGCAGATGTTCCGCAAAATATGATGTCTGCAATCGTAGAATCCAATAAAACACGTAAAGATTATATTGCAGAGCGTGTGTTGGAGCTTACCGGTGCATATGAAGCTAATGATGATTATGATACAAGCAAAGAGAAAGAGGTTATTGTTGGTGTATATCGGCTTACCATGAAATCAAATTCAGATAATTTCCGTCAGTCCTCTATACAAGGTGTGATGAAGCGCATTAAGGCCAAAGGTGCCACCATTATTGTTTATGAGCCGACATTAGAGGATGGAACGACATTTTTTGGAAGCAAAGTCGTAAATGATCTTGAGGCATTTAAAGAGCAGAGTCAGGCAATTATTGCAAATAGATATGATAAATGCCTAGATGATGTAAAAGAACGAGTATATACAAGAGATATCTTTTACAGAGATTAAAAGATAAGTTATAAATTTAAATGAATACTTATGAAATAATTACTAAGCAAAATTCCAGTTGAGGAATAACAGGGTTTTGTTGTTTTTTCGTATTTTTATTGTGTTTTAGCCGGATCATAAAACAGTCATACAAAAGTAACAGAATTAGTTTTTCATAAAGTCTGGCAGTAAATCCTCAAACATGAGTACTGGGGATTGAGCTGACTTTATGAAAATAGATATGCACATTGAAAAATCAAGTTTTTTTGTAGCGGCTTGGACATTCTTTCTGGATTCTGGGCGACCATGGAAGAAGATCATCAATAAACATGAGATCTTTGTCATCCATATGCTGAGGGATCTCAGTAAGCAGCAGGTTGAAATATTCAAAGGTATTTAGCATGTTTGCCTTTGCTGTTTCGACCAGGCTGTACAGGATCGCACTTGCCTTTGCACCAGTGGAAGATTCAATCATTACGAAGTTTTTACGGCCAATGGTAAAAGGCCGGATTGCCTGTTCTGCATAATTGTTATCCATTGGGACATTGCCGTCAGATAAAAACACACGAAGATATTCTTCCTGATTTATACTGTAAGCGAGAGCCTTTCCAATTGTGCTGTTATGAGTTACCTGTGAGTACTTCTGTTTTGCCCATGCGAAATAAGCATCCACTTTTTCTAAAAGAACAAGCTGACGCTGCTTTTTGCGGTCTGTGACAGAGAGGTCATCAAAGGTATTGTCGATGTGCATGATCTCTGTGATCATGCGGTATGCTTCCTGGGCGATCGACCCTCTGGCGGTATCCTGCTCGACAGATTTTATGAATTCTGCAAAAGGTCTTCTTGCATGGATCCAGCATCCTGCGACTTTAAGATCACGGCGTTCCCTTGCAAGTTTATGATAGACCTGGTATCCATCCGTGACCACAGTCCCGGAGAAAGTATTCAGGAATTCACGCGGATGGTCTGAGTGGCGGGAAGGCTGCCAGTCAAAGAGGACGATGGGATGAGTTCCGCGCAAAGGCCGGTTTCGGTAGACCCACATGTAAATCTTCTTACCGTTTTTGATCTTTGCATGATCGATCCGCATGACTTTTACCGGTGACTCATCCGCATGTATGACTTTACTGTCATAGATCAGGGACAGGTATACATCGGTACTTTTGATCACTCAGTTAGCCATGGTATTTTTGGAAAGCTGGATGCCATTTGTCTTAAAAGCTTTTGACTGTCGTTCCAGAGGCAGAGCATTTGTATATTTGCCATTGACCCTGTGATAGCTATATACTACCACAAAAGTAATTATCTTTCACTGACAACTATCCTAACACACAGGGATAAACAGTATTATTGATGTTCATACAGAAAGGTAAGAACAATTCTGATCAATCTGTATGACACATTAATGCATAAGATAGGTTATAAATATTAGCACACAAAGGAGAGCAAGAAATGGGAAAATATTTTGGTACAGATGGCTTCCGTGGAGAAGCGGGTGTTTCGTTAACTGCAGATCATGCTTTCAAGATCGGGCGTTTTCTGGGATGGTATTATAATGAGCTGCGCAGAAGAGCGGGGGAGACGGCTGCGGCCAGGATCGTGATCGGCAAGGATACCCGGCGTTCCAGCTATATGTTTGAGTATTCGCTGGTCGGCGGACTGGTGGCGTCCGGAGCGGATGCTTATCTTCTCCACGTGACAACAACGCCGTCTGTGGCTTATGTTGCTCGTACCGATGGCTTTGACTGTGGTATTATGATCTCTGCCAGCCATAATCCTTATTATGATAACGGGATTAAGCTGATCAATGGCCAGGGTGAGAAGATGGAAGAGGAAATCATCGCTCTGGTGGAGGATTATCTGGATGACCGTCTTCAGCTGTTCGGAGAGAAATGGCATGAGATTCCTTTTACAAAGGGCGGTGAGATCGGCAGGACGGTGGATTATTCGGCAGGCCGGAACCGTTACATAGGATATCTGATCTCCCTGGGAGTATATTCCTTTAAGGGAATGAGGATTGGTCTGGACTGTGCCAACGGAAGTGCATGGAATATCGCAAAGGCGGTTTTTGATGCGCTGGGAGCGAAGACTTATGTGATCAATGCTGAGCCGGATGGTACCAATATCAATAACAATGCCGGTTCCACCCATATCGAGGGTCTCCAGAAGCTTGTAGTGGAGAAGGGGCTGGATGTTGGCTTTGCCTACGATGGAGATGCGGACCGCTGTCTCTGTGTGGATGAGAAGGGAAATGTGGTCAGCGGGGATGCGATCCTTTATGTGTACGGCCGTTATATGAAGGAGCGCGGAAAGCTTCTCACCAATACGGTTGTGACTACGGTAATGTCCAATTTTGGCCTTTACAAGGCTTTTGATGCTCTTGATATCGATTATGCGAAGACTGCAGTAGGGGATAAATATGTTTATGAATATATGATGCAGAATGGCTGCCGTATTGGTGGTGAGCAGTCCGGGCACATTATTTTTTCCAAGTATGCATCTACCGGGGATGGCATCCTTACAAGTCTGAAGATGATGGAAGTTATAATGGCAAGGAAGAAAAAGCTCAGTGAGCTTACTGCTGATCTGGCGATCTATCCCCAGGTTCTTGAGAACGTGCGTGTCCATGACAAGGCAGCAGCGCAGGCAGATGTGGATGTGCAGGCAGCAGTAGAGAGTGTGGCTGAGGCGCTTGGAGACACCGGAAGGATCCTGGTGAGAGAATCCGGTACAGAACCTCTGCTTCGTGTTATGGTTGAGGCAGAGAGTGAGGAGCTTTGCAGAAAATATGTGGACCAGGTGGTTGAGATCGTCCGTAAGAAGGGGCATGTGGCAGAGTGATGTCCTGGATGCAGACCGCAGGTGTCTGAAGAACGGAGCAGTCAGAAGAATATAAAAATGCAATAAGAGGAGAAAAAAATCATGTGTGGAATTGTAGGTTTTACAGGCAGGCATCAGGCAGCACCCATCCTTCTGGACGGGCTTTCCAAACTGGAATACAGGGGATATGATTCCGCCGGCATCGCAGTGCGTGACGGGGAAAAGGATATCGAGATCATTAAGGCGAAGGGCCGTCTGAAGGTCCTTCTGGAGAAAACAAACGCAGGTGAATCTGTTCCGGGTATGTGCGGGATCGGTCATACCCGCTGGGCAACTCACGGAGAACCATCAGAGGTCAATGCCCATCCTCATGTCAGTGATAACGGAAATGTGGCAGCTGTGCATAACGGCATTATCGAGAATTACCAGGAGCTGAAGGAGAAGCTTCTCCGCAGGGGATATTCTTTTTATTCTTCCACAGATACGGAGGTTGCTGTGAAGCTGGTGGATTATTACTACCAGAAATACGGCGGATCTCCGGTTGAGGCAGTGCGTCATGCCATGGTGCGTATCCGTGGTTCCTATGCGCTGGCAATGATGTTCCGTGATTATCCGGAAGAGATCTTTGTAGCGAGAAAAGACAGCCCTATGATCCTGGGTGTGGAGAATGGAGAATCCTATATCGCATCGGATGTTCCTGCGATCCTGAAGTATACAAGAAATGTTTATTATATCGGAAATCTGGAGCTGGCATGTGTAAAACCGGGTGAGATCACTTTTTACAATCTGGATGGTGAGGAGATCGAGAAGGAGCCTAAGATCATTGAGTGGGATGCAGAGGCAGCGGAGAAAGCCGGTTTTGAGCATTCATGATGAAGGAAATCCATGAGCAGCCGAAAGCAGTTGCAGATACACTGAACTCCGTTATCCGGGAGGGCAAGCTGGATCTGACGGAGATCGGTCTGGATGATGAGAGAATCCGCAGCATCAGCCAGGTTTATATCGTGGCCTGCGGCTCTGCTTACCATGTGGGAATGGCTGCACAGTATGTGATCGAGGATCTTGCAGGTCTTCCGGTGCGTGTGGAGCTTGCTTCGGAGTTCCGTTACCGGAAGCCGCTTCTGGATCCTGACGGCCTGGCAGTGATCATCAGTCAGTCCGGTGAGACTGCGGACAGTCTGGCTGCGCTTCGGGAATGTAAGGAGAAGGGAATCCGCACGCTGGCTATTGTCAATGTGGTCGGCTCTTCCATTGCAAGAGAGGCGGATCATGTATTCTACACACTTGCAGGACCGGAGATCTCGGTTGCTACCACCAAGGCGTACAGTACACAGCTGATCGCTTCCTATGTGCTGGCATTGCAGATGGCACTGGTCCGCGGAAAGATCTCAGAGGAGCAGTGTGAGTCCTACATTAAGGAGCTGAAGACGCTTCCGGACAAGATCAGCAGGATCATTGAGGATAAGGAAAGGCTTCAGTGGTTTGCGTCCAAGCAGGCCAATGCAAAGGATATCTTTTTTATCGGAAGAGGGATCGATTATGCCATCAGCCTTGAGGGCAGCCTTAAGATGAAGGAGATCAGCTACATCCATTCTGAGGCGTATGCGGCTGGCGAGCTGAAGCATGGCACCATTTCCCTGATCGAAGACGGCACACTTGTGATCGGTGTCCTGACACAGCCGGAGCTTTATGAGAAAACAGTCAGTAATATGGTGGAGTGCAGAAGCCGTGGGGCGTATCTGATGGGGCTTACTACGTTTGGAAACTATAATATCGAGGATACTGCTGATTTTACGGTTTATATCCCGAAAACAGATCCACATTTTGCAACTTCTCTGGCAGTGATCCCGCTGCAGCTTCTGGGTTACTATGTCAGTGTAAATAAAGGTCTGGATGTGGATAAGCCGAGAAATCTTGCTAAGAGTGTTACCGTGGAATAAGGAGATCCATTTTACAGAAGGAACATTTTAGAGGCAGTTCCGTGACATCGTGAGAGCATAAAAGGATCATGATATCACGGAACTGTTTTTGCATTTGGCGATTTACGATATTTCTTGCTTTTATCAGTAAAAAAGCGTAAAATGATTAGGATATTTGAATCTGTACAGAGAGTGTCCATATGTAATATTCTCTGTACCATCAAAAATGGAGGATTGCATATGAGAAAAATGGGAAAACATATCCCAGGGCTGATCGTGACGCTTGTGGTTCTGATCACAGCAATCGTATTTGCGGTCATGCTTCTGAATATGAAGGTGATCCCGACGAAGTTCATTGCAGTGATCGGACTGGTAATGCTGGTCCTGATCGTGATCGTCGGAGCGCTTGTATGGAGTACGGATGGTAAGATAAGATTTGTAGTGGGAGTGATCCTGGCAGCAGTTTTTGCAGCAGTATTCATTCTCGGAAGTATGTATGTTTATAAGACACATTCCACACTGGCAGGGATTTCCGGTGTGAACACAGAGGTTACGGAGGTCGGCATTTATGTCCGTGCAGATGATTCTGCAGATTCCATAGAGGCTACAGCAGATTATGTGTATGGTGTGCTGACAGATCTTGACAGAGCCAATTCGGACAAGGCTATCCAGGAGGTGGATTCCGAGACAGGCAAGACTGTGCAGGTCCAGGAGTATGCAGGACTTACAGAGCTGGTTGACGGTCTTCTGAACGGACAGACAGGTGCGATCGTGCTGAACAGCGCATATTTAAGCGTTATTGAAGAGATGGATGGATATTCCGATATTTCTTCCAGGATCAAAGAGCTGACCGTGAAGAAGGTGGAGACGACCATTGAGCCCCAGGAGACAGAGGCGAAGGCTGAAGAGAATACCAATGACGGTTCTATATATACCATCTTTATCAGTGGTATCGACAGCCGCAGCGGCCTTGTTGCAAAAGAGCCGAAGCGATTCCAATATCATTGCTACGGTAAAATACAGCTACCAGACAGGTGCTTCTGGTTTCCACACCTCGTGATTATTTTGTAACCGCTTTCTATTTCAGGCGGACAGAGAGATAAGCTGACACATGCAGGTATCTATGGTATCAATGTATGTATGGATACTCTGGGAATGCTTTACAACGAGGATATCAACTATTATTTCCGTATCAACTTTGCGGGATTTGAGCAGCTGATCAATTCGCTTGGCGGAGTTACTGTTTATTCTGACTATGACTTTGATTCCAAGAATGAGACAGGATATCACTTCAATCAGGGAGAGAACTACCTGAACGGTGAGCAGGCTCTGGTATTCAGCCGTGAGCGTTATGCCTTTAAAGAGGGCGACCGTCAGCGTGGCAAGAACCAGATGGCAGTGATCAAGGGTGTGAGTCAACAAGGCTCTTTCACCGGAGCTTCTGAAGAATTATTCTTCCGTTCTTTCCAGCATCCAGGGATGCTTTGAGACCAATATCTCCTACGAGGATGATCGTCCAGACTGCTCCAGCAGCAGCTGAACAACGGCGGTGACTGGAACATCGTAAGCTACAGTGTAAATGGTACCGGTGACACACAGAAGCCGTATTCTATGAGCCAGAAGGCTTACGTTATGATTCCGGATGAGTCTACCGTTCAGAAGGCGGAGGCCATGATGAAGAAGGTTCGTGACGGAGAGACTGTTTCCCAGGAGGAGGCAGACAGTGCAACATCAGCGGCAGCAGCTACGGATAATGATGCACAGGCAGCTGCAGAGGGAAGTACAGCAGAAGCGCAGGGTGAGACTGCAGCTGCCACACAGGATGGCACAGCAGATGCCCAGGCAGCAGACGGAACTGTTGCACAGCAGTAAGATAAAATTATTAAATTTTAGCATAAGAACAGCCGGGGAAGCGTAAAGCTTTCCACCGGCTGTTTTTTTCATGAGAAAATCAGAACGAAAAAAAATCCACCGGCGATCACCGATGGATTTTTTTTTTCACAGGATCTCTTTCAGATATCTTTCCAGGGCATCCTGCCATTGTTGGAAGTGGCTGGAAGCCGTTTTTTATAAGCTTGGATTTATCCAGGCGGCTGTTGAATGGACGTACAGCCTTGGAAACGCCATACTCTGCAGTTGTGACAGGAGATACCTCTACTTTTTCGTATTCCTTGTGGCCGAGGGCAGCAGCCTGGCGGAAGATCTCTTAGTGAAATCATACCAGCTGATGAAGCCGCCTTCGTTGGTTGCGTGATAGTAGCCGTATTTCTCTGTCTCGACCATGTCTACCAGAAGACGTGCAAGGTCGTAGGTGTAGGTCGGAGTTCCGATCTGGTCACTGACTACGGTAAGCTTGTCATGGGTTTTTCCCAGATTTACCATGGTACGGATAAAGTTTTTGCCGTTTTTGCCGAATACCCATGCAATACGTACGATAAAGAATTTATCTACAGTGCCGGATACTGCCAGTTCACCGTCAAGCTTGGTCTGACCGTATACGTTCTGTGGAGCGTAGTCCTTGCAGTCCGGATCCCATGGTGTGGTTCCCTGGCCGTCAAAAACGTAGTCTGTGGAAATATACATCATCTTGATGCCAAGCTCCTTGCAGATGTCCGCAATGTTCTGTGTCCCTACAACATTGACAAGACGTACCTTTTCACGGTTTTCCTCGTCCTCTGCAGCGTCTACGGCCGTCCATGCGGCACAGTGTATCACTGCATCAGGCTTTACCTCACGGATGGTTTTTGCTACCGCTTCTTTATCTGTGATATCAAGCTGCACATAAGGCATGGTGGTAACAGGAGTACCATCAGCGATGCCGCTGTAGGAAGGAGCAATGTCACTTCCTACGCCTTCATGTCCACGGCCGGACAGTTCATTCATTACGTCATGGCCAAGCTGGCCGCCAACACCTGTTACGAAAAATCTCATGCTTTAACCTCCTCGCGGTTTCCATACATTTTTTCGTAGTAGTTCTGATACTCACCGGAGATGATGGTTTCCCACCATTCCTTGTTGTCAAGGTACCATTTGATGGTCTTTTTGATTCCGTCTGCGAATTTTGTTTCAGGAAGCCATCCAAGCTCGTTGTGGATCTTGGTCGGGTCGATAGCGTAGCGCATGTCATGGCCTTTACGGTCTGCTACGTGTGTGATCAGGCTTTCCGGTTTGCCAAGCTCCTTGCAGATCAGTTTTACGATATCGATGTTTTTCATCTCGTTATGTCCGCCTACATTGTAAACCTCGCCTACACGTCCTTTGTGGATGATCAGGTCGATGGCACGGCAGTGATCCTCAACATAGAGCCAGTCGCGGACATTTTCGCCTTTTCCGTAAACCGGGAGTGGTTTGTCGTTCAGAGCGTTGGCGATCATCAGCGGGATCAGCTTTTCCGGGAAGTGATACGGGCCGTAGTTGTTGGAGCAGCGGCTGATGGTCACAGGCAGGCCGTAGGTTCTGTGGTATGCGAGAACAAGAAGGTCAGCACCTGCTTTGGAGGAGCTGTACGGGCTGCTTGTATGGATCGGAGTTTCCTCTGTGAAGAAGAGGTCCGGTCTGTCAAGAGGAAGATCTCCGTAAACCTCGTCTGTGGAAACCTGATGATAACGCTGGATTCCGTATTTACGGCAGGCATCCATGAGAACAGCAGTACCCTTGATGTTGGTGTCAAGGAATACCTCCGGGTTTTCGATGGAACGGTCTACGTGGCTCTCAGCTGCGAAGTTTACCACGATGTCCGGATGTTCCTCCTCGAAAGCTTGTAAACAGCGTCACGGTCTGTGATGCTTTCTTTTACAAAGCGGAAGTTCGGCTTGTCCATGACCGGTGCAAGAGTGGAAAGGTTTCCGGCATAGGTCAGGCAGTCCAGGCATACGATACGGTAATCCGGATGAGCCTCCATCATATGAAAAATAAAGTTGCTTCCGATAAATCCGGCGCCGCCGGTAACGATGATTGTCATAAAAAATCTCCTTTATAATAAATGATTGATCTTATGCGGATTCCGTCGAAACGGAGTCCGCAGGTAAATTCAGTGTCGGAAAATCAGATCGGCTTAGTGAAGCGCGTCCAGATATTTTCCGTCCAGAACATCCTTGAGATACTGGCCATACTGGTTTTTCTTAAGGATTTCGTAAACCTTGAGCACGTCCTCCTTTGTGATCCAGCCGTTTAAGTAAGCAATCTCCTCAAGGCATGCGATCTTGCGGTGCTGATGCTGCTCCATGGTTTTTACGAAGTTGGTTGCCTCTACAAGGCTTTCGTGTGTACCGGTATCCAGCCATGTGAAGCCCTGGCCCAGAAGCTCAACGTTCAGCTGTCCCTTCTCAAGGTAGATACGGTTCAGGTCTGTGATCTCAAGCTCGCCTCTTGCGCTTGGCTTCAGATTTTTTGCGTACTCTACAACCTTGTTGTCGTAGAAGTAGAGACCGGTTACACAGTAGTTGCTTTTTGGCTTTTCCGGTTTCTCTTCAATGGAAACCGCTTTTCCGTTCTGGTCGAATTCCACGATGCCGAAACGCTCCGGATCATCTACATAGTATCCGAAAACAGTGGCACCTTTGCCTGTTTCTGCATTGTCTACAGCAGCTTTCAGGCGCTTTTTGAGGCCATGTCCTGCGAAGATGTTGTCACCAAGGACCATACATACGGTGTCGTTGCCGATGAATTCCTCGCCGATGATAAATGCCTGAGCAAGTCCGTCCGGGCTTGGCTGTACAGCATAGGTAAGGTTGACACCGAACTGATGGCCGTCACCGAGAAGCTCCTCAAATCTCGGGGTATCCTGCGGGGTGGAGATGATCAGGATATCACGGATGCCTGCGTTCATAAGAACAGACATAGGATAGTAGATCATCGGTTTGTCAAAGATCGGCAGAAGCTGTTTGGAGGTCACCATGGTAAGTGGGTAAAGACGTGTTCCGGAGCCTCCGGCTAAAATAATTCCTTTCATATGTTTTCTCCTTTGCGTGATGATGTGCAGCATAAGTCGTGCCTGCACATAACTTTGTTACTGTAACTGTATTATAAAAGGTGACGCAAGGTCACCTTCAAGAGCTTTTTTCATATTTTTTATTTTTGGCTATTTTTCACAAAGAAATACGCCGGCATCTTTGGTAATGCGGAATCCTTTGGCAGTTTTTCTGGCGGTGTAGGCCCGGAATTCCTTGTAACGGTCCAATATATACTGATTCTGGTTGCCGTGGCAGGAGAGGACGTAGGAGATCAGCGGCTCCGCATCCTGGACCAGAAGGCAGTCTTCATAAGAAAGCCACTGAGCCTTTGGGAAAAAAGGCGCTAGGATACTCTGACCGTTTTCACGTCCGAACCGTTCATAAAGCCGGTCTGCGGAAAGCACGATCCGTTCATCAAAATCCTGCACCAGCTGGCTGACCTCCTGCATATGTGCCTTTCCGTAAGCACTGCAGAGAAAATCTTCCGCCGGGAGCGAGGACACGGCGGACTTCCTTCAGGACGGAAGGAATATCAT
>ENA-OQET01000824-OQET01000824.1-human-gut-metagenome-genome-assembly--contig:-NODE-824-length-15172-cov-4.145098_pt1 | contig 15172 bp, 12 predicted proteins | sample MGYA00242800_ERZ504645 | MGnify/ENA primary metagenome ERZ504645 (study PRJEB26092, sample SAMD00036308) | human gut metagenome | host: Homo sapiens | study: EMG produced TPA metagenomics assembly of... | reverse complement strand
GGCATCTTAACTGCAATTGTTTCTTTTTCAGGAACAATACCATAAGAATATCCTTGTTCTTCAATTGTATGTCCCATAATTGCTTTGTTGCAATGGCAACAATTGGGATATCTGTAACTTTTGAAATATAAGGAATTGTTCTTGAAGATCTTGGGTTAACTTCAATAACATAAACTTGATCTTCATAAACAATGAATTGAATATTGATTAATCCGACAACATGTAATGCTTTAGCAAGACGTTTTGTATAATCAACGATCACATCTTTAATTTCTGTTTGATTTTTTGTGGTGGGTAAACAGAAATACTATCTCCCGAGTGAACTCCCGCACGTTCAACGTGTTCCATAATACCTGGAATTAAGATACCATGTCCATCACAAACTGCATCAACTTCAACTTCTTTACCAGATAAGTATTTATCAATTAAAATTGGATGTTCTTGGTATTGTCTATTAATGATTTTCATGAACTTTTTAATATCACCATCATTTAAGGCAATTTCCATACCAGCACCACCTAATACATAAGATGGTCTTACTAAAACTGGATATCCTAATTTATTAGCAACTTCAATTGCTTCTTCTGCAGTAAAGACTGTTGAACCTCTTGGACGATCAATATGACATTTTTCAAGAATTTCATCAAATCTTTCTCTATCTTCTGCAGCATCTACATCATCGGCATCTGTTCCTAAGATTTTAACACCCATATCTGTAAGTGCTTTGGTAAGTTTGATCGCTGTTTGTCCACCGAATTGAACGATTGCTCCATCAGGTTTTTCAATGTCTACAATACTTTCTACATCTTCAGCAGTAAGTGGTTCAAAGTATAAACGATCAGCAATATCAAAGTCTGTTGATACTGTTTCAGGGTTGTTATTAACAATAATTGTATCGTATCCTGCTGCTTTTAAGGCCCATACACAATGTACCGAACAGTAATCAAATTCAATACCTTGACCAATACGAATTGGTCCTGATCCTAAAACCATGATTTTTTTCTTTTCTCTTTGTGGTTCTACTTCGTTCACTCCACCTTGAATTGAATAGTAATAAGGTGTTTGTGCATCAAATTCTGCCGCACATGTATCAACAACTTTATAAGCTGCAACAATATTATTATCTTTACGCATTTGATGAATTTCTTGTTCTGTTTTTCCAGTTAATTCAGCAATGACTCTATCTGGGAATTGTAATCTTTTTGCTTGTTTTAATAAATCAACTGTTAATTCTTCTGTTTTAATTCTTTCTTCCATTTCTACTAAATGTTTTATTTTATCAATGAACCAAACATCAATTTTAGTAATTTCATGGATTTCTTGTTCAGTAATTCCTTTTCTTAATGATTCAGCAACTGCAAAGATACGTTGATCATCAACATCTTTTAATTTTTGTTTTAATTCATCATGTGTTAATTTTGTAAAGGCATCTAAGTGTAAGTAGAAAACATTTTGTTCAAGAGAACGTAAAGCTTTCATTAAAGCTCCTTCAAAGTTATTACAGATTGACATAACTTCTCCAGTTGCTTTCATTTGTGTTCCTAATTTTCTTGAAGCATCAACGAATTTATCAAATGGCCATTTAGGAATTTTACATACAACATAGTCTAATGTTGGTTCATAAGAAGCATATGTTTTACCTGTAACGGCATTTTTGATTTCATCTAAAGTATATCCTAAAGCAATTTTAGCTGCTAATTTAGCGATTGGATAACCTGTTGCTTTAGAAGCTAAAGCTGATGAACGAGAAACACGAGGGTTTACTTCGATAACACAGTATTCAAAACTATTTGGATTTAAAGCGTATTGTACGTTACATCCACCTTCAATATTTAAAGCTGTAATAATATTTAAAGCTGATGAACGTAACATTTGATATTCTTTATCTGATAAAGTTTGGCTTGGTGCCACAACAATACTATCCCCTGTATGAACACCAACAGGATCTAAGTTTTCCATGTTACATACAGTAATGCAGTTTCCTGCACTATCTCTCATTACTTCATATTCGATTTCTTTCCATCCAGCAATACATCTTTCAATTAAACATTGACTTACTCTTGATAGACGTAAACCATTTGAACAAATATCATGAAGTTCTTTTTCATTATTTGCGATACCTCCACCAGTACCACCTAATGTATAAGCAGGTCTTACAACAACTGGATAACCAATTTTTTCTGCAAATTCTAAAGCATCATTAACATGGTTAACAACGATGGATGCAGCACATGGTTCGTTAATTCTTTCCATTAAGTTTTTAAATTCTAAACGATCTTCTGCAAGTTTGATTGTATCTGTATTTGTCCCAATTGTACGAACATTGTGTTCTTCTAAGAATCCTTCATCCGCTAAAGCCATAGCGATGTTTAATGCATTTTGTCCACCTAATGTTGGTAAAATGCTATCTGGTTTTTCTTCCATGATTAATTTTTTAACAACAGGTACAGTTAATGGTTCGATATAAACTTTATCTGCGATATCACCATCTGTCATGATAGTTGCTGGGTTTGAATTAATTAAAACAACTTCTACCCCTTCTTCTCTTAAAGCACGACATGCTTGTGTTCCAGCATAATCAAATTCTGCTGCTTGACCAATGATGATAGGTCCTGAACCGATAACTAATACTTTTTTAATACTTAAATCTCTTGCCATCTTATTTACCCTCCATCATTTTTTCAAATTCATCAAATAAAGCATCTGTATCTAATGGACCAGCACATGCTTCTGGATGAAATTGTACTGTTTTAATATTTTTACCCATATATTCAACACCTTCGATTGTTTGGTCATTTACATTAATAAACCAAGGTTTTGCAATATTACGATCAATAGAATCATCACAAATTACATAGTTATGATTTTGTGTAGAAATATAAACACGACCTGTATTTAAATCTTTAACAGGATGATTTGCACCATGGTGTCCATATTTTAATTTTTCAGTTTTAAATCCATGAGCTAAAGCCATCAATTGATGTCCTAAACAGATTGCAAAGATTGGCAAACCACTTTCAGATAGTTTTTTAACTTCTTTAATGATTTCAACATTTTCGCTTGGATCTCCAGGACCATTTGATAACATCACTCCATCATAGTTTCCTTCAATGATTGTACTTGCAGGAGTAGATGCTGGATAAACTGTGACTTCCATATTTCTATTAGCTAGTGATTTAGCAATATTTTTCTTAGCACCAAAGTCTAATAAAGCAACTTTTCGATCTCCTGTTCCTACTTTATATGGTTTGTCACATGTTGTTTTTTCAACGACACCAGTTACTTTAAAGTTATGTATTTTTTCCATCACTTCACTTAAATCATCATATTTTGTTGTTGTAATCATTCCATTCATACAACCTTTATTTCTAATGATTTTAGTTAAATGTCTTGTATCGATTCCTTGAATACAAGGAATGTCATGTTCAATTAAATAATCTTTTAAATCAATATTTTTTCTAAAATTACTTCCAAGTCTAGCAAGTTCATTCACTACAAATCCTTCAACATAAGGTTTTGTAGATTCTTGATCTTCTAAACATACTCCATAGTTTCCAATCAATGGATATGTCATAACAACTGATTGTCCTGCATAGGAAGGATCCGTTAATACTTCTACATATCCTGTCATTGAAGTATTAAATACAAATTCACTGACAACTTCTTTGTTAGCCCCTACGCTTTCACCTTCAAATACGTTTCCATCTTCTAAGATTAAATAGGCTTTCATATATTTTCCTCCTTTTTTTTGTTATAAAAAAACATATCAATTAAAAATGATATGTTAGAAACAATGAGAATATAAAAATGAGGTACTCGTATTCAATTGTAAGCAATCATATTTGACACTTTGTTGTAACATAGCCCTCATCTCCTTTTGTTCTTGAATAGTATAGTAGATTTGACAACATTTTTCAACACCAATTTATAATTTTTTATTATTATGTAATTTTATTTTATTAACAATTTTTTTAGTATAAGAAAAAATGAGATTTTTCTCTCTTTCTATGATTGAAAATACTTTTCTATTTCTTTTACTTCCTTTTCATGTATTTCTAATAAGTTAATTGCTTCTTTAAATGACATTTGTAATCCTATCATTAGTTTTTTACATGCGCTATATTCTTTTCTTTACGTTCTATTTGTTTGCCTTCATTTCTTGCTTCTAAGGCAATGCTTTCACCTAAATCACAAATATCTTTAACCTCACTTTCTATTTTCTTTGTATCATTCTATAATTCTTTGTTTCCCATTATAATCTAATACATTATTTAAAAAGGCCATCAATGGTGTCAATAATTCATCATATACTTACTTTTTATTTAAATCATGTTCTTTGTTTGAGTATACCACAAGAATAACTTCCTTGTCATAAACTTCTTTTTCTTCTACTGTTGCTCCACAAATAATCCTTTCGTTTGTTTCATAGGCATTCATATGACCATCTTTTCTTTTAGGTGCCTTTAGCATGAATAGACCTTCTTCATTCCATCATAGTTTTTATCATCATACTCTGTTTCCAATTATCCTGACACTATCTTGGAGACATAAGCATAGCCATAATAGAATATCCTTTTGTATTTCTACATTTAAATAGACCCGTATATTCTTTCCATCTTCTTGTGGCACATCAATATAACACAAAATATCATAATAAACCATACCTTCATCTTTGATAAAACCTTCTTTATCTACAAGATGAAAATGAGGATTGACTATTCGATTACCTATATGTACCCCTTCTATCAATCTTCTAATTTCCTCAATGCTTGAATGCTTTGCTTCATCTACAGCTGCCTTTATGATTCTTGATAATACTTCTCATTTCCTATAATCATCTTACATAAATGATCATACATTATTGTTTGTTTACTCGTTGTTATTTTATTGATCGTTTCCATAAGTAGTCCTCCTACTTATTTATTTGCTCTTTTTTTATTTTTTTCTCTTTTTTGGCTCCCACCTTATTAAGTGGGGCATAAATTATACAACTATTTTTAAAAACACATCAATAGAAAAAAGCAACCTCAAAATGAAGTGAACTGAATAAGTTGGACCAACAACTTATTCAGTTCACTTTTATTATGCGGTATACAAAAGAATTTAAATTAGAATGTGTTAGAAAATATATGAACGGAGAACATATACCTGATCCTGGTGGATGTACTCATAGAACATTTTATAGAAATGTTTTAAGATGGGTTAAAATTTTTAATCAGCTTGGAGAAATTGGATTAGAACATAAAAAACCCCCTATTTCATCAGAACAAAAATTAGCTTTAATTAACAGGGTCATACAGGGAGAATCATATTGTTCAGTTGCATATTCTATAGGTAGGCAAGAATCCTATGTGTCCAGAATATATAAGCTTTATTTACAAGAAGGAATTGATGGCTTACAATCACATTGTAAGAAAGGTAGGCCATCCAAAATGAAAAAAGAAGAACAGAATATAGATTTAGAATCATTATCTCAAGAGGAACAAATCAAAATACTGAAGAAACAGCTCGAAGAAAAAGAAGTAGAGGTAAAATATCTAAAAAAATTAGCCGCCTTGGTTCAAAAGAGGAAGGCCCAACAACAAAAGAAAAAGTAAGTGTTGTTGATGAACTAAGGTTAGAATATAAACTATGTGTCATCCTCAAAGCAGCACATATAGCCAAATCAACCTATGAATACTATAAAGAATCAAAACATTTAAAAGCGGAAGAAAAGAGAAAGTCTAAAGATAATGAAATATTATCAGTAGTAAAACCAATCTATGAAGAAAATAAGTCCCGTTATGGATATAGAAGGGTAATATTATCAATAGATTCAAAAATATTGTCAAAATTAAATGTAGGAAGAGATCGTATAAGAAAAGTATTAAGAGATAATGGATTACTAGGAATTTAAGGAAGAAACCATAAATATCATTCATATACAGGTGACAATGGCATGGATAAAAGAAATCTTTTGCTTGCTAAAGAAGTAGATGAAAAAAATCATAAAACGACATATAAACGTCATTTTGAAACAACAGGTCCAAATGAAAAATGGACAACAGATGTATCGGAATTTAAATTACCTACAGGGAAACTTTACTTGTCACCAATTCTAGATATGTATGACAGTTCGATTATTTCTTATGATATTTCTACTTCACCAAGTTTAGAACAAACAAAAAGAATGTTAAATGAGGCATTTAAACAATATCCAAATTTAGAAGGATTAATATTTCATAGCGATCAGGGATGGCAATATCAACATCAATATTATATAAATGAATTAAAGAAGAAAGGTATCTTACAATCCTTTTCAAGGAAAGGCAATTGTATGGATAATTCATTGATGGAAAATTTCTTTGGAATTTTAAAAAATGAAATGTTCTATGGGCATGAATCAGAGTTTAAAACATTAGATGAATTAAAGAAGGCGATTGAAGAATATATTAAATATTACAATGAGAAAAGAATCAATGTAAAAAGAAAAGGATTGAGTCCATTAGCTTATAGACAACAATCCCTATCTTAAATTTTATAGTCCAACTATTTCAGTGCACTACAAAATTGAAGGTTGCTTTTAAATTTATATTGTCAAAAATTTTATTCTAATTCATCATGTTTAGAACGCGTATTTTCTTCAATAACACCAATAGCACTATTTCTATTAATTACTTTTATTCTTATTACACCACCATAAACTTCAGCATCCAAGTTAGATACAACTATATCTTGTTCTTTTTTTAATTGTGATATTTTTCTTCTAAGTCTATTTTTATATTCATCAATTGCAATTTGTTTTTCATTTACAGTTGGGTCAGTATCTAAACTGTCCTTTGTTTCATAAATACCAATATTTAATTCACCATTATTTTCAAAACACACAATAAAGTCTGGGAAAGTTGGTTTGTTTTCATAATTTCCTTCATTACCATGAGAATAATTTATACATAAAGCGTCTGGACCTTTATCTGGAAATTTGAACCACCATTTCACACTATTTAATTTTTCAATATGTTCAATGAAAATAGTTTCTGGAACACTGAAAGATTTATCTGTAGCTGTACAAGGTAAATATAAATATTTCTTATATTTTTTATTTTCAGTATCATCTGTATTGTATTTTATATTAACTGGGAACCTATATATTTCTTCATCTTTTTCAAATATTCTTTTTCTTGATGAACTCATTTTTTGGTTCATCATTTTAACACAGTTTATAATATCTGTTTTGTTTAAAAGAATACTTTTGTACAATGCCTCATAATATTTTACTTTATCATTCTTATCAATATCTTCAAGATAATGACTAAAATAACCATTGATTAAAATTCTCATATCTGTTGTTGAGGCATATGGTGTTGATAAATCAACATTTATTAAATGCTCATATTCTCTATTAAGCTGAGTGTAATTATAAACTATTGTTTTTTTGTCATCTTCAGTTAAATCAATAGTCTTTTCAAGTTGGTCAGTATTCACATGAGTTTCTATTAACTGACTTTGAATAGATTTTAAATCTTCATTTTTCATTGTTAGATTTGCATCAAATATATCTTTCATTAAATCTTTAAATTCATATAAGGGTTCACTATACTTATATCTTGCAGTTTCCAAAACATATTCAAAAAGTTTTGTATCATTTATGAACTTGTTTGATTTTATTTCTACATTTGGCATTACACCATCAAAAGATGATACTGCCTCTGCATCATATTTAACAGTTTCATCTAATGCATAAATGTATGAATAATTTAAATCATCATTATCATAGAAATATCTTTCTGGCATTCTTAAAATTCTTCCAATTGTTTGTAAATCAAATGTGTCAGATGTTTGAGACTTATTTCTAAGTTTTACAAGTACTTGTGCTCTTGGACAGTCCCATCCTGTTGCTACTGCCTGTTTAAAAACAAGATATCTAACATCATTTTCATTAATTGTTTCTAATAATTCCTTATTTGTTATATCATTACTTAACCAATAAATATAATCAATACCTTCTCTCAACATTTGACCATTATCTATTGCACTATGTAAGTAACTATCAACTATATTTTTAATATCTGTATTTACATTTCCATTAGGCAACTGAATCAAACAAAGTGGGATAGTATTGTTGTCCATTTCTTTATATTGTTTTTCTAAATTCATTCTTTTTTCTGTAGCACTTTGAAGAAGTGTTTCTATCAATCCAATGTTAGTATCATTATTTACTTTTGAAACATCTACATCATCATTAAATAAAATTCCTTTCTTTATCATACCAGACTTTCTAACCTGACTTGTTGGAATTATTATTTTATCATAAGCATTTGCAAGTTGTTCCTTTGTAGGTGTTGCTGTCATACCTAATATCATTTTAGGACTAAATATTTGCATAATTGCGTTGTATGCAGGTGTATCATAATTCTTGTGAAATTCATCAACCAAAACTATATATTTTGTATTTGAAGGTGAATTTTTTTATTGTTGAGCGTATATTATGTTTTTCACCCACTAATAGATTACTGATTAGTTCTGTTCTATCTTCATTCATGTTATTTATTTTTTCCCAGTTTAAGACCAAAACATCTTTGTTATGGAAACAATGAGTATTATAATCTTTTTCATTTTCAGGACAAATAACATTTATTCCATTAGGCAATAAGTAAGGTCTTATTTTATCAGCTGATTGGAAATGAAGTCCTCCAGCCCCAATTGATAACCATATAAATACTATTGGGTCATCATAATCAAGTTTGTAAATTTCTTCAATATATTTACACATGATAATTGTCTTACCAGCACCTGTAATTGCTTTTAATATTACTTCAGGATACCCATTTTCTATGTTTGCATTTAATAATTTTTGTGTAATAGAAATTAACCCATCTTGTGCTGCTTTAGGGTTTCCAAATACTGCATTTTCTTGATATTCCACTTTCTTAATTTCATTCATTAGTCCTTAACCTCCATTTCTACACAGCTTAAATGATTTAAAATTTCTGTTGGATAAGGTTTATAAAAAATATCATTATTCATAAACTCATCACTTATGTTTGCATAAACAATTTTTTCTTTATTACAATCACTAAATTCTTTTTCAGCAGTTTTTACAATTTTTGATTTCAACAGACAAGGATTAGTAAATATTAAGAGTTCTTTTTCATTAGTATATCTAACAAAATTATCCTTAATCTCTTTGTTAAAGCAGTTTTCTTTAATTGCTATGAATTCAACAAATTTATCAATAACATTTTCAACATTAAGTTCTTTAAATGGTGTTTTCTTTATATCATTTTTAGTTTCATAAACATAAAGATTTGCATCTAAATATTTCTTATCCCAAGAATTATCATTTTCATCTATTAATTTATTCAATCTTTTTCTTGTTACACTTTCAAAAATGCCTATGCTTTGATAATCATTGGTTTTTTGTAGCTCATAATATTCATTAGAATTTTTAAATTCTTTTACCTCATTTTCCCATTCTTTATAGACCTTGCTATTCTTTTTAGCATTTTTTGGAGGGTTATTTATATATTTATGCTCAATTAAATAGTCCAAATCTTTTTGATTATCTATTTCATTGTTTGTAACCAATATAAATCTTGCATTTGATTCATTTTCTTCATTAAATTCCAAAACAGCTTGTCCTGTTGTTCCACTTCCTGCAAAGAAGTCTAAAACTAAAGGGTCTTTTTTGTCGCATATTCTAATTAGATATTTAATCAAGGAAGTTGGTTTTGGATAACTAAATACCTCTTCACCATCAAACATTTTATTTAATTCTTTTCCTGCTTCTTCTGTAGTTGATACACCATTTTTTGCATCAATTAAATTATTTGGTGCAACGTCTTCATAATTATTTCTTTTATATGATAAAACTAAATCTTTTGAGGCAACCATAACTACACCATTGTCTTCTTTAGAATTTAAATTTTCTTGTAATGTATCTTGTGTCCATATAAACCTATTAGAGAATGTTACTTCATTTTTATTAGTATTATTTTCTACAATCATATCATTATATAATTCATTAGGATATTTCTCTGTCCCATATGTTCCAGCTTTAATTATTCCATCCTCTTTTTTTACCACTAATTGCCCAGGATAAAAAGTCCATTCTTTTTGAGCATTTTTTGGTTTAGTTGTAGGGTCTAAACTTTTACTTTTATTTGAGATACCTATAAATTTTCCATTATCTTTTTTCTTTTGATAGCACAAAATGTATTCCAAGTTCTTTCTAATCTTTTTGGACAAATTAGGAGGTGTTGCAGACTTATACCACATATACATCCCAACCATATTATCTTCACCAAAAATTTTTGTCACATAAAAGCTTAAGTTGAGCTTGTTCATGGTCATCTATTGAAATGAATATTACACCATCATCCTTCATGATGTTTTTTGCAAGCAACAATCTTTTGTTCATAAATGATAGCCATTTGCTATGTTTATATTGGTCATCATCTCCAATAAATTTGTCATTATATACAAAGTCTTTGTTTTCTGTATTATAGGGTGGGTCTATATAAATGATATCTATTAAGCCTTTTCCAGTTCTCTTATCCATATAAATATTTTGCATTCCCATTAATGCATATAAATTGTCTCCCTTAATGAGAATGTTATTATTTTTTGAATCATTATTGATTTCACCAATTCTTTTAAAATAAGGATAAGTTTTTAATAGCTCATCCATTAAGTCTTCTGATTGAGGTTCCCACAACAGACCATATTCCGTATTTTGATTTATTATTTTGCCAACAGCATTTAAAACACTGTAAATTGTTTCCTCATCAAGATTCTTTGTCTTTAAAATACCCTTAATATTATTAATTAATGTCATAAAATTTTCTCCTTAAAATTGCTTAATTTAAGTATAACAGATTAAGTTACTTATAGTTAATGTTCTCTGTAACTTTTATTATCTTTTTCCTATTTAATATGTCTATAGCTAATTATTTCATTATATTTTTTAAGGATAATTCTTTTAATTGAATAAAGTGTTTATAAACAAAGATTTCTATTAAATGTTCAAAGCTGTCTTAAAGTTGAAAATGTTAAAACATAAAAATTTTAAGGAGAGAAAGAAAAAATGAATAAGAATGTAATTATTCTTATTTTAATTCTAATTACAATAATTAAAATTTTGTAATTAGTGTTCTTTTAAAAACAGTTTTGAACAAAAAAAGAAGATGTATTCCAGTACATCTTCTTTTAAATTACCAGTTGTCTTAAAGTTTTTATCTGCTATATTATGTGCAAGTGTATCAAAAAATATGACTAAAAAATTAAAAAAGTTGTTCTACCAAATTTACACAGAAACTAATTCCTTATCTTCATCAACATCATCAACAATTTCTTTCTCAACATCAAGGACTCTTTGAGATAGCACAACAATTTTAAGAATGAATCTATCATTATATAAGTTTTTAGAATAGATATCTATCTTAAAGAATGGCAATCTTAATCTTTCTAACTTCTCTTAGATAATATCTCTCATCAAATACATCAGTTTGTAAATCAACATTTGGGTCATTCTCAAATCTTCCGCAAAAACCATTTCATTGTGTTCTATCTCCAAGCTCAAACTATCTACAAAAACATTATAGCACACATATTTTTATGGCAAAACCATTGATTTCAATGGCTCCTACCTTGGCATATCAGAGAATATGCCAAAATTTTTGCCCTATTTTGACCTAATTTAGCCCTAAAATGACCTATTTTTAGACATAATCTCATGCTGAGAACATGTAAAAAGTCCTTATGTAGCAAGGACTTTAAAAATAGTTGTATATTTATGCCCCACTTAGTAAGGTAGGGGGCTTTTTGTAAAATAAAAAATTGTTAGGAAATCTTATGACTTCCTAACAATCATTCATATTAATCTTTAATTGCTTTATGATATTCTTGAAGTGATTTTACTTCATGTGTTCCATGAATTTCAGCTTCTAAGATACCTTCTACAGCTGCATTTGCAGCAGCAATGTTTGTCATGTATGGAATTTTCATTTTAATAGCTGTTTTTCTAATATAACTATCATCATGTGCAGATTCTTTACCATGTGGCGTATTGATCACCATATCAAGTTCACCATTTGTAAGAGCATCTGCAATATTTGGACGACCTTCTTTGATCTTTTTAATTTTGATAGCTGGAATATTATTGCTATTGATTAATTCAAATGTTTTACCTGTAGCCACAATTTCAAATCCTGCATCATAATATTTTCTAGCAAGAGCAACAACATCTTTTTTATCTCTATCAGAGACAGAAATTAAAACACGCCCTGATGTTGGTAATTTTGTTTGAGTAGCTTCTTCAGCTTTAAAGATAGCAGCTCCATAAGAATTGGCTAGACCTAATACTTCTCCTGTTGATCTCATTTCAGGCCCTAGAATTGGATCAACTTCAGGGAACATATTGAATGGGAAAACAGCTTGTTTTACACCAATATGAGGAATCTTTCTATCTTTTAAATCTTTAACAGGTGATGGTCTACCTGTAAGTTCACGCGTAACGATATCTGTTGCAAGTTTTACCATGTTGATGTTACATACCTTAGATACTAAAGGTACTGTTCTTGAAGCACGTGGATTTGCTTCTAAAACATAAACTTTATCATCAGCAATGGCATATTGCATATTCATTAAACCACGTACATTCATTTCTCTAGCAATTTTCTTAGTATATTCTTTTATTGTTTGTACATGTCTTACTGGAATATGTTTAGATGGTAAAATACATGCTGAGTCCCCTGAGTGAATACCAGCAAGTTCAATATGTTCCATAACAGCAGGCACAAAAACATTTTCTCCATCAGAAATAGCATCTGCTTCACATTCCATCGCATCATTTAAGAAACGGTCAATTAAGATAGGACGATCAGGTGTTACCCCAACAGCAGCAGCCATGTATTGTTTTAATGATTCATCATCATAAACAACTTCCATTCCTCTACCACCTAATACATAAGATGGTCTTACCATTAATGGATAACCAATTCTTTGAGCAATTTCTAAAGCATCATCGATTGTTACAGCCATTCCTGATTCAGGCATTGGAATTTCTAATTTTTCCATCATTTCATTAAATAAATCACGATCTTCAGCCATATCAATAGTTTCAGGTGTTGTTCCTAAAATATTTACACCATTTTCTTTTAATTGACTTGCAAGATTTAATGGTGTTTGTCCACCAAATTGAGCAATAACTCCTAGTGGTTTTTCTTTTTCATGAATACTTAAAACATCTTCTAATGTTAATGGTTCAAAAATAAAGTTTATCAGATGTATCATAATCTGTTGAAACTGTTTCTGGGTTACAGTTTACAATAATTGTTTCAAATCCTAATTTCTTTAAGGCAAGAGAAGCATGAACACAGCAATAATCAAATTCAATACCTTGACCAATTCTGTTAGGTCCTCCACCTAAGATCATGATTTTCTTATTATTTGAAACTTCATCTTGATCTTTTCCATTATATGTAGAGTAATAATAAGAACTATCTTTTGTACTTGATACATGAACAGGTTCCCATACTTGATGCATACCCATTGCAAGTCTTTGATTTCTAATTTCTTTTTCTTCAATATCTAATATCTTAGAAATATATTTATCAGCAAATCCATCTTTCTTTGCTTGTTTTAAAACGTCATCTGGTAATTGATTTCCTTTATAAGAAGCAAATTTTTTCTTCTTCTTCAACGAGTTCTTTCATTTGTTCAATGAAATAATGTTTAATTTTTGTAAGTTCAAATAATTCATTAACAGTAGCTCCTTTTCTTAAAGCTTCATACATAATGAATTGTCTTTCACTTGTTGGATTAATTAATAATTTTAATAATTCATCTTTAGATAAATCATTAAAGTTCTTTGCATATCCTAAACCATAACGTCCTGTTTCTAAAGAACGAATTGCTTTTTGGAAAGCTTCTTTATAAGTTTTACCAATACTCATAACTTCCCCAACAGCTTTCATTTGTGTACCAAGTTTATCTTCTGCAGCTTTGAATTTTTCAAAAGCCCAACGAGCAAACTTAATAACAACATAATCCCCATCAGGATAATATTTATCTAACGTTCCATATTTACCACAAGGAATCTCATCTAATGTAAGTCCAGCCGCTAACATTGCTGAAACTAAGGCAATAGGGAAACCTGTCGCTTTAGAAGCTAAAGCAGATGAACGTGATGTTCTTGGATTGATTTCAATAACAACAATACGATCTGTTACTGGATCATGAGCAAATTGAACATTTGTACCGCCAATAACTCCAATTGATTCAACAATACGATAAGCTTGTTCTTGTAAACGATCTTGTACTTCTTTAGAAATAGTAAGCATTGGTGCACTACAGAAAGAATCTCCAGTATGTACTCCTAATGGATCAATATTTTCAATAAAACAAATTGTAATCATGTTATTTTTAGCATCTCTTACAACTTCTAATTCTAATTCTTCCCATCCTAAAATAGATTCTTCAATTAAGCATTGGTGTACTAAACTTGCTTGCAAACCTCTATTTACAACTATTTTTAATTCATCAACATTGTAAACAAGTCCTCCACCTGCTCCACCCATTGTATAGGCAGGTCTTACAACTACTGGATATCCTAATTTATCAGCAATAGCTAAAGCTTCATCAACCGTATTTGCAATTTCACTTCTTGCCATTTCAATACCAAGTTCATTCATGGCTTTTTTTGAATTCTAAACGGTCTTCTCCACGTTCAATAGCATCTACTTTTACCCCTAATACTTGAACGTCATATTTGTCTAAAACTCCGGCATTACTTAATTCAGAACATAGATTTAAAGCTGATTGTCCACCTAAGTTAGGAAGTAAAGCATCTGGTCTTTCTTTTTCAATGATTTGTGTTAATCTTTCTACATTCAATGGTTCAATATATGTCACATCTGCAGTTTCTGGATCTGTCATAATTGTAGCTGGGTTAGAATTGACTAAAACAATTTTATACCCTAATCCTCTTAATGCTTTACAAGCTTGTGTTCCTGAATAATCAAATTCACATGCTTGACCAATAATAATTGGTCCTGAACCAATGACTAATACTGTGTTAATATCTTCTCTTTTTGGCATCTTTAATCCTCCTTTTGATTGTAAAAAAACATATCTTAGAAAAGATTATGTTTCAAATTTAAAAAATAAAAAGCGAAAAAGGGCCCATGTCTTT
>ENA-OQET01000823-OQET01000823.1-human-gut-metagenome-genome-assembly--contig:-NODE-823-length-15204-cov-3.358559_pt1 | contig 15204 bp, 21 predicted proteins | sample MGYA00242800_ERZ504645 | MGnify/ENA primary metagenome ERZ504645 (study PRJEB26092, sample SAMD00036308) | human gut metagenome | host: Homo sapiens | study: EMG produced TPA metagenomics assembly of... | reverse complement strand
CTATCTCTTTTCGTGCTTCTTCTAGAAGTGTTTCTTCATTAACAGCAAGAATAAAACGTTCCTTTACCATGAATTGTTTTAGTAAGACCTCCGTTTTCTAAAAAATTCATAGGCTTTTTTTAACAGTAAGAGAACTAATTTGTAATTCTTTAGCAAGACTTCTTACAGAAGGCAAAGCATCATTTTCTTTTAAAGTGTGGTTATTGATTTGTTTCTTTATCTGATCGACAATTTGTTCATAAATTGGAATCATAGATGAGTGATTAATAATTATGCGCATATAAGTCCTCCTCCATCTATAAACAGTATATAACAGTATAAAACAGTTTGTCAACTGTTTGGGCAATCCAGCCAATGAAATAGTGAGAGAACGATGATAAAATAAGGCAGAAGGAAGATGAAGATGATGAGTAATCATGTTATTGGATATGGAATGAATGAGGTTGTAGAAACAGCAGTTACCATGTTTTAAAAATCTGAGATAAGCGTAAATACTTGCAAGAAAATTATTAATGCATGCCTTGATAGTTCATGTAGATATGATAGGAATAAATATGAAACTATAGAGTATCTTTATGAAGATTATTATGGAAATTGTCTGAAAAAAATTGAAAAAAGGAAGATCAAGTTGTACTTGGGCGTTGGGAAATTCCTAGTGAAATTAGAGAAGCTATTGTAGCACCATAAATTTGTAAAGAATGTTATAACAAGTTGTCTCAAAAATATGATATGGAAAAAGCAATCGTTCCTGACGATGAAAAGCATGTGGTAAATTTTATATTTTTTGTTGAAATATTTTATTTAAAAGATAATAATAGTTGAAAAAGGAGTGTTGAATATGACTGAAAAAGAAAAGATGGAAGCAGGTTTATGGTATGATGCGAATAATGATCAAGAACTCATAGATCAAAGATTAGTTTGTCAGGATTTATGCTTTGAATTAAATCAATTAAAACCAAGTGATGAAAAAAGAAATGAAATAATTGAAAAGATTTTAGGATATTTTCCAGAGAATCTTGTTTTGTTAAGTCCTTTTACAGCGGATTATGGAAAAAATATAAAATTAGGAAAGAATGTTTTTGTGAACATTAATAACTATTTTATGGATGGGGCATCCATTGAAATAGGTGATCATGTTTTTATTGGTCCTTCTTGTGGGTTTTATACAGCGAATCATCCATTGAATTATACAAGAAGAAATCAAGGACTAGAAAGAGCTTTACCAATTAAAGTAGGAAATAATTGTTGGTTTGGAGCCAATGTTTCTGTGATGCCAGGAGTTACCATTGGTGCGGGGTGTGTGATTGCAGCAGGAGCAGTGGTGACTAAAAATATGCCAGAAAATAGCCTGATTGCAGGTGTTCCAGCAAAAGTCATTAAAACAATTGAACAATAAAAATGACCTCCATTGGAGGTCATTGCCTTTTATTTTAATAAACCTAATTCAATCATTTTTAATCCGATGTCTACAGAGTTATAAGCAGCACCTTTCATTAATTGGTCACCTGTAATCCATAAACTTAAAGCGTTATCTTTATATAAATCTTTTCTAACGCGTCCAACGTGAGTTAATTCATCACCAATAAAGCTTGTTGGCATTGGATATACTTGGTTAGCTAAATCATCACATAAATCGATACCTGTACTATTTCCTAATAATTCAAAGACTTTATCCATATCGATTGGTTTTTTAGTTTCAATATAGATTGATTCACTATGTCCACGTAAAACAGGAACACGTACACAAGTCGCATTGACTTCAATATCTTTATTGAAGATTTTTTTAGTTTCATTCACCATTTTCATTTCTTCTTTACTATATCCATTTGATAAATCAAATTTATCAACTTGAGGAATACAGTTGAAAGCAATTGGAAAATGTTTTTTATCTCCAGCACAAGGTAATGTTTTAGCAACAGGTTCTTTACCATCTAAAACTTCTTGGCTTTGACGATAAAGCTCTTCCATACCAGCAACACCAGCACCAGATACAGCTTGGTAAGTAGAAACAACGATTCTTTCAATATCAAATTCATCATTTAATCTTGTTAATGCACTACACATCATAATTGTTGTACAGTTTGGACAAGAAATAATTCCATGATGATCTTTTAATGCTTCACCATTTACTTCAGGTACAACTAAAGGAACATTAGGATCCATTCTAAAATGTGAAGTATTGTCAATATTCACACATCCAGCTTCTACAGCATATTTCATATATTTTTCTGAAATACTTCCACCAGCTGACCAGAAAGCAACTTCAACACCTTCAAAACTATTTTCAGTTAATTCTTCAACAACAAATTTATGTCCTTCAAATTCGATTTCTTTTCCAGCACTTCTTGCAGAAGCTAATAATTTAATACTTTCAAAAGGAAAGTTAAATTGGAAAACACATCTTAACATTTCACGACCAACGGCACCAGTAGCACCTACAATAGCAATTTTAAATTTTTTCATTTTTATAATCTCCTTATCCTCTTACTTTGAAAATAACAGCATTTTCATCATTTAATTTATTTTTTAAATCAGCTAATTCAATTTCTTCTGTTATATAAATATGATCATCTTTTTCACTATAGTATGTTTCATAAGGAATATCTACAGGTTTAGATGCTCTTACATAATAGCGTGAAGAAGAAATAGGGTAAACATGTTTACAATCTTCATAATCATGTGACCATCTTTCTACTTGGTGTGTTTTCATGATATCACTGACAACAGCTGAAGCAGTGACATAACGTCCAGCACCACGACCATAATAGATGATGTTATTAACATAATCGTTATCGATTTCAACAACGTTGTAAGAATCCATAACATTAGCGACAAGTTCATTTAAATTCACAAGTGTAGCTGAAACATCAATTCCTAAACCATCTTTTACTGGTTTTGCTTGGGCAATCATTTTAAAACGATAACCTAATTTTTTAGCATAGTCCATATCAAGCTTTGTCACATTACGAATACCACTTGCTTGAATTTGATCAAAATCAACAAATTTTTGATAACCATTTTGTGCTAAGATACAAATTTTATGAGCAGCATCAATTCCATCTAAGTCTAAAGCAGGATTAGCTTCAACATATCCTAAACCATCTGCAATTGATAAGGCTTCATCAAAATCAAGATTTTCATTTTCCATTAAAGTTAAAATAAAGTTTGTTGTTCCATTTAAAATACCAACAATTTCTTTAGTGTTATTTGCAATCAAACTTTCTTTTTTGACTTGCTAGAACAGGAATACCTCCCCCTACAGAAGCTTCATAGAAAATATGTACATCATTTGCTTTAGCAGTTTGGAAAATTTCTTTTCCATAATGAGCTAATAAAGCTTTATTAGCTGTAACTACATGTTTTTTGTTATTTAATGCTTCTAAGATAATATTTTTCGCAATTGTTGTTCCCCCAATAAGTTCAACCACGACATCAATTTCCTCATCATTAATAACATCATGATAATCTTTTGTATAAATAATTTCCTTAGGTAAGTCTACTTCTTCAAGACCACACCCGTATTTAACAACAATTTCTTGTTTCATTTCTTTTTCTAAACGTGTTTTTTCATTTGTAAGAATTTCAATGACCCCATATCCTACAGTACCAAGTCCAATAACACCTATTTTCATGATAGTCCCCCTTATAATAAAAATAGACCAAATGGTCTATTGAAAACTTAACATAAACAAACCATTATTCTTGAGCTTTATTTTTTAAATGCATCAATAATAGTTTTAATGGTTATCATAGTTAAGCCTCGCTTTCTTTACTTTTTTGATATAATAGCATGATTGTATACAGTAGTCAATTTTTTCTCATAGTTTCTTTCCTTATATTATATTAATAATAAAATCTTGGATTGTTGACTTTGTATACAATATTCAATATAATAAATTCAATTATTGGAGGATATAGCGATGAATAAGACATATGTAAGTACGCGTAATCATCAAGATCAAATCAATTTCTATCAAGCAATTGTACAAGGAATTGGTGATGATGGGGGATTGTTAGTTCCTAATTTTGATTTTCAAAAATTAGATTTAAATAAATTAGTTCAATTAAATTATGTAGATTTAGCAACAGAGGTGATTTCAACTTTTGTTCCTGAAGATGGTAAAGAACTTATCCATCAAGCATGTTTAAATGCATATGGAAAAGGTTTATTTCCAGAAATTGTTGTTCCTGTAAAAAAAGCAGGAGATGTTTATGTAGCTGAATTATTCCATGGACAAACAGCTGCTTTTAAAGATATGGCATTATCTTTATTACCACATTTAATGACTTTATCTTTAAAACAATTAAAAGAAGATCGTGAAGTCATGATTTTAGCAGCAACAAGTGGTGATACTGGTAAAGCTGCTTTAGAAGGATTTAAAGATGTTGAAGGAACATGTATTAAAGTATTTTATCCATTAGATGGAGTAAGTGCGATTCAACAACAACAAATGGTTTCTCAAGAAAGGTAAAAAAATGTTAAAGTTGTTGGAATTCATGGGTAACTTTGATGATGCTCAAAGTGCTGTAAAAGTAGCGTTTGGAGATAAAATGTTAAAAGAAGTAAGTGATCAACATCATGTTTTCTTATCTTCAGCTAACTCAATTAATGTAGGACGTTTGATTCCACAAATCGTATATTATTTCCATAGTTATTTTGAACTTGTAAGAAATAAAGAAATTGAAATGGGTGATCAAGTAAACTTCTGTGTGCCTAGTGGAAACTTTGGAAACTGTTTGGCAGGATGGTTTGCGAAAAATATGGGTCTTCCTGTTAATAAATTTATTACCGCATCTAATAAGAATAATATTTTAACTGATTTCTTTACAACAGGTAAATATGATGCTAATAGGGAATTCTTTAAAACAAATGCACCAGCAATGGATATTTTAGTATCAAGTAACTTAGAAAGACTTGTATGGTATATGTCTGGAAAAGATGGTGATAAGGTTAAAGAATATATGGAAAAATTAAAAGCAGATGGTATTTATGAAGTTGATGATGAAACATTTGCACATATTCAAGATCAATTTAAAGCAGGATATTTAAATGAAGAAGAAGTTTTAAAAACAATTAAAGATTGTTATGAAGATAATGGTTATGTTTTAGATACACATACAGCGTGTGGTTATGGTGTATTAAAACAATATCAAAAGGAAACTGGAGATCAAACTAAAACAATCTTACTTTCAACAGCTTCACCATATAAATTCCCTGAATCTGTTTATAAAGCATTATTCAATGAAGAATTAGATGTTTATGATGCAATTGAAAAATTAAATGAAAAAACAGGTGTAGCAGTACCTAAACCATTAGTTGGAATTAAGGATAGAGAAGTGCTACATAAAACACATATTGATAAAACAGAAATTATTAATTTTATTAAATCAGAAATGGAAGGACTTTAAAGAATGAAAGTCAAAGTCAAAGTACCAGCAACAAGTGCCAATTTAGGACCAGGATTTGACGTTGCTGGATTAGCGTTAACTTTATATAATACCTTTACTTTTGAATTAAATGAAGGTGGATTAAATATTACAGGTTGTCCAACACAATTTTGTAATGAAGAAAACTTAACATATCAAGCTTTTAGCCAAGCAGCTCAAAGCTGTGGTTTAGATTTTAAAGGTGTCAATATTCATTGTGAAAGTCAAGTTCCTTATACAAGAGGTCTTGGAAGTAGTTCAACATGTATTGTGGCAGGAATCGTTGGAGCTTTTGCTTTTAAAGACAAAACAGATGATCGACAAGAAATTCTTGAACTTGCGACCAAGATTGAAGGACATCCAGACAACGTTGCACCAGCTATTTTTGGTGGTTTAACAGTTTCAGTCATGGAAGAAGAACAAGTACTTACATTAAATGTTCCTGTAAAACATGAATATCGTTTTGTAGCTTTAATTCCACCATTTACTTTATCTACTGAAGAATCACGTAAAGTGTTACCACAAACATTAGATCGTCAAGATGCAATCAAAAATGTTTCCCATTTAGCTCTTGTCGTTGCTTCTTTGATTAATGGTTATGATGATGGTTTAAAATTAGGGTTTAAAGATCGTTTACATCAACCTTATCGTGGTAAGTTGATTCATAATTATGATGAAATTATGAATGTTTTAGAAAACGATGAAAATGTTTTAGGATGTTATTTATCAGGGGCAGGACCTACTTTAATGGCAGTTATTCGTGAAGAAGATAAAATGGGTGTTGTTCGCTTAAAAGAAGAACTTGGATCATTATTAAATGATTGGGAAGTTATTAAATTAGAATTAGATCATAAAGGTTATACTTGTGATTATGAATAAGGGATAAGGAGATTTTACTCCTTATCTTTCATTTTTTTCTTCAATAATGCTTAGATAATCAATACTTTTTTCTAAAAGTTTAGAAAGTAATTTCCAAGTATCGAGGGACATTTCTCTTTCGTTATTCTCATAGTGAGAGTATGTACGCGGGGATACATGGATCAATTTAGCTATGTCTTTTTGTTTTAAATCTTTATCCTCCCTGGTATTTTTAAATTAATATAAATATATTTCTTCTTTTTAGTCATTTTTTACCTTTCTTTATTTCTCTACTAACACGCTATAATCATAGTATCAACGGAGTATGGAGTGTTCTTATTTTCATTATATGGAAAGATTAATTAGAATTGTTGTAATGGAACAATTTGGTCTTTTTTTGATAAATTCATCATTTAGACATATTATTTGTTATAATGAAAAATACATGGAGGTATTAATATGGAAGGTATTACAGAAATTGATAAAACTGAATATATAGATGAATGTAAAGAAATTGTAAGAAATGAAATACCAGAGGAATTATCTGATGAAATGCTTACAATTGTAACAAATGAAATTATGGATACATGTTTATTTATTGGTGGAGATTTTAAAAAGAAAATATCATCGATATTACAAAACAATATGTCACAATGGGTGGCATTCGAAGAATCAAGAAAGCACATGAGGGTATTTAAAATGCAACATTATTGTGAAATTCCTACACCTAAAGGTACACTTAGAGGTTTTTTTCATAAACCTAATCAAGATAAACATCCGGTTTGTTTGATTTTTCATGGTTTTACGGGACAAAAACAGGAACAAAGTTTTCTTATGTTCAATTATCCCGTATGTTAGAATCAAAAGGAATAGCATCATTTCGTTTTGACTTTTTAGGAAGTGGAGAAAGTGATGGTAATTTTGTCGATATGACTTTTCAAGATGAACTTTCTTGTGCAAGAGTGATTTTAGAAGAATGTTTAAAAATGGAAAATTGTACTGAAATCTATGTTTTAGGTCATTCAATGGGTGGCGCTATTGCTAGTGAACTTGCTAAGCTTTATCCAGATGTAATTAAAAAGATGGTCTTATGGGCACCTGCTTTCAATTTACCAGATGCGCTTCATTATTTAACAGGACAAGTTGAAAGAGCGAAAACTTATGATCATGGTGGGTATGAAATATCAGATGATTTTGTAGAAGATATTTTAAAAAGAGATTTTTATCAAGAATTAGATACTTATCAAAATGATTTACTTGTGATTCATGGAACAAAAGATACAACAGTTCCTTATGAAATCAGTAACAAATACATGAAACTATTTCATAAAGGAACAAAGTTTGTTTCGATAGAAGATGGCAATCATAATTTTGATAAACTATCTGATATTAAACAAGTTTTAAAATTAACTTTAGAATTTTTTGAATAATGTGCTGAGCACATTATTTTTTTATCAACAAATTTGTTGTAATATAATACTATACGTTATATAATATTATTGTAAAAAGAATAGGAGGGCAAATATGATATTTAATACAGGGGCTGCTTTGTTAGACGCCATTGTTTTAAGTGTTGTCGCTAAAAAAGAAGAAGGAACCTATGGTTATAAAATTACACAAGATGTGAGAAAAGGAATCGATGTTTCAGAATCGACACTCTATCCTGTCCTTAGAAGATTACAAAAAGATGATTGTTTAGAGACATATGATAAACAAATTGATGGTAGAAATCGAAGATATTATAGAATTACAGATAATGGAAAGAATAAATTAGAGATGTATAGAAATGAATGGATAAGTTATACAGAAAAAATTAATTCATTATTAAAAGGAGGGGATAATAATGAATAAGGAACAATTTTTAGATGAATTGGAAAAATTATTACAAGATATAGATTCAATAGAAAGAGATGAAGCACTTAATTATTATCGTGATTACTTTGAAGATGCAGGAAGTGAACATGAACAAGAAGTTATAGATGAATTAGGAACACCTGAAAAAGTTGCACAAACAATTAAAGAGGGACTTGATATAAATGAGCAAGAAAATGAAGAAGTAATTCATCATTATAATGAAAGAAATACACGTATATTAAGAGGAATCATTGTTGTTTTATTAGTTTTACTTATTTTACCAACAATTGGTGGTGTTGGTGGTTTAGTAGTAGCAGCGTTTGGTTTATTTCTTTCAATTGTATGTATCGGTATATTTGGTACATTTGGATTGTTATGTGCTTTAGTTGCTTTAGTTGTTGTTGCTATTAAAATGTTTATGGATGGTTTAATTGCTGGTGGTCTTATTTGTTTAGGTGTTGGTTTATTATTATTTTCTTTAAGTTATTTAACTTCTTTAATGACAGTCAGTATTTTAAATATTTACCCCAAGCATTTAGAGCACTCATTGATTTAGGTAAAGATATTTATAATAAGGTGGTGGATTAATATGAAAATTTATAAATGTATTGCACTTTGTAACATTAATTCTTGGTCTTGCTTTATGCGTTGGTGGTGTTTTTGATGAATGGCTTAGATCAATTACCTGGTGAAGCACAAAAAGTAACGAATTATGTTAAATTTAAATCTTTTGGTAAAGCAAAAGATGTTAATTTGGAATTAGGTGTTGATGCTCATTGTAACCTTGATTTAGAATTATCAGCATTAAATGGTAAAATCGTTTATTATGATGGAAATACAATTAAAGTAGAAGGAAGTCATGTTAATAAAGATTATGATTTTAAATATAATGGACAAGTTGCAGATATTTCTTTTACGGGTGTTACTCGTAAAAAAGAAACAAGTAACCTTACTTTATATATTCCAAGAAATATTCAATTTAATCACATTGATTTAGATATTGATGCCTCAAAGATTACAATTGAAGATTTACAATGCAATCAATTAGAAATGGAAAGTGATACAAGTAAAGTAACAATCAAAAATTTACTTGTTAAAGGAAATACTGATATTTCTAATGATATGGGGGATCTTGAGATTTCAAATTTAGATACGTATAACTTAGATTTAGAAAATGATATGGGAAATATGTCTTTAACAATGACAGATACAAGAGATCAATATAGAGTTACAAAAGATGGAAGTATGAGTTCTATTCATATAAGTGATGCAAGTCAAGTAATAGGAAATAAAAATATTGATATCGATACAGATATGGGAAATGTCACAATTCATTTTAAGGGGGAATAATAATGAATAAAAAATTATATCGTTCAACTAAAGATAAAGTACTTGCAGGTGTATGTGGAGGGCTTGGAGAATATTTTGATGTAGATCCAACGCTTGTAAGACTTGCTTGTGGTTTGCTTTGTTTATATGCAGGAACAGGACTTCTTGCCTATGTTGTTGCAGCATGTATTATACCTGTAGATCCAAGATAGTTTTAGAATAAAAAATATTCGATTTTGTCGCATTATTTTGTTGACATTGATATTGTGATTTCATATAATTAAAAAGGTTTCATAGGCAAAAACCTTTTAAAGTCCCCGGTAAGGATAAACAAAGGAGAAAAGAAAAAGATGAGACAAACAACAATGGCAAATGCTGCCACAATCGAAAGAAAATGGTATGTAGTTGACGCAGCTGGACAAACATTAGGTCGTTTAGCTTCAGAAGTTGCTACAGTGTTAAGAGGGAAAAATAAACCTACTTACACACCACATGTTGATACTGGTGATTATGTAATCATTATCAATGCTGACAAAGTAGTTATGACAGGTAAAAAATTAGAAAACACTAAATATTACCGTCATTCAGGATGGTTAGGTGGTCTTAAAGTTAAGACAGCTAAACAATTCTTAGAACAAAATCCAACAGGATTTGTTGAAGCAGCAGTTAAAGGTATGTTACCACATAACACTTTAGGTAGAAAACAAGGAATGAAATTATTTGTTTATGCTGGTGATAAACATCCTCATGCAGCACAAAATCCAGTAGAAATGAAAGTGAAAGGGTAAGGTGAAAGATAATGGCAAACGTACAATATAGAGGAACAGGTAGAAGAAAATCTTCTGTAGCACGTGTTATCTTAACACCAGGTACAGGAAACTTCGTTATTAATGGAAAAGAAGCTAGAGAATATTTAGCATCAGACGTATTAAACATGATCGTTAATCAACCATTAGAATTAACAAACACTAAAGACAAATTTGATGTAACTGTTAATGTTTATGGTGGAGGGTACTCAGGACAAGCTGGTGCAATCCGTCATGGTGTTGCTAGAGCTTTATTACAAGCTGGTGACGATTATAGACCAACATTAAAAGCTGCAGGATTCTTAACTCGTGATTCACGTGTTAAAGAACGTAAAAAATATGGTCTTAAAAAAGCACGTCGTGCTCCACAATTCTCAAAACGTTAATATGTTTTTGTGGAAAACCCTTTGTTTTCAATGGGTTTAGAGAATCATATCATCAAAATGATGTTTATTTGATGTTTAGTAGGTAAATTTTATGTTTACCTACTATTTTTTTATAATAAAATTATAAATATAAATTCATAAAAATGTTACTTGTATAATTGTTTTTTTATTATAGTAAATATTTATTCATCTAATTGATAAAAGTGTTTAAAACTAAAAATAAACATTATACAAGCTATAAAAAAGGCTCTCGTAAGTGAGAACCTTTTAGATTAAAATACCATTTTCCAATGCGGTTTGATATTCTTCATTTTGTTTTTTTACTTCTTCCATATGTGCCAATCTTTCTTGACTTTCAAGTCCTAACCTATTTTCTAAACCATCTAGTGCATAATATAGTAGGTTTTCATCATAGTTATCTACAAAATTAATCATGTCTTTAAAATATTGTGTTGGATCTATGAATTTTGGGTTACTATCAAAATCTCCTTTGGTATAACCGCTAAAAGTATATTTATCAAATGCTTCTAAAGTAATAGTATCTTTTAACAATTCACGCATTAAAATTAAATTCATTTCTTGTCCTTTAAACTTATCAATTTCATTTTTTAAAAGTCTTTCCGTTAAAATGTTATTATTTTTTAATAATTTAATAATTTCAACACTATTCTTTAATCCTTGAGATAAACCATATTTTTGATGGAGAATATGTGAATTTATTTTTTCAATATTTTCTTTCATTTCTTTTGTTATTGAATTATATTTTTTTGAAAATTCTTTTTTAGCGTATTCTTTTTCTTCAGTTTTTCCCTGTTGTGAAAGTCTTGTGTTATTATTAATCTCGCTATATTTTTGTTGTAGCAATTGTTTTTGCTCTCTTATATCTATAATACCCTTATAAATGTTTCCGCTTGTAATAGTTAAATTTAATGTTTCTTCCATATTATTTTCCTCCTTAAAATTGTAAATTTACTTTGTTCGTTGTTTGTTCGTTGTTTTCTAGATAAATAAAAAATACGCATTTTCTAAAATTACAACAAATAATAATATTAAAGTTCCTATTTTATAAAACGTTTTTTTATTCTTTTCTTTCTTTAAAATTTTAATCATATAATAATTATCTCCTTATATATATTTTTACATTACGTTTTTTTGAATAGTAAAAATGGCTTGAACTAATTGATATATATAGCTTTTTTATCAAATCAGTTACACATAAATTTCGTAAATAAATCACTTATCTAGTTCTTCAATATCTAAATATTGTGTAATATCTCCAATATTTCTAATACTAGTAGCTTGGCTTATAAAATATTTATACGGGATATACCCTTTGTTTGAATATAGTTTAGCAACACAATTTTTTTGCTTTTTTATTTTCTATAGATACTAATTTTTTGAGTTAAAGCTCTACTTCCTTTACCAACAGCTACATAATGAATATGTGGTGCTACTTCATGTTGTATAGAACTATGAAAGAAAGGATTGTTATTATCTCTTATAAATACATTTTTTTAGGGCGCCCTCTCATTTTTTGTTTGTAATTTTTGAAACTTTAGATAAGTCATTGTTATTTTTTGATAATACAATTAAAATAGCTACTTTAGGGTAATGCTTTTGATGGTATCTAGAATTATCAGTTATTCTCTTATATTGTTTTAGAAGTTCTTTATAATCATCTATTTTTTCAAATTCTATAGAATAACTTTGAACTTTTTTTTATATATTTTTCTAGATCGTAAGGGCTAATTTTCATAATATTTTGTAACTTTTTTTATTTGTTGTATTATCTTTTATTGTACAATTTCCAAAGTCTCTGGCTAAAGCTTTTGCAAATATTTTTGCTTGTTTTTTATTGACATTAAAAAGCTTAATTTCTTTACTTGTTAGAATTCCTATTGGTTTTTTACTTATTACGATTTCTATTAATTTTAAAATGTCATCTTCTTTTAGCTTTTTTGTCGAAATTAATATTAAATCATCCATTATTTTCTCCCTCTTGGTAACTTTCTTTGAAAGGTATATTGTACTTTTGACAATAATCTAACCAATCATTTTTTTTGATGAATAATTTCCGCCCATCAATAATTTTTTTTGTTTTTGGAAAATCTTTATTATGAGTCCTTTTATATAACCAATCTAAACTATAAACTGTCATGTTAATTGCTTCTTTTAATGTGATATATTCCATGTTTTTCTCCTTTTACTTTAAATGTATTCTTTTATACCATATTCTTCTAAAAATTTAGGATAATTAATCAAATAACGATTTCCACACATTATATGAGGAATCTTGTCATCCTTAATTAATACTCTTATAGCATGTTCAGGTAGAATGCCTTTTTTTGCTACTTCTTTAATTGTCATAAATACCTTTTTTTCCATAAAATTCTCCTCCTTTTCTTTTAAATTTCATTTAATAAATAGTGCTAACTTCTATTTACATCTACTATTATAAATTATATAATAGTTATGTAAAGATACGTTTAATAAACTAAAATTTTAAAAACATTTTAAAATGTATCCAAAAATAATCATTTGAAAAAGGAGTGAAAAAAATGACTATATTGAAAAAACAAAAGAAATTGGGAAAAAGAATTAAAGAAAATAGAAAAGAAATGGGGATGACACAATATGATTTAATTGAAAAATTACACATTGGTAGAAATACTTTAAGTGATATTGAAAATGGTAAAAAACTTCCTGATGCTGAAACATTGTATAGCTTATGTGAAATATTTAATTGTGAAGTAGGTTATATTTTATGTGATTATGTAGCTAAAACTGGTAGAGATACTGATGTTATGAAAGAATTAGGAATATCCTATAAGGCAATAAAAAATATAAAACAGTATAAAGACTATCATAAAGTACTTTTTGGAATGGGTAGAAGAAATAATTTGGATAGTTTATTATCTAATACGAATTTTATAGAATTGCTAGATAAAATTTCTAAATACAAGGAATATAATGAAATGAATAAAACTGAAGAAAAAGAAGCAATGGGCTTTGCTATTTATAGAGATTTTATCAATATTATAGATAATTTATAGAAGGGGCTTAAAGGAGAATGGCACAAGTAATAAAAAGAAATAATTCATATCAAATCGTTGTTTCATTAGGCTATGATGACAATGGAAAACAAATAAGAAAAACTACAACATATAAAATTCCTGAGGGTGTAACAGCTAGAAAAGCTCAAAAATTAGTAAATGAATATGCTTATGAATTTGAAAAAAAGTGTAAAAATATGTTCGATCTAGATGAAAATTTAAAATTTAGTGAATTAGTTGATAAATATTTAGAAGTATGTGCACCAAATAAATTGAAAGAGGGTACATTATATAATTATAAAAAGAATTTAAATAAGCATATTCTACCATATATAGGAAATATGAGATTAAAAGTGATTACACCAAGTGTTTTAACTGACATGATTGCAAAATGGGATGTACAACCATCTACTGCTAAAAGAATATATAATATTATTCAAAGTGTTTTTAGATATGCATTAGATAGTAGAATTATTAAAGAAAATCCATGTTGTGGAGGAGTAATATTACCAAAAAAAGAATACAATGCTCAACAAAGAAGAGCTTATTTGGACGAAAATCAAGCAAAAAAATTATTAGAAATGCTAGATGAAAAAGGAAATTGTCAGTTTTCAACAATCATTAAAACATTATTATTTACGGGAATGAGAGCAGGAGAAGCATTAGCATTACAATGGGAAGATATAGATTTTGATAATAATATAATTCACATTGAACATAGTTTGGCTGATGTTGGAGGAAAACATTGGCTAGATACACCAAAAACAAGAAATTCAATAAGAACAATAGGAATGTCCGAATCTTTAAAGGAAGTGTTATTAAATCATAGAGAACAACAAAATGAAAATGAAAAAAAATATGTTGGTAAAAGCTATAAATATCCAAATATGGGTTTTTACATCACATACGGGAGATTATAAGGATAGAAGTCAATTAAATACTGAATTTAAAAGATTTATAAAAGATACGGAATTTTTCTAATATTTCATTGCATAAATTAAGACACGCTAATGCTACGTTATTAATTAGCAATGGAGTACCATTAAAAATTGTAAGTGAAACATTAGGACATAGTGATATACAAACAACAGCAAATATCTATAGTGAGGTATTAGAAAGTAGTAAAAAAATATGTTGCAAGTGTAATTGACCAAGCTTGGAAATGATGTTTGTTTGATGTTTTATGATGTTTAATGTTATTGAATGATATAAAATGATATGATATAGTTAATTAGCCAAAACCCTTATGAAATAAAGAGTTACAAGAATTTATTAAATGATATAAAAATATGCAATTAGTTCTCAAAACGTTAATTTATACGTTTATTCAGAGAAATTCAAAGAAACTCAAATCGGCAAAACTCTTATATTTATGGGAAAAACTCGATTTGGGTTTTTTCATTTTTTGATAAAATAAAAATCGGTATGCAACTTATATGCAATACGTATGCAACAAAGTTATCACCTCATATTCTCAAATATGCAACAAAT
>ENA-OQET01000822-OQET01000822.1-human-gut-metagenome-genome-assembly--contig:-NODE-822-length-15206-cov-4.764640_pt1 | contig 15206 bp, 11 predicted proteins | sample MGYA00242800_ERZ504645 | MGnify/ENA primary metagenome ERZ504645 (study PRJEB26092, sample SAMD00036308) | human gut metagenome | host: Homo sapiens | study: EMG produced TPA metagenomics assembly of... | reverse complement strand
TTTGGCGGGTTCCAAATTCGAAACGCTTTATCGTGCAAGCACGAACAGCTTTCGAACTTTGAACCCTGGAATATCAGATCTTCTCGTGATTCTTAAATTTCTTAATAACTTTCTGAATACGATCCGCCGGATCCAGCAGTCCGCTGATGGAGGCATCGTGATTCAGCTTGTCGATGATGAGAGCGATATATTTGCTCAGGTCGCAGCTGATGTAGTACTCGCGGGAGAGAAGCTCCGGTGTCTGGTATACGACGTTGGTGGTCAGAACTTTTGTGAAGAGTCCTTCCTCATAAGCCTTGTCGAATTTCTCCAGTCCACTGGTGAACAGTCCGAAGGTCGAGCACATGTAGATGTTGCGTGCCTCACGATCCTTTAAGAGTTTGGCAACTTCCAGCATACTCTCGCCGGAGGAGATCATATCGTCGATGATGATCATATCCTTACCTTTGACATCAGCACCGAGGAACTCATGGGCAACGATCGGGTTGCGTCCGTCAATGATGGTAGAGTAGTCGCGGCGTTTGTAGAACATACCCATGTCAACACCGAGGTTGTTTGCCATGTAGATAGCACGGCCCATACCGCCCTCATCCGGGCTGATGACCATCAGATGATCCTTGTCGAGCTTCATATCCGGTGCATTGCGCAGGATGTTTTTGATGAACTGGTAAGCCGGCTGGATGGTTTCAAATCCATGCAGCGGAATCGCGTTCTGGACACGCGGGTCGTGAGCGTCGAAGGTGATGATGTTTTCTACGCCCATAGCAGTCAGCTCCTGCAGACCAAGTGCGCAGTCGAGAGACTCTCTTCCAGATCTCTTGTGCTGGCGGCTCTCATACAGGAATGGCATAATGACATTGATTCTGCGGGCTTTTCCACCGATGGCTGCGATGACACGCTTCAGATCCTGGAAGTGGTCGTCCGGAGACATGTGGTTGGTGTAGCCGCACAGAGAATAGGTCAGGCTGTAGTTGCAGACATCGAGCAGAATGTAGATATCGTCACCGCGGACAGATTCGTTGATGATACCCTTTGCCTCGCCTGAACCGAAACGCGGAACCTGAGACTGGATAATGTAGCTGTCACGCTCATATCCTTCATAGGCAGCGACATATTTTTCCGCAAATTCATTGCCGCGTCCTTTTCTCCAGCTGACCAGATAATCGTCGACCTTTTTTCCAAGTGCGGCGCTGCTGTTCAGCGGGATCAGTCCCAGTCTTCCGATTGGCAGTGTGTCAAAATGTCCTTCAGTTCCCTTACTCATGCTTTGGTTCCTCCCAAAAGTTTTTTCTGGATCCGAATATCGTTTCCAAAAAGTTTAATGATGGTGTAGTTACTTGAAATTCGTGAAAAGGTACGTTCCGAGTACGTCTCCATGAAGCGGTCAAGGGGCAGGTTCGTGGAGATAATCGTCGATTTCTTCCGCAGGATGCGTTCGTTGATGCAGAGAAAGAGCTGGGAAGAGACGAAGCTGTTGGTCAGTTCCGTACCTAAATCATCGATGATCAGAAGATCGCAGTCAAAGATATTGGCGTGAGCGTCTTTTGCTTCTTCTGAACTGGAAAAGGTGTAGCGTGCAAACAGGTCAAACAGATCAAATGCAGTAAAATAAATCACACAGAACGACTGCTCGATCAGCTCGCGGGCAATACAGTGCGAAAGAAACGTTTTTCCGACACCGGTGTCGCCGTAAAAGAAGAGATTTTCAAACGACGAGCCGAAATTGCGGACGAACGCCTGGCTTTTTTCGAGCGCGGCAGCAGCGGCCTCGCGGGAAGTGAGCGGTGTTCCGGTACTGGTCAGGCTGTCCGAGTAGTAATCCAGGGAGAACTGGCCGAAATTTTCGGTTTTCAGAAGCTCTTCCACGTTGGACTGCCGGTACAGAAGATCGACGGCAGCTTTTTTGAAGCAGGCGCATTTCTGCGTGCCGTTGATGTAGCCGGTGTCGCGGCAGAGCGGGCAGTCATACGTCAGCTCGAGATAGTCTGCCGGGTAGCCGTGCATGGAAAGGAGCGCCGCGCGTTCCTGGGAACGGTCACGGATGGCAGCATTCAGGTCGAGATCCATGGAAGCGTCTCCGTTCAGCATCGCTTTTGCTTTCCGGACCGAGAGGGATGCAATCTCGGCGTCGATTTCCGCAAGGCGCGGAATCTTTTCATAAGCAATGCGGATGTGCTCCTGCTGTTCTCTCTGGTGGCGGAGCTGCCGTTCGTTGTACATGCGCATAATCGCATCGTATTGCGGGTTTGTCAGTGCCATAGTTGTTTCGTCCTCCGGGCGTTATTTCAGAAGCTGTTCTTCTAACTTCTGGTAGTCGTATTCTCTCTGATGGAAATTGTTGAAGCGGTTACTTGAAGCAGCAGGAGCGGTTTTTCGTGCCGCATTCTGATCAGATGCGGTTTTCTTCCTTTTCTGGTGCTCCGCATCGCGCTGTTCGACGTCTGCCATGGAGCGGACGCCCTGTTCCTTCCATTTGGAGAGAATGCCTTCCGCGTACTGGAAGCTCGGCTGGCCGATCTTGGAAACGGTGCGCTGACAGGCTTCCGTGATAAGATCAATCGTAAAACCGTAGGTATTCAGCCAGCGGTCCATCATCTCGGCTTCTTTTTCCACCGGTGCGCGGTTGCGGATGCCGAATGCTTTCAAAATTGTGTAGTAATGTTTGTTGAATGTCGTGGTCTCCTGTTTGGCAGAGGCAACATCGCGGATTCCGCTTTCCTGCCAGGCGAGTCCTACCTTTTTCAGGTAGTGGATGCTGGTGCTTCCCTTCGAAACACAGTATTCCACCAGGTATTCCAGAAGATCCGCGGAAAAATGGAGATCATCATAGAAAAACATGATGCATTCGATTTCCGTCGGCGACAGAAGATGACCGAAATACGTCTGCGCAACGTAAAGAACGTGCTGCAGTTCTTCACGGCTGCCGGGAGCGAGTTTTTTTTCTGCTGACTGTCCGGAAATACCGGAACTGGAAAGATCATCTGCCGGAGAAGAGGCAGATGGGGCAGAAACGGCCGGCTGTGGTGATGGAGCCGGGGTCTGTTCCGTCTGCGGGATTTCAACGGATACAGCAGAAACAGCCGGTGCAGCCGCAATCGGGCCGGAAATCGAGGATTCCGGTGTTGGAAGGATTCCGCTTTCTTCCTTCCGGACAAGCGGCAGAAAGGCGATTCCGGTCGGAACGCTTTCCCCGGCGGTGTAGGAGAGCGAGAGGATTCCCTGCTTCTCCCAGTATTTCAGCGCACGGACGATATCGTTTTCCGTGCAGGAAAAAAAATCTGCCATCGATGACAGAGTGGAATCCTGCTGATGGTCTTTGACCAGCTTCAGCAGATAAAGGTACACTTTTACAAATTCTCCGTTGGCTGCGGGCATATATTGTTCCAGAAAAAGATCCGGCACAGCAGTCACACTGGCCAGGCAGTCATTGTTTAATGTCAGCATACTCAAAATTACACCATCCTGTTCTTATCGTGCGGCAGATTTTTACTTTTAGCGATCTGTTTTTTATTATACGTCTTGCCTTCTCATACACAATCAAGTATAACACAGTATTTTCGACAAGTGAATAGGTGTTTTGCGGAAAAAACATTCCGGGAAAAAGGCACGGTGGATGAAAAAGGACTGTGGACAATGTGGATAATGTGGAGAAATCCATTTTGTGAAATATTATCATCTACCAAAAATGTTGAAAAATGGAGGAAAACAGGGAAGTATAGGACTTTCTGGTGATATCGTTATGTAAACAAAGTTATACACAGGGAATCCACATTGTGTGGATCGTAAAAATGTGTATAAAATTGTGGACAATGTGGATAACTCTGAAAACAGGCGAAAATACAGGAAAATAGCTGTGAATAAAAATGTGCGTAACTATTTGGCGAAAAGACAGATTGTGTGGATTCGGAGCAAAAAAAGACCCTGTGGAAAAAGGAAAACTCCATTTTCCACAGGGAGCAGGTAAAGCGAAAGAATGATTTTATTTTTCGGAAGCAAGAAGCTCCTCACCGATTTTTACAACGTCTCCGGCACCCATGGTGATCAGCATGTCGCCCTCGGCAAGATTTTCGTTCAGATAGTTTTCGATTTCCGCAAAGGATGGGAAATATTCGCAGGCAGTGCCGAGTTTTACAATGCGCTCCTGGATATCTTTGGAGGAGATGCCGAGCGTATCGGTTTCTCTGGCTGCGTAAATATCGGCGAGAACCACATGGTCTGCCAGGGAAAGAGCGGCGGCGAAATCATCGAGCAGCGCTTTTGTTCTGGTGTAGGTATGCGGCTGGAAGACGCACCACAGTGTTCTGTGCGCACAGTTTTCAGCGGCTTCCATCGTTGCACGGATTTCGGTTGGATGATGCGCATAATCGTCGATCACCTTTGCTCCGTGGTATGTACCCTTATACTGGAAACGGCGGTCGGTTCCGCGGAAGGTGGCAAAGCCTTCGTGGATGGCGTTTTCCGGCAGCTGCAGTTCATCGGCCAGTGCAATGGCAGCCAGGGCGTTGGAAACGTTGTGAAGTCCCGGAACCATCAGCGTGTAGCGACCGCGCAGCTCGCCACGGCAGATGCAGTCGAAGGACGGGTGATCGAACTCATCGTAGGTGATGTTGGCAGCGGTATAATCAGCGACAGACTGATTCTCCAGCGCGTAGGTGACAATTTTGCAGCCAAGGCCTTCGGTTACGTAATCGTATTTCGGCGTATCGGCGTTGATAATCAGCATGCCGTCGGTCGGGAGCAGACGGGCAAATTCGCGGAAGGAATGGCGGATGTCATCAATATCCTTAAAAAAGTCAAGATGATCCGCATCCATATTGAGGATGATGCCGATTTTCGGGAAGAAACTTAAGAAACTGTTGGTGTACTCACATGCTTCGGTCAGGAAAGTTTCGGAATGGCCGACACGGATATTTCCGCCGATGGACGGAAGAATACCGCCGACAGAAATCGTTGGGTCACAGTCGGCTGCCATCAGAATGTGGGAGAGCATGGAGGTTGTCGTCGTCTTTCCGTGGGTACCGGAAACGGCGATCGGTGTATCGTAGTTGCGCATGATCTGTCCGAGCAGCTCGGCACGGGTCAGCATCGGAACACCGGCAGCTTTTGCAGCGGCAAATTCCGGATTGTCCGGATGGATGGCTGCGGTATAAACAACAAGGTCGGTTCCCGGAAGAATGTTTTCTGCCTTCTGACCGTAGAAAACCTGTGCGCCAAGAGAAGTCAGGTGGCGGGTCAGGTCACTTTCTTTTGCATCGGAACCGGAAATTGTAAAGCTTTCTTTTAAAAGAATCTCGGCAAGGCCGCTCATGCTGATGCCGCCGATGCCAATAAAATGTATATGGATTGGTTTGCTGAAATCTACTTCGTACATGGTATCTCCTTCAATGTGTCTTTTCACTGAAAATGGGGAAATTTTCTCAATACATATTTTTCAATTAATATAGGAAAGAACAGAACGAAATGCAGCGCCGGTTCCCCGGAATCCGGCTGGAACTGTTCTGGCTAATAGTATACACGTATTTGCCGGAAAAGTAAAAGAAAAAAAGCGGATGAATTCGAAAATGAAATAAAAAACAATGGATAAGTATTATAAACCAGAACATATGCAAAAAGAAATATTGCAAACTAAAATGAACGAAATGTAACAAAAACTGGTAAAAATAAATGAATACGCTGTCGAAAATTGTAGAAAATCATGATACGATTTTTGACACAAATAAAATGCATAGTCAAAATCAATAAAATATAAGATAAAATAAAAGAAAAATTATAAAAAATGTTCACAATGAGACGGAAGTGTGATATAATTTTAATTGTAGTTATCAAAGAAGTGCGTGGATATGAAAAACCAGAACCGACAGCATGGTTGCTGTTTCGTACACAGGGAGACAGGTGCTGTTTCGCTGCGTGAGAAAGTGATTCAGGTGTAAGTAGCCCCTTCCTGCAAGGCAAAGCCTGAAGGGGGGCAGCGAAGGTTACCGTTCGCGGAAAAGCGGTGAACGGTAAGCGTAGAACCGTACATTCTTACAGTTACTGCAAATCTTTAGATACGACAAGAGGTGATTGCATGATTAAGAAAGAGATGATAGCAATGCTGCTGGCAGGCGGCCAGGGAAGCCGTCTCGGTGTGCTCACGGAGAAAGTGGCAAAACCGGCAGTAGCATTTGGCGGAAAGTATCGAATCATCGACTTCCCGCTCAGTAATTGTATCAATTCAGGAATTGATACGGTAGGCGTACTGACCCAGTATCAGCCGCTGCGGCTGAATACCCATATCGGAATCGGTATTCCGTGGGATCTCGATAAAAACGAGGGCGGCGTAACCGTTCTGCCGCCATATGAAAAAAGTACAAACAGCGAATGGTATACAGGAACTGCAAATGCAATTTACCAGAACATGGCTTATATGGAAACATACAATCCAGAATATGTTCTGATTCTTTCCGGCGACCACATTTACAAAATGGATTACGAGGTGATGCTTGACTATCACAAAGCAAACCACGCAGATGTGACCATCGCATGTATGCCGGTACCGATCGAAGAAGCAAGCCGTTTCGGTGTCATGATCACAGACGGAAACGGAAGAATTACCGAATTTGAAGAAAAACCGGAGCACCCGAGAAGCAACCTCGCTTCTATGGGCATCTATATTTTCAGCTGGAAAGCATTAAAGGAATCTCTGACAGCCCTGAAGGATCAGCCGAGCTGTGACTTCGGAAAACACATTCTGCCGTACTGCCGCGACAACGGAAAACGTCTGTTTGCGTATGAGTTCAACGGCTACTGGAAAGATGTCGGAACGCTTGGCTCATACTGGGAAGCAAATATGGAGCTGATCGATATTATTCCGGAATTCAATTTATATGAGGAGTTCTGGAAGATCTATACCAAAGGTGATATCATCCGTCCGCAGTATGTTTCAGGGGACGCTGTCGTCGACCGCTGTATTATCGGCGAGGGCGCTGAAATCTACGGAGAGGTACATAATTCCGTCATCGGTGCGGATGTGCGCATTGAAAAGGGTGTTGTTGTAAGAGATTCTATTATTATGCGCCACAGCACAATCGGCGAGGGAACCCAGGTCAATAAGGCCATTATTGCAGAAAACGTACATGTCGGCAGGCATGTTGTGATGGGCGTTGGCGAGGAAGCGCCGAACGTCTTAAAACCGAATATTTACGGATTCGGACTTGTGACCGTTGGAGAAAAGGCAGTCATTCCGGATGGCGTAACCATTGGAAAGAATGTCTGCATTTCCGGCGAAACTTCCCTTGAGGATTACCCGGATGGCACACTTCCGTCCGGCGGAGCAATTGTAGAAAAGGACGGTGAGTAATATGAGAGCATTGGGAATTATTCTTGCAGGCGGTAACAACAACAAAATGAGAGAGCTGTCCAATAAAAGAGCCGTTGCAGCTATGCCGGTCGCAGGCAGCTTCCGCAGCATCGATTTTGCGCTGTCAAGCATGGCAAACTCTCATATTCAGAAGGTGGCTGTCCTGACACAGTACAACGCCAGATCCTTAAATGAACATTTGAGCTCTTCCAAATGGTGGGATTTCGGAAGAAAACATGGCGGTCTGTTTGTATTTTCTCCAACCGTTACATCAGATAACAGCTGGTGGTACCGTGGAACGGCAGACGCGATCAGTCAGAACCTGAGCTGGCTGAAAAACAGCCATGAACCGTACGTAGTCATCGCATCGGGAGATGGCGTATACAAACTGGATTTCAATAAGGTACTGGAATACCATATTGCAAAACGTGCGGATGTTACCGTGGTATGCACGGATTCCAAGGAAGCAGATACCAGCCGCTTCGGCGTCCTGAAGATGAATGAGGACTGCCGCATCGAGGAGTTCGAGGAAAAACCGATGGTTTCGAGCTCCAACGTGATCTCTACCGGTATCTATGTCATCCGCCGTCGCCAGCTGATCGAAATGATTGAGCGCAGCGCACAGGAAGACCGCTACGACTTTGTAAAGGATATTTTAATCCGTTACAAAAACCTGAAACGGATTTACGGATACAAGATCAATACCTACTGGAGCAACATTGCTACCGTAGATTCCTATTACAGAACCAACATGGATTTCCTCAAACCGGAGGTAAGAGATTACTTCTTCGGACAGTATCCGGGCATCTACTCCAAGATCGACGATCTTCCGCCGGCAAAATACAATCCTGGCTGCACAGTGAAAAATTCTCTTGTATCCAGCGGCTGTATCATCAACGGACAGGTTGAGAACTCTGTTTTGTTCAAGAAGGTATATGTTGGAAACAACTGTGTGATTAAAAATTCTATCATCTTAAATGATGTATATCTCGGAGACAACACTCACATTGAAAACTGTATTGTGGAGAGCAGGGACACCATCCGTGCAAACTCCTATCACTGTGGGGAGGACGGCATCAAAATTGTTGTCGAGAAAAAACGAAAGATACGCCATCTGATTATGGGGTGAAAGGGGCATAAAAGTTTATGAACATTACAGACGTAAGAGTACGCAAGGTGACAAAAGAAGGAAAAATGAAGGCGGTTGTGTCTATTACAATCGATGACGAATTTGTCGTACACGATATCAAGGTAATCGAAGGAGAAAAAGGACTGTTCATCGCAATGCCGAGCCGTAAGGCTACGGACGGGGAGTACCGCGATATCGCACATCCGATCAACTCCGGAACCAGAGAAAAGATTCAGACCATTATCCTGAAACAGTACGAACAGGCGATGGCAGAAGCGGAAGCAGAGGAAGCTGCTGCAGAGGCCTGAGCAAAAAGGAAGAAAGAATGCCCCCGGGCGGAAAACGGAAGTGGTTACGTTTTCCGTCCGGGGGCGTTTTTGTCAGTAAAAACAAAGATGACGATATACAAAAGTATATCGCCATCTTTTTATGAGGGGGGAGATAGTGAGTGGTTTATCAACTATCCGAGCTTTATTATAAAAGGAATATGTGAGCAAAGTGTGTCCAAATTCTAAAAGAAATGGAAAAAATATAAAGAAAAGAAGAAAAATTGTGGGAAGAGGTATGGACAGAAGAGAGAAGAGAGCGTAAAGTGAGAGAAAAATGTATCTTCGGAGTCTTTTTTTGTGCCTGTATTTGCGCGAGCTGAAAAATTCCGGGAGTACATCATAAAAAGAGGAGGAAACAGGATGAGACAGAAGAGAATCAGCGATTACGGATATCGGATCGGACATCATGAAAGCGGACCGCGAAACAAAATTACGGATGTGCCCGGTGTGCGGGTAGGCCATGCGACGGTGGAAAGTGGAAATCAGCATACCGGAGTGACGGTGATTGTGCCGGGAGAAGGCAATCCGTTTCTGAAAAAGTACCTGGCGTCTGCCTACGTGCATAACGGTTTTGGGAAAACGTGCGGTCTTGTGCAGGTACAGGAGCTCGGAACTCTTGAAACGCCCATTGCCCTGACCAATACACTGAATGTCGGAAAAGTGGCGGATGCCATGATTTCATGGATGATACAGCAGACCAAAAAAGAAGGGGAAGATGTTTTTTCCATCAATCCGGTTGTCGGAGAATGTAATGATTCGAGAATCAATGAGATTTGTAACCGGGTAGTGGGGGAAAAAGAGCTGTATCAGGCACTGGAGCAGGCGGATACAGACTTTGCGGAAGGTGATATCGGTGCCGGAACAGGAACTATCTGCTATGGGCTGAAAGGGGGAATCGGATCGGCATCCCGCACGCTGGTGCTTGACGGAAAAACATATACCATTGGTGTTCTGGTACAGTCAAATTTCGGGGCAACCAGAGATTTGAAAATCAGTGGAAAACTGGCAGGAGAGAAGATTCTGGAGCGGATCCGGGAGGAAGAATGCGGAAGCAGCGCCGAAGACCGGGGATCGATTATGACGGTTCTGGCAACAGACCTTCCGGTATCGGAGCGGCAGCTGTACCGGATTATCCGCCGCTGTGGAGTTGGAATCGCCAGAACAGGAGCCTACACCGGCCACGGAAGCGGTGAAATCATGATCGGATTTACAACAGCAAACCGCGTAGACACAAAGAGTACATGTGAGGTGGAAGCGTGCGCCCGGATAAAAGAAGAAAAAATCAACGAGGCATTTGAAGCAGCGGCAGAGGCTGTGGAGGAAGCGATCCTGAACTCTATGGTAACCGCAAAGGAAAAAAGAGGCCTGGACGGAGCCAGATACCGCAGCCTTGCCGAATTTCTGGAAATACCGGGATTTCTGAAATAAATTATTTTTCCAGAACCATACGCCCCAGCTCGGAAATTTCACATCCGCCTTTTGTCCGGTGCACGATGAGATAACCGGCGGAAGAAAGCTCTCCGAGTACGGTGCGCAGAGCCGCTTCGGATACAAAGGTTTCTCCGTCGGCCAGTCCGTTTTTGATTGCCAGGCGGCCTGCTTTCGGATGCGTCGATACGAAAGAAAGAACCTGATATTGAAGGTCGGTGAGGGAAACGTCAGCCATCTGGCGGGAGCGGAGGTACGTCGGCAGATCGGAAAGCTGCAGCTTATGGCTGCTGTACCGGGTAAACAGGCTGCAGGACAGATTGTACAGCTCATGAATATTTCCGGGGTACGCATATTCCTTCAGAAAGCGCAGAAGCCCTTCCGAAAAGATCCGGTCGCAGGTCATATCGGTGTTGTGGAAAAACTGAAGCAGAAAGTAATTGAGAAGATCGGGAATATCCTCCCTGCGTCTGCGGAGCGGGATAGTCTGAAGTTCCGAAGCACTTAAAAGGTGAAAAAGTTCCCGCAGGAAGGTTCCTTTTTCTACTTTTTTTGTAAAGGTTATCATCCGCAATAGCAATGATCCGCACATCGAAACGGCGGGTTTCCGGTGCGGAAAAGAAGTTACCATGAACATTGGTAAGAACATTGACCAGCAGATCCTGAATGGAAAGCGGAAAACGGTCCACCTGGGAAAGGACGAGTGTGCCATGGTTGGTTTCGGCAAGAAGCCGGAGCAGGGAGGCTTCGGTCAGATCGCTTCCGGGAGAATGAAGAACGGAAAACGGATAATGGTGGCGGCGCGAAAAATTGTGGATCGCACGTGCGAGTGTCCTACGCTGTGTACCGCTTTCTCCTTGGATCAGAATCGGAAAATCAAAAAGTGCAAGATGTCTGGCCTGCGCCATCAGATTCTGGACGGAATCTGCGTGGGACAGGGAAAGGGAAAAGGTACGGGAGGAAGCGAAAAAAGTGCTTTCTTCCGTTTTTTCGTCTTTCGGAACCGACATTTCCGTGGATCTGCCCTCGGGAAGAAACGCAAGAAAAACAGGCTCTGTATCCGGAAAAACCATAGAGAGAACGCTTAACGTGATCTGTGTTTTCTGATCCGAAAGGAGAATAGTCCAGTCACCGTTGCGGTCGAAAGCCGTATCCGCGTAGGCAGGCGGAAAACATTCCGAAAAAGGCTGTCCTTCAAAGTTGGAGGAGGGAAGCGAGAAGGCATGTGCAAATTTAGTATTCATAAACTGAATGCGGCCATCCGCACCAAACAGACAGATGCCAATGGGAAGAGAGAACAGGATCACCTGCATGAGCTGTTCGGTCTGTACATAATTGGTATAGTAAGTTTCTGAGGTCTTGACGGTGTGAAGAATCTGATTGACATAATTGCGCGATACACGGTTTACGGTCTGCAGAGGAATGTTGAAATATTCGCAGAGCTGTAAAATAGTGGAAATATCGATGATACGGTTGCCGATATCCAGCACATTCGGAATGCGGGAAGGAACGAGCTGCGGCTCGCCGGCGGTGATGGCAAACTGAATGTCAGACTCGGTATCCTTGCATCCGGGATAAAACGGAACAAAGTCATATTGGGTGATGCCGCATTCCTCAAGCTGGGAAATGATAGCGAGCGTGGAATATTTATCATCGTTTACCAGATAGACACGTTCGTGCGGCGGAATCTGAATGATTTTATCCAGGAACATGTGGTTGAAAACGCGGTCGCAGGGGAGCTGCAAAATGGAGGAGTCAAGGGTAAGCGGAAAGGTTTCCATGGCGCGTGCGGTTGGGAAAAGGACGCACTGGTATCCACGGAAGAGAGAGGGGTCTGTGGCCTGTTCTCTTAAAAGGGTATTAAAGGTGAGATATTCACCGAGCACGGAGTGAAGATAAGACTGAAATTCGGAAAGCATTCGTTTCCGGGAAGAAATGATCAATACGTTGCCAAGCTTTTGTGTTCTATTCATAAAGGGGTCCTCTTTTCCTGCTAAAAATGTGGTAATGGGTTAAAATTTAGGATAATTATACCATTTTTGACGAAAATAAACAACCTAAATGCAAAATGACAAAAAGGAAAGAAAAAGTCAGGAAGAATGCTTTGACATAGTAATGCATTGCATCTATAATACCGATTAAGCAAAGGGGCTGTAAAATAAAGGTAAGGCATCTTTGCTCTTTTTTGATATCATGGTTCTGTTATCTGTGAAAAAAAGGAACAAAGAAAAAGCAGCAGCATTTTGCAGAAAAGGGAGGAGAACAACAATTGAAAAAAACGACATGTAATGCGCGCTCTGGTTGCAGCAGCAACAGCACTGGCATTGACAGCATGCGGATCGACAGGCTCTTCTGACACAAGTAAGAGCACATCGACAGCAGCATCAACAACGTCCGCTACATCGACCTCATCCGGTTCGGAAGCAGATACAGAGAATACCATCACGATTCCGGCAGGCGAGTCGGTATCCCAGGATTCAGATGTTACGGCAATGGTAGCTGTAGATTTTACCACCATGGATCCGATGGATACTTCCGATACACTTTCCGGTGGTGTACAGCGAATGATGATGGACGGCCTGTTTGGATTCGATGAGAATATGCAGATCATTCCGATGCTGGCAACCAGCTACGAAGCAAACGATGAAGCAACCGAGTATACGATCCATCTTCGTGAGGGCGTAAGCTTTACCGATGGAACTCCGTGGAATGCAGATGCCCTGATTGCAAACGTAAATAAATGGGCAGACAAGAGCCTTGGACTGAAACGTACTACATTCCTCTGCAATGTTCTGGATCATGCAGAGAAGATAGATGATTATACCGTTAAAATTTATTTATCACAGTCATTCGGTGCTTTCATCAGCAACCTGGCACATCCGGCTACGCTGATCATGAGCCCGAAACAGATTGAAGCAGGAGAAGATGCCTGTGCACAGGCACCGGTAGGAACCGGCCAGTACAAATTTGTTGAGTGGGTTGCCGGTGACCATATGAAAGTAGAACTGAACAAAGACTGGTGGGGATATGACGCAGACGTCTGCGGCGGAACTGCTCTGGCAGATGCAGATGCAGGATTTAAGAGCATCACATTCAAACCGGTTGCAGAAAGTGCTACCCGTGTATCTGCAATTCAGGCAGGTGACGCACAGATTATGTGGTCTGTACCGACCGAAAGCGTTGACACCTTAAAAGGTGACAGCAACGTATCCGTTGGAATGGGCGACAGCATCACCGTATGGTACTTCTTCATGAATACACAGAAAGCACCGTTCAACGATGTTAAGGTTCGTGAGGCAATGGCTTATGCAATCAACAAAGAGGCATATATCCAGGTAGTTATGAACGGTTACGGTTCTGTGGCAACTTCTATGGTAGGAGAAGCAGTACAGCACTACAAAGGAAATGATCCGTATTCCTACGATCCGGAAAAAGCAAAAGAGCTGTTAAAGGAAGCAGGATATCCGGATGGATTTACCACGACACTGATGTACAGCAACACGACAGCAAACCAGAAAAAAGCAGAGTTCTACAAACAGCAGCTTGCTGAGGTTGGCATTGATCTGGAACTGAACGGAATGGAAAGTGCCGTTCTGAATGAGAAGGTTCAGGGAGCTGACTGCGCAGGAGCAGATGCCGAGGTTGACTGCTACTTAAGCGGATGGTCTACTTCCACCGGTGATGCTGACTGGGGACTTCGCCCGATGCTGGCAACCGAGTCTGAGCCGCCGATGAGCTTCAATATCAGCTACTATGAGAATGAAAAAGTAGATCAGCTTCTCAAAGATGGTCTTGCAACAGCAGATGAAGACAAACGTGGTGAGATCTATGCAGAAGTACAGGATACTGTATGGAAGGATCTTCCGCTGCTCTGCATCGCAAGTGATAAAAACATCTGGGCAACCAGCAACAACATTACCGGAGTATATCTGTTAGGCGATGGAAGCATCGGCATGAGAAATGCCAGAATGGCAGCCGAATAACGGCAGACTGAAATAGGATATGAAAAAGACCCCGGCGTCCTTCCATCAAAAGAGGGTGCCGGTTTCTTACAAACAGGAAAGCAGGCAGTGATCCGTGGGATTGTACCTGTAGGATAAGCATGAAAGTAGGAGATACAATATGCCAAAATATATACTGAAGCGTATTGTGGGTACGATCCCCACACTGATTATTGTTATTACATTTGTATTTTTCTTTGTCCGCCTGATTCCGGGAGATCCGGCGAGACTCGTTGCAGGAGAGCAGGCAACACAGGATGATGTAGAGGCAGTGAGAGAAGAGCTTGGCCTCAATAAATCCATTCCGACACAGTATGTTACCTACGTGACGGGACTTTTGAAAGGAAATCTCGGAACCTCTCTTCGTACAAAGCAGCCGGTTACAAAGGAAGTTGCGGGAAGATTCGGAAATACCGTTCGTCTGGCACTTGTCACATTGCTGTGGAGCTCGGTTGTGGGTGTACTCTTTGGCGTGTGGTCCGGAACACACCGGGGAAAATGGCAGGACTATACCGGAATGACGATTGCGGTCTCGGGTATTTCCCTCCCCTCGTTCTGGATCGGCTTTCTGCTGATTATGCTGTTTGCGGTAAAACTCCGAATTCTGCCGACAACAAGCGGAACGAGCCTGAAAAGTCTGATTATGCCGTCCATCACACTCGGCGTCGGAATTGCAGCCGTGATTGCACGATTTACAAGATCCTCCATTATTGAGGTGTTAAAAGAAGATTACGTCAGAACAGCAAGAGCAAAAGGAATCAAAGAAAAGGTTGTGATCTGGAAGCATGCGTTCCGCAACTCCATGATTTCCGTCGTGACGGTTGTGGGTCTGCAGTTCGGCTTTCTGCTGGGTGGTTCTGTTGTCACAGAAACGGTATTTACCTATCCTGGCCTTGGCTCCCTTCTGATTGAATCGGTCAATTACAGAGATTATCCGGCAATCCAGTCCCTGATTCTGATCTTTTCGCTGCAGTTTATCG
>ENA-OQET01000820-OQET01000820.1-human-gut-metagenome-genome-assembly--contig:-NODE-820-length-15243-cov-6.066618_pt1 | contig 15243 bp, 18 predicted proteins | sample MGYA00242800_ERZ504645 | MGnify/ENA primary metagenome ERZ504645 (study PRJEB26092, sample SAMD00036308) | human gut metagenome | host: Homo sapiens | study: EMG produced TPA metagenomics assembly of... | reverse complement strand
ATATTTATATATTCGGCTACAGATCTGTCAAATGTCTTGATATGACCAAACAGCCAGTCAATAACATTGATTTTTACCTGTTCCATAAACTTTTCATCTGGCCCCTCATTTTCATCCAGATAATCATAGAGTACCTTAACAGTATGCCTGAACTCCTCATGCTTCTTTATATGTTCCTCCAAGCCTGAGTAACCTACATCTTTCTGCAGTTTTTCTTCTTCTTTGAAATGAAATTCCGTATATTCATCAAGATAATCAAGCATTTTAATTGCCTTTACTCTTGCATCTTCTGATTCACATGCACTCACAAACTGCTGAATACGATCAATCAGTTCCTTATGCTGCTCGTCTATTGTCTTATTGCCTGTTATTAAATTATCATCAAATGTAATTACTGTCATAAAACCACCTTACAATCCACCTCATATAAGTTACCAAATTGCATAAATATTCTAATTCTTTTCTACTTCTTCACTTTTCTTAACTGCACCTTTGCCCGAAATCATCTTATACCCAGAGAGTACAGAAAATAACATACATCCCATTGCTCCAATCGCAAAAATCTTATGTTCCTTCATCTTTCCTCTGAAGCCGGTATAAAATGTAGCAACCATACATGCTAATGCACCTACTGCCCAATATTTATGAGTTTTCACGATTTCACCTCCAATCTCTTTAATTGTAACGCAAATATAATTGCTGTACAACACCATTATCTATGCATTTCTTTATATGTTCTGTCAATGATGTTTCATAAATTTTTCAACAAGTTCAGCTGATTTCTTAATAATTCTCTGCATGCACTTCAAAATAGCTCTGCGGATGATTACATACCGGGCATACCTCAGGTGCTTTTGTTCCTACCACAATATGTCCACAGTTACGGCATTCCCATACCTTAACCTCGCTCTTTTCAAATACCTGTGCAGTTTCAATATTTTTAAGAAGTGCACGATATCTCTCCTCGTGATGCTTCTCAATCTCTCCTACAGCTCTGAATTTTGCTGCAAGTTCATGAAAACCTTCTTCCTCAGCTGTTTTAGCAAAGCCTTCATACATATCTGTCCACTCATAATTCTCACCTTCTGCAGCTGCTACTAAATTTTCTTTTGTATCTCCAATTCCTGCTAATTCCTTGAACCACATCTTTGCATGTTCTTTTTCATTATCTGCGGTCTTTAAAAACAATGCTGACATCTGTTCATAGCCTTCCTTTTTTGCTACAGAAGCAAAATAGGTATACTTATTTCTTGCCTGAGACTCCCCTGCAAATGCTTCCTGTAAATTTTTTTCTGTCTGTGTTCCTGCGTATTTGTTCGCTGTCATTTCTTTTACCTCCGTTTTCTTCACTACTTTTTCAAAATCTGATGCCGGATGCTTACACAAAGGACATATAAAATCATCCGGTAATTCTTCGCCTACCTATTCATATCCACAGATTCCGCAACACCATATCGTCTGACCATCCTCCGTTTGTCCAACTGCCTCCTTTTCCGATTGTAGGATATGCTTCTTTTATAAATTCATACACTTCAGTTGCTGTAACATGCCTTTTCATCTTATATACGGCATTTCGTACGAGATCTTTCTGAATAGTATTTCTTCTATTTGTCATTCAATCTCCTTATTAGGATTTGTTCTTAATAAGGATTATATATCATTTCGATAGTTTTGTCAATAAATAGTAATGATTCTTGTTATTAATTTTCTTGCTTTAACTATAAAAATAGATATCGCTATTTCAAACGCTACCAATATTCCAATTTTAACAATATTGCTTCCTACAAGCATCGCTGCAGCTAGCGAATCTATTAAAATATGTGCAATTACGCAGGGTAACACACCTTTGGAATATTCTTTTATTGTTCCAAACATAAATGTATTTCCTAATATCATTAGATAGAATATTAGATAATTACTAGATCCAGCTGTAATCCAAGGTAATCTATAAATTGGAATGTGCCATAAAAACCACACGATTGATATTAAGAACATTTTTAATACATATGACTTTATATTAAACTTTGGTTGCAAATACCATCTCCAACCACATTCTTCTAATCCACCTTGCAGGATTGTCCATGGCATATATACCAATACTGAAATAATTGTTCCGCCTGTCAACGATATATTTCCCATTATAAATGAAACACCATAATATACGCATACACTACCGATTGCCAAGATATATGAGTAGATAGACTCTCTCTGCAAAAACATATCTTTGAGCACTGCTTTCTGCCCATCTGATTTTGCAAAAGCAATCGCAACAAACATTGGCGTTAAGTTCATTAAAATAAACAAGACAGATGAACCAATTGAATTTCCTTCCGAAAACAAAATAAGTAATATCTGACCAATGACAAGAGTTACTGCAAGCGTTATTGCAGAATAGTATAATGATTTTTTCATCATAATCTCTCCATAAATTCACATTTGCACTTTTCTTTTATATCGCATAGACACAGTATATCATATCCACTGTGCCTATGCGATATCCTACTGCTTCTTTCTATTCCGGTGTATATGCCCAGTGCATCCTTCGGTTTGTGATGGTATCTTCCCACTTAGGCTTTTCCCTTTCAGGTCTTCTTACATATAAAATGTGTAACCATAACATTAATAAGCACTAAAGAAAACATTACACCTACAGTACTAAGGATCGGCCAATGAAATGTAAAATATGACAATTTATTTTCCATATAAATCTTTACTCCAACCAAAGTGAGCATTCCTACAGTAAACAACAATCCTATCACACACATAAAATAATAACTGCCTTCTCCAAAAAGCATTAATTTCATTTGCTTATCGGTCATCCCAATGCTTTTCATAATATCAAATTCTTTTCTCCGAGTGTACATCCCGGTAAATACAACATTACAATAATTAGTCAATCCCGCAATGAATAATATGATACTTACAGCACCTAAGAGAATTCGATTTCCTCGCATATATGTTTCTTTTTGCTGCATCAGGTCTGATTTACAGATAACAAAAACTCCTGCTTCGCCGGTTCCTTCATCCATTGATACTTCTGTCATTTCGGATCGTTTTTTATTTTCCTCGGAGACCAGCTCGCTGATCTGTGTTTTCACATAAGGTTCTTTTTCCGGATTGGCAGTTAATTCCATTGTTAATATCTTTTTCTCAGTTGGTATCTTTTGAAAGCCTTTCTCACTGATAAAATAGTATAAGCTGCCTTCTCCATGCCAGGATTGATTTATTTCCGGGAAATCATCGTTTTGCCGATCCAAATAACCACATAGAGTAAATGTTTCAGATTCTTTTTGAGGGAATTCGTCTTCCTGTTGTTTCTCTTTATTCTCAGAATTACTTTGTTCTTTTCTACGAATCGCATCTTCTCTTGAGAGCAAAGTTTTAAAGTATACCGGTTCGCCAATTGCTTCATCTGCAAGTTTTTGCTGTTCCGGGGTCAGCATATGATCATGTATGATCAGCACACCATTTCCTTCTTCCAAAGATTTCAAATCAATATTGAGTTGATTATCCTGAACGTATTTCTCAAGCGACAAGATTTGATTGTCATTTAAAATCTGTACCGTATCCCAACTGAATCCTTCCACCATATTGTCATTTGTAAGATTCGAAAGCCCTTCATCATAAGGACGGATGCCCTTTCTGGATATAACTGTAGTTACATAAGCTCCTTCGATCAGATTAGAATTCTCCCAATCGATACCATCTATCTTGTGTATTTTTTTCTCCAACTCTTGAGAGATTGGTGAAAATTCATCATAATCATTATCATACAACAGTTCCACACCATCTCCCTGCGTCAGCAAAGGATCCACATCGATTTCTCTTGTTTTATATTCTTCCCCACACCCCTGACTTTTCCCGAATTCGCTAAACTCTCCTGCCAGCAAAAAATCAGGACGTTTCTCAAGAAGATGCTTATAATCACATCCATTTGTAAGTACATTCATTAGAATAAAGGATAGGACACCTAAAAATATAGAAAGACTTGTAATGATAAATCGTGCTTTCTGTCGTGTTATATTTCCCCATGCAATATAGAACATTTCTTCTGTTTCAGAACGTCTGTGCACTATTTTCCCAGAGTGTTTTGTTTTTCTGGCAACTGTATTTTCGTTATAAGCAGCACTCTCAATACAAGACAGCTTCGTTATTTTTCTAATAACGCCTTCCGATGCTATCCACAAAATTCCATTTACAAATACAACAGAAAGCAAAAGAATCCACGGTCTGAAAAAGGAAAGTATCGTGTTTCCTCCCATTTCCTGATAAAAATGGAAACCTAATAGTTCCGGTATTAATAAGACTAAAATCAGTGCAGAGATCAAACTTCCCAAGACAGAACCTTTTAACATGAGTGACCTCATTTGTTTCCGGTATATTTTTGTAATCTGTCTTTCTGTGGCTCCGATCGTGTGGAGCAGTCCGAGATTTTGAACATCTTCGCTCATGGATATCCAAAGGACATTGCGTACAAGGAAATATATTCCACACAAAATTCCTATTGTTCCTAATATCACCATCTCATATCCACCTGCGAATTTAGAAACAGCAGTATATTGTGCTGTATCAGAAACGTATATCTTCTGATCTGCACTCTTCATCGGCAATGCCTGATATAATTTTTCTTCTGTTTTGCTTCTGCTTAAATGATTGCTCTGACTGAAAAGTAAAGTATAGGGACCCTTTTCCAGGTTTAACTCATTAATTTTGTCATGTGAAATATATCCGATTGCTAATTTATTTCCAGAATCAGTATACCATCCACATAGTTTGAATTTTTCTTTCGAATGTTCGAACAGACCTTTGTATACATCTAAGTTTATTTCCATTCCCTGTTCTGGTTCAGAAATACCACGTTTTTTCAATGCTCTCTCAGATAATAGAATTTCATCCTTTTTCTGTGGGTAATTTCCAATCACATTGGTATATGCCGGTCTCAAAAAATTGTTCCAGCTTTCTGAGTCAGCCCAGACTATATCACATATCGTTTTTTCATTATTTTCTGAAACGTCTGTAGCTTCACCTACAAAAATGCTTTTTCCAACCTGTTTTATATAATCCAGTTGTTTTAATTTTGCATATTGTTCTTCTGTTCCATCTTCTATTCTGCCCGAAGAAGCAGTTCCATTTTCTCGGGTTAATCTTATTTCTTCTGCTTGTATTTTTCCAAAGGAGATTCCGAAGACCATGGTTATAGCAACAATACCGATTACTACTGAGCAAAATAAAATCGTATTTCTCACCTTTTTTGTGCCCGCAAAATTTTTAGCCAGGAATCGGATTATATCTTCATTGTTATTTGGAATGTTCTTATGAAACATAGTGATACCTCCTAACAATCGTTACAATCTCTTGTATAGATTTTTCCATCGGACATGCGTATTACTCTGTCTGCCATCTGCGCTACTTCCTCTTGATGCGTCACGATCAATGTCGTCTGATGAAATCTTGCGGCACAGGATTTTAGTAATCCTACGACTTCCATACTTGTAACAGAATCCAGATTTCCGGTCGGTTCATCCGCCAGGACAATAGCCGGTTTCGTCAATAATGCCCGCGCTATAGAAACTCGCTGTTGCTGCCCGCCGGACAGCGTTGATGGAAGACGTTCTAATTTATCTTTTAGTCCTAGTATTTCTACAATCTCATTGAAAAAAATCTACATCGATTTCCTTGCCATCCAGTCTCATTGGGAGGACAATATTTTCACGTATACTAAGAGAAGGTATCAAATTATATTGCTGAAATACAAATCCGATATTTCTTCTTCTGAATATCGTTCTTTCTTCCTTGTTAAGATCTTTTAAACTTGTATTTCTGATCCAGACACCTCCAAAATCCGAAGTATCAAGACCTCCTAAGATGTTCATAAGTGTTGTCTTTCCGCATCCTGACGTACCGACAACTGCTATAAATTCACCATCTTCCACAGTCAACGACACACCATCTAAAGCACGCACTTCATATGTATCGGATGTATAATATTTTTTTTGAGATTCATGGCTTTGATTATATCCATCTTTTCTGTAAACTCCTTTCGTAAATGCTACCTTTAACTCAGCCATAATCTATTATACATGGTACCTCTTACAAACTTCTTACAAGCTGCATATGAACTGTCTCTACCGGAAGATTTACCTCTATAAGCAACCCTGACTTCATTTGTGTTGCTTTCATCATCCCTTTTTGTAATAGAACAATCTCTCTGGAAAGATATAAACCAATTCCGCATCCTTCATACCCTCTTGCCTGTTCGCCTCGATAAAATCTTTGGAAAATTTTGTTTTCTTCTCCGTCTTTTATCCCGATTCCATAATCTCTTATTTGGATCTTATAAAACATTTCCGTTTGTTTCATTGTGATATTGATCGTGCTGTTGTTTTTACTATATTTGACTGCATTATCAAACACATTATAAAACGCCTCACACATCCAGTTTTTATCATGTTCGCAAAGGATTTTCTCTGGCAATTCTACTTGAAAAAAGATTTCTTTCTCTTCTGCCTTTTTCTGTATTTGCCCCAACGCATTTAGAATCGTTTCGACAAGATTTTCTTTTTGCATGTGAACTTGTATGATTCCTTGCTCTAATCGGGCAGTTTTTATAAAGCTCTCCACCAAAAAGCATAATTGTTCTTCACCTATTCGCAAGTCTTTCATGTATTCTGCATTCAATACTTCTTGCGTTTCATTCAATGATTCTTGCAGCAATTCCGTATAATTTTTTATATTTGACAGCGGTGTCCGTAGTTGATGCGCAATCTCAGAAATCAATTTCTGTATCTCATATCGACTTTTTTCAGCCTCTTTTCTTCTTCCTTCTAACATTTCCTGTAAACGGATTAATTGATTGGTAGTTTTGGAATAAAGCGTTTCTTTCCCGATATCTGAACCATCTAATTCATTGCCGTTTATTAAGGATTCCGTCAATTTATATATTTTATTCATTTCATTTGTTCTTAAATGATTTTCAACTAAATATACAGTACTTCCTCCGAGTATGAAACCTATTAAAAGTACTGTAGAAATTGCTACAACCATGCTAATCTCCCATTCTATATCCCATTCCAAATACATTACTTATAACATTCGATGAATCATTTAATTTCTTTTTCAATCTGCTGATCATAACGCTAATTGTGTTAGGATCAATGAATTCACTATCGATTCCCCATATATTTTCCATTATCATCTCTTTTGTAAGAACCTGATTCTGATTCATAATAAGATATTCTAAAAGCTGATACTCTTTGACTGTCAAAAATATTTCCGTCGCTCCGACGAAAACCTGTTTTTTATCAGAATACAAAATGACTTGTCCGCACATAAAAGTATTTTCATTTGACTTTCTCTTTAAAACAACTTCTATACGTTTTAGCAATACCTTTATTGAAAATGGTTTGACCACATAATCATCTGCTCCTGTATCAAACGCTTTTAACATATCTTTTTCATCATCTTTTGCTGTTAAAAAAATAGCTGGAATTTTTCCAATTTTTTTGAAGCTCTTGATATAGATTTATTCCATCCCCATCCGGCAATCCAATATCTACGATCAACAAATCTACAGAACTATCTATAATTTTTAATTGCCTCTTTTCTTGAAGCGGCAAGAATCGTTGTATAACCTTGATTTTTCAAAGATCTATCTAATGCTTTTCTTAACAATTTATCATCTTCTATAATTCCTATTACCATACACACCTCCTGATTTTTCTAGAATGTAATACAAAAAGTCCATTACAATATATATAACACCTCTGTATATTGTAACGGACTTTTTCAAACCCAAACTTGGTGCAAGCACCATTTCTGATAAAAACCTCGAAAGTTTTTATTTTATGTGCATATATTCCCCAATTTCATTCACAAAATCAATATGTTTTCTACTAAATTTTCATCTACTATTTTATACTACTGGGTACAGGCTTGAATCTATTGTTTCATACTTATCACATAGCACCTCTAGTGCTTGAAAATCTAGTGCTGATTTCACATACCCAGCCGTTGTATCATTTGATACTTTTTGATTGTACATCACTTTGGCATTTGAAATAATTTTCTCACGTTGTTTACGTATAAAAATCATTTCATTGTGAACGAGATCCTTATACGTACTATCTGATTCATTTTCCAAATCATATAATTCAAGTTCTGATGTAGGTACCGGAATCATATGGCTAATTCTGAGTGTGCCCTTTAATTCTTTTTCACCATCTTTATTTTTTACTACAATTCGTATAATTGGCACAATGCTTTTCTTAATGACCTTATTTGCTCCTGCAATCTGATAATCCGAATCTTTGGGCGATGACATCGGAACATAATAATGATATTGTCCAATCTGCAAAACTACACCCAAATATTTCCTAGTATGTGTTCTAGAATTAATTTTGTTAGAATATACGTTTGGAAAATCCTTACGCAACCATTCCACATAATCATCCGAAACACTATATAATTTGAATTCTTCCATCCGTATCTCCTTTTATTTATTTCTCCTTATACGAAAACAAGGGAGCTAACGCTCCCTTTGAGTTTAAAATTCTCCACTTATATGGCAGGAGCTCTCCCGAGTTTAAAATCTTCCACTTATATGGCAGGAACTCTCCCGAAGATAGGCTCTCTATCTAAGAATAGTATATGACAAATTCATAAAAATAGCAACTCTTTTTATGTACTTGTTGCGTTGTTACTGCATTAAAGCTTCGATAAAAACATCCAAGATTAGTGAGCCACAAAGTGGGCCATTCTTCAAAAACTTACATGAATGCTCCTATAAATCCCTTATTTCAATCTCTCGTTTCCATCAAAACAACTTTTCCAAACACGAAAGAGATCTTCACTTCATCTTCACCTTCTGCGAACTCATTACTCACACACAAGCTGTCTCCTGATGAGAGCAAATGATTCTGCAATGGATATTTTGCACCGCTGATACAGAAATCCTCAACCGGAAATTGCATAGGAAATACTGAAAAATACTTTCCGAAAGCTTCTTCTCTGCGAATTGCGATTCCATGATCAAGCAGACGAATTCTATTATGACTGTCTAAGATCATCGCTTGAGATCCTGCTTCAAGTGCAATATTCAGGCACTGGACATTGGCCCAGAAATGATCCAAACGATTTCCTGTTCCTCCAAGAATCCAGATTTCTTTTCTTCTGAGTCCAAGACACATACGAAGTGCAATCTCCGTATCAGACGCATCCTTTACCGGATTGAACTCCCGGATCGGTACACTTGCTTCTTTTCTATAATAATCGATCACTTCTTCCGGTACACTGTCAAAATCTCCCACAATGTAATCCGGCTTGATCTTATGTTCATAAAGAAATGCGAGTCCTTTATCTACTCCGATAATAAATTCTGTCTCTTCTGCCTCAAGAATTGGAAGGATAAAATCTTCTTCCAGCATTCCCCCGCTCACAATAACTGTTCTCTTACACATTGCCGTTTAAAATCTCCATAAACTTTGCTGTATTATCTTTGATGTCGCCTTTAAAAACTCCTGAACCTGAGACCATTACATTCGCTCCGGCTGCAAGTACTTCTGCCACGTTTTTATGATAGATTCCACCATCTACTTCAATATCAGTTGTAAGTCCTTTTTCATTCAGAAGGTTTCTCAATTCACTGATACGCTCCAGTGATTCCGGAATAAATGCCTGTCCGCCGAATCCCGGTTCTACAGACATGATCAGAAACATCTCTGCCTGATCCAGATATGGAAGCAGTACATCAACCGGTGTCTTCGGTTTAATAGAAATTCCCACTTTCGCTCCTGCTGCATGGATTTTATCAATTGTTGCCTGCAGATCTTCACATGCTTCATAATGAACTGTAACGATATCTGCTCCTGCTTTCACGAATTCTTCCACATAACGGATCGGTTCTGTCACCATAAGATGAACATCCAGTGTTTGTGTTGTTGCTCCCTTGATTGATGCGAGAACAGGCATTCCAAAGGAAATGCTTGGAACGAACATTCCGTCCATCACATCAAAATGAATATACTCTGCGCCTGCTTCTTCTGTTAATTTCAACTGTTCTCCTAAAATTTTGAAATCTGCTGAGAGAATAGATGGTGCCAAAATATTTTTCATAAACTTAATACCTCTTTCTTTCCTTTAGTTCACGGTACATCTCCGTATAATCTTCATATCTGATCTTATGGATCTTCCCTTCTTCAACTGCCTCTTTCACAGCGCATCCGGGTTCATGAATATGGTCACAGCCATTGAACTTGCACTGTCCTTCAAACGGTGTAAATTCCGGAAAATAATATTTTAAATCTTCTTTTTCGAAATCATTGACGTAAAGAGAACTGAATCCCGGAGTATCCATAATATAAGACTCTTCTCCGATCACGATCAGTTCGGAATGTCTTGTTGTATGTTTCCCCCGATCAATCTTCTTACTGATACTTCCTGTCTCCATCTTCACTTCAGACTGCAGAAGATTGATCAGAGAAGACTTTCCGACACCGGAAGGACCTGCAATCGAAGTTGTCTTTCCTTTTAAAAGTGATTTTAACTCACTGATATTTTCTTCTTCCTTCGCGCTTGTGAAAATTACCGGATATCCGCATCCGGTATAAACTTCTTTCAATTCTGCAATTTCAGGATGGCTTGCAATATCTGTCTTATTAAAACATAATACGACAGGTATCTCTTTTCGTTCCATCATGACAAGAAAACGATCTAACAGATTATAATGTGGTTTCGGTTTTGTCACTGCAAATACAACCAGTGCCTGATCAATATTGGCTACTGCCGGACGAATCAACTCATTCTTACGCGGCAGGATCTCTGTGATATTTCCTGTCATTTCTTTTTCATCAAGTACCTCGATCACAGCATCATCACCGACCAACGGCTTGATTCCGTCTTTTCGAAAAGCACCCTTTGCTTTACATTCAAAAATTCCGGATTCTACTACATTCACGTAGTAGAATCCGGCAATCCCTTTTATTATCTTTCCCTGCATATACTTGCTCTCTGTTATCATTGATTCGTGTTCTCTTCTGTTCCGGAATCATTTCCGGAATTTCCACTATCCGGGGCTGATGGTTGAGCTCCTTTGCTGACCATATACTGGACAGTTGTTCCTTTTTCCACCTGTGTACCGCTGCTGACAGACTGATAGAATACCTGTCCTTTCGGATAATTATCACTATAATCTTCACCAATATACTCTGGTGTAAGTCCTGCCTGTTTCAGCAGTTTCTCGGCTGTGTTTTTATCTTTATAGGACAGATCCGGCACAGTAACCACCGTCAGCTTTGGTCCTTTGCTCACCACATATCCAATTGTTGTACCTTTAGATACTTCTTTTCCGGCATCTGTATCCTGTGAAATAACCAATCCTTTTTCTACAGTATCACTGTAATCTTCAGTTGCATTTCCGGACAAACCTGCCTGTGAAAGTGCTGCTTCAGCATCCGACTGGGACTTTCCGGTAAGTTTAGGAACTTTTGTCGGCTGATTTCCCTTGCTTATTACAAGAGTAACCGTTGTTCCTTCTTTTACTTCTGCACCTTCACTCGGACTAACAGAAACAACTTCTCCCTGCTCCACATCATCACTGTAAACAGGATCACCTTTCTTCACAACAAGGTTCTTCGCCTGAAGTGCTTTTTCTGCATCAGCTTCTGCCAAACCAACAACACTTGGAATCGTTGTCATCTTAGCTTCTTCACCACTGCTGATCACAACATTGACTGTTGTATGCTTCTTTACTTTCTTTCCATCAGCAGGATCCTGGCTGATAATCTTTCCTTTTGCAACAGTATCGGAAGGCGCAGTTGACTTATGGATTCCGAGATCATATTTGTTCAGTTCTTTCTGTGCTTCCTCATATGTCTTGCCTGTCACATCCGGTACTTTTACCATCTCTGAATCTGTTTGCTGTGTAGTCGTTCCTTTTCCACCTTTAAATACGCCCACTGCATTTCCTACAAGGAACATGATCAAAAGTGCGATCACAACACCGGCAACAACCATAAGAATCTTCATGATCTTCTTCGTGTCTTTATTTACTTCATTCTTCTTACGGCGATTCCGGTCATCATAACGGTCTTTGCGACGGTCGTCGTAGTCATCGTCATCATCATAGCGGCTTCTGCGGCGATCATCGTAGTCATCGTCATCATCATAACGGCTTCTGCAGCGGTCGTCGTAGTCATGTCATCATCATAACGCTTCTACGGCGGTCATCGTAGTCGTCCTCATAATCATCATCATAATCACTCGTCATAATCATCATTATAATTCTGACGGATTCTTCATACGATTCAGTTCATCCGGTGACATAACCAACCGTAGTCCGACCCTGTATCCTGGGATGTTGCCGGCATACGTTTTGTCACACCATCAAGAACAACAAAATCCCCTTCCGGATCTACCAGTGAATGCTTCAGATCCTGAAGCAGCTCCTCGCAGCTCATATAACGCTTATTCGGCAGTTTCTGCGTACATTTCATAATAATGCACTCCAGGCTGTACGGAATATCCGGAACTTCTTCTGCTGGAGACTTGATCACTTCATTCAAATGTTTCAAAGCAACCGTCACTGTCGAATCTCCGTCAAACGGAACATGCCCGGTGATCATCTCATACATCGTGATACCTGCTGAATAGATATCACTCTTCTCATCTACAATACCGCCTCTGGCCTGTTCCGGAGATGTGTAATGTACAGATCCCATCACTGTCGTTGTTACTGCCTGTGTTGCCGTTGATGTCGTAGCCCGCGCGATTCCGAAATCAGTAACCTTAACCTTTCCATCTTTGGAAATAATGATATTCTGCGGCTTAATATCCCGGTGAATGATATGGCAGTTATGCGCTGCCTGAATACCTGTCACCATCTGGATGGAAATACTGATTGTCTCTTTTGCTGAAAGCTTTCCTTTCTTCTCAATGTAATCCTTCAGCGTAATTCCTTCTACAAGCTCCATGACCATATAATAAAGACCGCGATCCTGCCCTACATCATAGACATTAACTACGTTTGGATGCATCAATCCTGCTGCTGCCTGAGCTTCGCTTAAAAACTTCTTAATAAACGTCTCATCCGAACGATACGTGCTCTTCAGCACCTTGATCGCAACAAAACGATTCAGCTTATGATCCTTGCCTTTATAGACATCTGCCATTCCGCCAGAACCGATACGGCCAAGTATCTCGTATCGTTTCCCTAAAAATACTCCTTCTTTAATCATACACTCACCTCATCTGCAAATGGCTCAAACAATACCACTCCGATGTTATCTGTTCCTCCATTCTCTTTTGCTGCTTCCACCAGCATCTCACCTGCCTCGACGATATCCCGGCTTCCCTGCACAATATGGAAAAGTTCTTCATCTTCCACCATATTACTTAATCCGTCTGTACACATCAGAATGATGTCTCCCCGTTTCAGACGGTGTTCATAAAAGTCCACATCCACATCAGCTTTTGCCCCGATCGCTCTTGTGATAATATTCTTATCCGGATGATGCTTCGCTTCTTCCGGCTTAATTCCACCAAGACGTACCATCTCTTCTACAAGAGAATGGTCCTTACTTAGCTGTTGGATCCCCTGATTGATCAGATACAGACGGCTGTCTCCCACATTGGCAAAATACAGCATCTGTTCTTTCACAGTAGCGGCAACAACCGTTGTTCCCATCCCCTTCAGATGTTCGTCACCGGATGCTTCTTTGATAATCTCACGATTGGCAGCCTTGATTGCTTTTACAAGAACACGTTCAATATCCTCGCCCTCGCTCTTCGCAATCTCTTTGATCATCACTTCCACAGTACACTTGGAAGCATAATCTCCTGCCTGATGGCCACCCATACCATCCGCTACCACGAACAGGTTCTGGAGAATACCCAGTGGTTTTCCCGTCGTAAAGACGTAGTCCTGATTTACCTGTCGCACCATTCCAACATCTGTAATTGAAAATGTCTTCATACCTTCTATTCTCCTTCAGTTTCTACGTAGCGGCGCCTGAGCTGACCGCAGGCTCCGTCAATATCAGAGCCCATTTCCCTTCTTATAGTAACATTTATTCCGCTTTTTCAAGTTTATTTTTGAAATTCAAAGCACTTTTCCGGCTTGGACGAACAAAATCACGCTCTTTTACCGGATTGACCGGTATCAGATTGATATGACAGTTCTTGTGCTTTAATAAATGAATCAGTTCCTGTGCATCCTCATCCGTATCATTCACACCATGCACAAGGCTGTACTCAAAACTCACTCTCCGGCCGGTTTCTTTGAAATATTCGTCACAGGCCGCGAGTACTTCTGTGATATCATATTTATTTGCAACCGGCATCAATTTTCTTCGCTTTTCCTGATTGGAACCGTGAAGTGAAAGTGCAAGTGTGATCTGTAAATGCTCTTTCGCCAGTTCTTTCATCTTTGGAACTATTCCGCAGGTTGATACGGTGACATTTCTCTGACTGATGTTCAATCCATTCTCATCTGTAAGTAAATGAATAAACTTCAGGAAATTATCGTAATTATCCATCGGTTCACCGGTTCCCATGATCACTACATTTGAAACCCTCTCACCACTTATCTTCTGAATCTGATAAATCTGTCCAAGCATCTCAGACGGAGAAAGATTTCTCACCAGACCTCCGATCGTTGATGCACAGAATGCACATCCCATCCTGCAACCGACCTGAGAGGAAATACAGACAGAATTTCCATGCTTATATTTCATAAGAACACTTTCGACTACATTTCCATCATAAAGACGGAACAAGAACTTGTTCGTACCGTCAATCTGGGAAATCTGTCTCTCCAGCATAACAACCGGGAGAATCTCATAATTCTCTTCCAGTTTTTCCCTCAAAGCCTTTGAAAGATTCGTCATCTCATCAAAATGATCTACCAGCTTCACATGCATCCATTCATAAATCTGTTTTGCACGAAATGCTTTTTCTCCGATCGTTGCCATCTCTTCTGTAATTCTTCATATCCATAAGCACGGATATCCTTCTTCATCTTAAAGTTTTCCTCCTGTATTTCGTTTTTTCTGTGAGTTATTCACATTGTTTATCTGCTTTTTCTATTTTTTCACATTTCCTGAAAATTCATGCTTTTTTCTTAAATCTTGCAATAAAGTAATCCGTCACAATCGTGAACTCCCGGGAAGAATTTGGATATCATCCCTTCTCGATCACATCACTTTTTAACTCTTGCAAATATTTTCTGTAATATCATCCAGCTCAAATTGT
>ENA-OQET01000819-OQET01000819.1-human-gut-metagenome-genome-assembly--contig:-NODE-819-length-15257-cov-4.305221_pt1 | contig 15257 bp, 8 predicted proteins | sample MGYA00242800_ERZ504645 | MGnify/ENA primary metagenome ERZ504645 (study PRJEB26092, sample SAMD00036308) | human gut metagenome | host: Homo sapiens | study: EMG produced TPA metagenomics assembly of... | reverse complement strand
GGTGAAGTTAATATTACATATATTAAAAATACTTCATTAGAAAAAAGCAATTGATACGTGGTTTTTGTAGAAGTAGATAAACGTTATCATGAAGGATGTAATATTGTTATTTATCAGATAGGGCAGTAGATGATAACCATTTACCAATTCCTTCGTTATTAGCTGTTGGAGCTGTTAACTCTTATTTAGTAAGAACTGAAAAAACGTAACAGTTTAGCTTTAATTCTTGAATCAGCTGAACCAAGAGAAGTACATCATTATGCGACATTGCTTGGATATGGTGTTTCAGCTATCAATGGTTATTTAGCACAAGATACAATCTTTGATTTAATTGATCAAGGTTTATTAGATAAAGATTATTATGCAGCCGTTGATGATTATAATAGTGGTATTTTACATGGTATTGTTAAAATTGCTTCTAAAATGGGAATTAGTACAATTCAATCTTATCGTGGATCACAAAACTTTGAAGCAATCGGTTTATCAAGTGATTTAGTGAATAAATATTTTTCTAAAACAGTAAGTCGTATTGAAGGAAAAACAATTAAAGATATTGAAAAAGATGTCGAATATAGACATGATCAAGTATATGATCCACTTGGATTAGATGTAGACATCTCATTAAACAGTGCCGGCGATCATAAAGAAAGATCAGGAAAAGAAGAACATTTATATAATCCAGCAACGATTCATAAATTACAACAAGCAACACGTTTAGGTGATTATCAATTATTTAAAGAATATTCAAAAATGATTGATGAAGAAGGTGCACATCTTAATTTAAGAGGTTTAATGCAATTTAAAAAGACAAAATCAATTCCAATTGAAGAAGTTGAACCTGTGGAATCAATTGTTAGAAGATTTAAAACAGGTGCGATGTCTTATGGATCAATTTCAAAAGAAGCACATGAAACAATGGCGATTGCAATGAATAGATTACATGGTAAGTCAAACAGTGGTGAAGGTGGAGAAGATCCAGAAAGATTTAAACAACTTCCAAATGGTGATAGTAAATGTTCAGCAATTAAACAAGTAGCATCAGGACGTTTTGGAGTTACTAGTGAATATTTATGTAGTGCAAATGAAATTCAAATTAAAATGGCTCAAGGAGCAAAACCAGGAGAAGGTGGACATTTACCAGGTGGTAAAGTTTATCCATGGGTTGCCAAAACAAGACACTCTACACCAGGGGTTAGCTTAATTTCACCACCACCACATCATGATATTTATTCAATTGAAGACCTAGCACAATTGATTTATGACTTAAAGAACGCTAATAAAGAAGCACGTATTTCAGTTAAACTTGTATCAGAAGCTGGTGTTGGAACAGTTGCTGCCGGTGTTGCTAAAGCAGGTGCAGGTGTTATTCTTATTTCAGGATATGATGGAGGAACAGGGGCTGCTCCTAAAAACTCAGTTTATAATGCAGGTCTTCCATGGGAATTAGGTTTAGCAGAAGCTCATCAAACATTGATCATGAATGATTTAAGAAGCCGTGTTGTTATTGAAACAGATGGTAAACTCATGACAGGTAGAGATCTCGCCATTGCTACTTTACTTGGAGCAGAAGAATTTGGTTTTGCGACAGCACCACTTGTAACAATGGGCTGCGTTATGATGAGAGTATGTAACTTAGATACATGTCCAGTAGGGGTTGCTACACAAAATCCTATTTTAAGAAAACGTTTTAAAGGTAAACCTGAATATGTTGAAAACTTTATGCGTTTCATTGCTCAAGAATTAAGAGAATATATGGCTCAGCTTGGATTCAAAACAGTTGATGAAATGGTTGGTCGTAGTGATTTATTAGAACCTAAGGATGATGTTAAAAATATTGATTTATCAAAAATCTTAAATAATCCATTTACATCTAGTAAACATAGTCGCCATGAAAAGAATAATGAGTATGATTTCAAATTAAATGAAGTCAAAGATACAACAGTTCTTTATAAACAATTTAAAGAAGCTTTAGATAAACATCAAGGTAAAGAAATTGATGTCCATGTTACAAATATCGATCGTTCATTTGGAACACTCTTTGGATCAGAAATTACGAAGAAATATGGAACATCATTAGAAGAAGATACTTTTAAAGTTAACTGCTATGGAGCAGGTGGTCAATCATTTGGTGCTTTCATTCCTCAAGGTTTAACATTACATCTTTATGGAGATAGTAATGATTACTTTGGAAAAGGCTTATCAGGTGGTAAATTAATTGTGGTACCACCAAAAGATTCAACAATTAAACCAGAAGATAATATTATCATTGGTAACGTTGCTTTATATGGAGCAACATCTGGTGAAGTTTATATCAATGGAGTTGCTGGTGAAAGATTTGCCGTACGTAACTCAGGAGCACATGCTGTGGTTGAAGGTATTGGAGATCATGGTCTTGAATATATGACAGGTGGTATGGTTGTTGTTTTAGGAAAAACAGGGCGTAACTTTGCTGCTGGTATGTCTGGAGGTATTGCTTATGTCTATGATCCAGATAATACATTCTATGAACATGTCAATAAAGAACTTGTAGAATATAAAAATGTGAAATCACGTTATGATGAAGATCAATTAAAAGAAATGATTCAAAAACATTATCAATATACAAATTCAAATGTTGCGAAAAAGATTTTAGATGACTTTGGAAATGAAGTTGCACACTTCAAAAAAGTTGTTCCTCATGATTATAAACGTATGATGTCACTTATTAGTTCATTTGAACAACAAGGACTTACAAATGAACAAGCAAAAGTAGAAGCATTCAATGCTTTTAAGAAAGGAATGTAGATTATGGGAAAGCCAACAGGATTTTTAGAAATAGAAAGACAAGTATCAACAGAAGTTGAACCATTAAAACGTATTAAGAACTTTAATGAATTTCATAAACCATTATCTCGTGATGAACAATCATGCCAAGGAGCTCGCTGCATGGATTGTGGAGTTCCTTTCTGTCAAAATGGAAAAATGATTCAAGGAATGGTATCAGGTTGTCCACTAAACAACTTGATACCTGAATGGAATGATTTAATTTTCCATAAAAATTATAAAGCCGCTTTAAAAAGACTTTTAAAAACAAATAATTTTCCAGAATTCACATCAAGAGTATGTCCTGCTTTATGTGAAGCAGCATGTACTTGTGGATTAAATGGAAATCCCGTTACCGTAAGAGAAAATGAAAATGCAATTATTGAAACAGCTTATGCTTCCAATTGGATGCAACCCCATCCACCTAAACATCGTATTGATAAAAAAATAGCAATTATTGGGTCAGGCCCTTCAGGACTTGCAGCAGCCGATCAATTAAATAAAAGAGGTTATCAAGTAACAGTCTTTGAAAGAGAAGATCGTTTAGGAGGGCTATTAATGTATGGTATTCCTAACATGAAACTTGAAAAACATATTATTGATCGTCGTATTGAATTAATGGAAGAAGAAGGTGTTGGTTTTTAAAACAAATGCCGGTATTGAAAATAAAAAACAAGTTCAACAATTATATAAAGAATTTGATCGTGTTATTCTTGCTTGTGGTAGTAAAAAAGCTAGAGATATTAAAGCACCAGGGAGAGATGCTAAAGGTATTTACTTTGCTGTTGATTATTTAACTGAAATTACTAAATCATTACTTAATAGTCAATTAGAAGATCAAACTTTTGTTGAAACAAAAGGTAAAAATGTACTTGTTATTGGTGGTGGGGATACTGGTAATGATTGTGTTGGTTCAGCTATTCGTTTAGGATGTAAATCAGTTATTCAATTAGAAATGATGCCAGAACCACCTCATGAACGTTTGGATTCAAATCCATGGCCTGAATGGCCACGTGTGAAAAAGACAGATTATGGACAAAATGAATCTATTGCTGTCTTTGGACATGATCCTCGTCTTTATCAAACAACTGTTAAAGAGTTTATTAAAGATGATAAAGGAAATGTAAAACAAGTCGTTATTGTCTCACTTGAATCAAAACAAGTAGAAGGTCGCATGCAAATGGTTCCTGTTAAAGGAAGCGAAAAAACATTAGATGCAGATATTGTTTTAATTGCTGCAGGATTTGTAGGCTGCGAAGATTATATTGCTAAAGCTTTTGATGTAAAACTTACACCAAGAGGAAATGTGGCAGATGAAAATTACCAAACAAATCAAAAACAATTGTATGTTGCTGGTGATATGCGTAGAGGTCAATCTTTAGTTGTTTGGGCAATTAGAGAAGGACGTGAAGTGGCACGTGCAGTTGATGAAGATTTAATGGGGTATTCTAATTTATAGGATATCAAAATATACTCACAATCATTGATAGAAAACCTTGGGATATTCTCGAGGGCTAAAAGTTAGAGAATATTCTCTGGCTTTTTTTGTAAATATTATTTACAATGATTACTTTTATAAGCTGATTTTTGTAAATGTTGGTTTAAATGATAAGAGAATATTTTATAGATTTATAACCTTATGGTATAATGATAAAAAAGAAGACGGAGGTAGTATATGGCTTTACAAAAAGACTTTTTATGGGGTGGAGCGTTAGCTGCTCACCAATTTGAAGGAGGAGTATTAAATACTTCTAAAGGATATTCTGTAGCGGATGTTATGACAGCAGGAGCACATGGAGTACCTAGAGAAATCACTGATGGTGTGGTAGAAGGTAAATATTATCCTAATCATGTAGGAATTGATTTTTATGGACATTATAAAGAAGATATCGCTATGTTTGCGGATATGGGATTTAAATGTTTTAGAACATCAATTGCATGGACAAGAATTTTCCCATTAGGGGATGAAGAAGAACCTAATGAAGAAGGATTACAATTCTATGATGATGTTTTTGATGAATTATTAAAATATGGTATTGAACCTGTTATTACATTATCACATTTTGAAATGCCTTATCATTTAGCTAAAGAATACGGTGGATTTATGAACCGTAAAACAATTGATTTCTTTGTTAAATTTGCAGAAGTATGTTTCAAAAGATATAAAAACAAAGTTAAATATTGGATGACTTTCAATGAAATCAATAACCAAATGAACTTTAAAAACGATATCTTTGGTTGGACAAACAGTGGAGCTCATTTTGGAAACTATGATAATCCAGAAGAAGCAATGTATATCTGTGGACATCATACATTAGTAGCATCTGCTAAAGCAGTAAAAATTGGTAAAGAAATCAATCCTGATTTCAAAATTGGAAATATGATTGCAATGGTTCCAATTTATCCATTTAGTTGTCGTCCAGCCGATCAAGTATTAGCACAACAACAAATGCATAATCGTTTCTTCTTCTGCGATGTACAATGCCGAGGACATTATCCTGCTTATGCTTTAAAAATGTTTGAAAGAAAAGGATTCAATATTGATATCACTGAAGAAGATAAAAAAGCATTAGCTGAAGGTACTGTTGATTATATTGGCTTTAGTTATTATATGACAAATGTTGTAGATTCAACAGTCACAAAAGATGTTTCAAAATCAACAGATGGTTCAAGTGAACATTCAGTTAAAAACCCATATATTAAAGAATCAGATTGGGGATGGGCTATTGATCCAGAAGGATTAAGATATGCATTAAATATGTTCTATGAAAGATATGAAAAACCATTATTTATTGTAGAAAATGGTTTTGGAGCAATTGATGTTAAAGAAGAAGATGGTTCTTGTCATGATCCATATCGTATTGATTACTTAAGAGCTCATATCGAAGAAATGAAAAAAGCTGTTGAAGAAGATGGTGTTGATTTAATGGGATACACTCCTTGGGGATGTATTGACTGTGTTTCATTTACAACAGGTGAAATGAAAAAACGTTACGGATTTATCTATGTAGATAGAGATAATGAAGGTAATGGAACATTAGAAAGAAGCAAAAAAGATTCTTATGATTGGTATAAGAAAGTTATTGCTTCTAATGGTGAAGAATTATAATATAGAGGAACTTCCAAACGGGAGTTCTTTTTTTACTAAAAGATAATAAAAATATAATGTATTTATTAAAGAACAATCGAACTTATTTGATATAAAATTTTATAAAATAGCCCATTAGAATTTATTTTAGTAAAAAATAGTTATAAATAATAAATAATAGATTGACTTTTACTAAAATTATGCGATAATACTCTAATGGAAGCGGTAACAATAAGAGAAAGGGAAAATTTTATGAAAAACAAAAAAATAAGTAAAGTTGTTTTATCCGTATTGACATCAATGTCAATGCTTAGTTCGTATTCAGCAACAATCTTTGCTGAAACACCAAGTCAAGAAACAGGTGTTGCACATGAACATGATTTAATCGAATTAGAACGTAAAAGTGATTTAATTACAAATGGTGGGTTTGATAATAATGGTGGTTCATGGAAAAAAACAGGAACAGGTACATTTGGAAATGATAATGGAAATTATTATGGAAAGTTATCATCAAATTCTAATAATGCAGCAGTTTATCAAGTAGTAAGTTTTAAGAAAAATACAGATTATGTTGTTAAAGGAAAAGTAAAAATTTCTAATGCGAAAGGTCAAGTATTTTTAGCAGTAAAAAATGGTCAATTAAGTGCAGGATTAAAAGATAATAATGGAAAAACGATTGAAACGACGATTTCTTCATCAGAAGATAAAGCAGGTCAATATCAAGATATAGAATATACTTTTAATTCAGGTGATAATACTTCTGGATCTATTGCTTTTATTAAATGGACAGAAGAAAATGGTAACCAAGATATTATTCAAGAAGAAGTGTGGATCGATGATGTATCCGTTAAAGAAGTAAGCAATGCTTCAGAAGATGATCAATATGAAATGGTTTGGGCTGATGATTTTAATAAAGGTCAATTAGATACTTCAAATTGGGATTATGAATTAGGTTCAATAAGAGGTGTTGAACAAGAACATTATGTAAATGATCCAGAAAATGTTTATGTAAAAGATGGACAATTAGTTTTACAAGTAACTAATAGAGATAAAGAAGATCAATATAAAAATCCTAGAGGCAATAGACAAGTTATTTATAATTCAGGAAGTATTAGAACTCATGGGAAAAGAGAATTTTTATATGGAAGAATTGAAATGAAAGCAAAACTTCCTAAAGGAAAAGGTGCTTTCCCTGCTTTTTGGACATTAGGTTCAGATTTTACGTTAGATGGTAGAATTAGCAGTGAACAAGGTGCTTCGTGGCCAGTTTGCGGTGAAATCGATATCATGGAAATGATTGGTGCAGAAAATGAAGACTTAAATGGAAAAAGCAATAAGAAAGTTTATCAAACTTTACATGCTGGTTCAGCTGCAGATGTAGATCATTCAAAATCTATTTCAACATATACATTACCAAAAGGCATCTTTAATGATGATTATCATATTTTTGGTCTTAATTGGTCTAAAAATAAAATGGAATTTTATGTTGATAATAAAATTGTAGGATCTATTGATTATAGCAATAATGAAGAATATAAAAGATGTTTTAACAGACCACAATATATTCAAATGAATCTAGCAACTGGTGGAAACTGGGCTGGAGATGCTGGAGATAATCTTGCAGGGCAAAAATATGAAATTGATTATGTTTATTATGGTCAAAATGCTCAACAAAAAGCAGATTCTAAGGAATACTATGAAAATGCAATCAAAATCAATGGTGAACATGATGTGACAATGACAGAAGGTGAAACACCTAATTTATTAGAAGGTGTGACTTCTGATCAGGATAGTATTTTAGATTATTCAATTGATAATGAATATTCATTTAAATCAAAAGGTGGACTTACTTCTGTTGATTTAGTTTGTTCAGGTAAAAATGATAAACAAAGTTTAAAGAAATTAAAACCGGGTAAATATAACTTATACTATACAGCTAGAAGTAGTACTGATTCTACAAAACCATCAACAAGAAGAGCAGTTATACTTACTGTTTTACCTAATGGTAAACAAGATTTAATTGAATTAGATCGAGAACTTATTAAAAATGGTTCTTTTGAAAATGGAACAAATCCTTCATCTGGCTATGAAATAAATAGTCGTACATCATGGCAAGTCACAAATGCAAGATTTACAAAATGGCCAGGATGTTCATATGAAGGAAGCTGGTGTGGTTTTTTACCAGAAAATAATGGAAATGCTAATATTTATCAAACAGTTAATTTAAAGAAAAATACAAAATATAAACTAAAGGCAAAAGTGCAATTAACAGAAGTAGGACAAACAATGTTTGTCAACTTAAAAAAGAATGCACAATATCTTGTAAATAACAATGAAATTACAGTAAAATGTACAGAAGAAAATAAAGGACAATATCAAGATATTGAATTAGATATCGATACAGGAGACCAAGAAAGTATTTTTAATGGTAAAAATTCTACTGATTTAACAGTTTGTTTTATGAAATGGACTGAATCAACAAGTGATGCTACATACAAAGGAAAAGTATTTGTTGATAATGTTTCTTTAACAGAAGTGACAAATGAAGATGAAAATTATAATCTTGTATGGGCTGATGAATTTAATGAAAGTGAATTAGATAAAAAGAATTGGGGTTATGAATTAGGTCATATAAGAGGTTTAGAACAACAACATTATACAAATAGCAAAGATAATGTTTATCTTGAAGATGGAAATTTAGTTATTAAAGCAACAAATAGAAAAACAGAAGATCAATATGAAGTAACACAAGGAGATACAACAAGAAAAGTTATTTATGATTCAGGAAGTGTAAGAACTCATGGTAAACAAGAATTCTTATATGGAAGAATTGAAATGAAAGCTAAATTACCTAAAGGTCAAGCAGTATTTCCAGCGTTTTGGACCTTAGGTTCTGATTTTCATTTAGATGGTAACATTGCTCAAGGTATTGGATGGCCCGATAGTGGTGAAATAGATATCATGGAATTAATTGGTAATGGAACTGCTGGTGGGGTTAATGGTAATAAACAAGTTTATCAAACACTTCATTATGGTACTAATGGTGAAGATGATGGAAAGTATGCTGGACATGGTACTTGTTATACATTACCAAGTGGTATCTTTAATGATGATTATCATGTTTTTGGAATCAATTGGTCAAAAGGAAAAATTGAATGGTATGTAGATGATCAAATTGTAAGAACAGTTGATTATAGTGATGATCAAAGAGCTTTAGAATGTATCGATAGACCGCAATATATTGAATTTAATTTGGCTTTAGGTGGAGCTTGGCCTGGTGCTGCAGGTGAAAACTTAGCAGGAACAAAATTTGAAGTAGATTATGTTCGCTATGCTAGAAATGAACAACAACAAAAAGATGCGGATACTTTCTATGCAAATGCTTATAAAATTAGTGGTGAAAAAGATGTTACGATGACAGAAGGAGACATGCCAGATTTATTAGCAGGTATTACTGTTGATGAAGGAACTGTTGTTGATTACTCTATTAATGATGAACCAATGTTCACAAATGTTGGTGGAAATACACATGTATCACTATTATGTACAGGTAAAGATGATCAAGAAGCCTTAAAATCATTAAAACCAGGAACATATAATTTATATTACACAGTATATGAAAAAGGAAATACAACAAAGGCAAGAACAAGAAGAGAAGTTTTACTTACAGTTGAAGAAAGAGTTTTCGAAAAAGATTTAGAAAAATCTGGATTAGAATTAAATGGTTTCGTTGGTGATACATTAGATACAATTAAATTACCTGAAGGTTGGGTATTTGAAAATCCAAAAGAAAAAATCACAAAAGATACAAAAGAAGTAAGTGTTAAATATTCAGAAATTGATGGTAAAGTTGGAACAGCTTTAATTAATGTTCAAGAAAGAGCACAAATTATTGCTGGTGAAAATAGTAAATATGATGTTAAAGATTCAAAACCATTGAAAATTACAATGAATGTTTCTAAAGAAAATGTTTTAAAAGTATTTGTTAATGGTAAAGAATTAGATACAAAATACTATACAATTGAAAATGTTTCTAACAAAGTAAACATTATTTTAAGTGAAGAATATTTAAAAACATTAGATAATGGAGAATATACTATTAAAATTACTTCTACATTAGGAAATGTTGAAACAACATTTACAGTAGATAATTCTAAAGACGACAATACAAATCAAAAACCAACGACTGATAAAAAAGATGATGCAAACAATAAAACAAATAATGTTACGACGACTGTTGTCAAAAATACAACTCAAAAGAGTACAAAAACAGGTGATCAAACACCAGTTGAATTACTTACAATCGGATGTTTGGTATCATTACTAGCAATTATTATCTTAAAAAGAAAAAGTATTTTAATAAATTACAAAAGAAGTTTAAACAATAAAAGTTGTTAAACTTCTTTTATTCTATGCTTATAAATTGACGCTTACTTTTTAAGTTTTTATAGGAATAAATAAAAGGAGTCTTTGTTGACTCCTTTTGAATTATTTAGATTTAAGTTTTTTTAGCTAATTTTTTAAAAAATGATTCTCTTGCATAGACAGGTTCTAACCATTCATTTTTTAAAATATGTAAAGGATTTTCTGACATTAAAGTATGAATAGCATGATAATTATATTTTTTTTTCAAGTAAATAAAATATTTTATTTAAACAAGGTTTTCGAGAACCAGTAGCTCGATGCGTATCTGTAGCAATTACATGGATCAAGCCTTCATCTAATAGTTGAAAAGCTATTTTTTTAGCTTGTTTACCATGATATCCTAAAAAGCTTGTAGCATTTACTTGAATAATACAGCCACTTTCAATAAAACCATTTACTCTTTCAATATCTAGTCCATTTTTAAAATATCTTTCAACATGAGCAATAATAGGAGTATAACCTTTAAATTGTACATCATATAATCTTTCTTCTATTTCTTGTTCATTTCCTATTTCTTTTCGTACATCAAATTCTACTAATACATATTGTGTGTTTTCGATAGGAATAAAAAGATTTTGATCTAGAGCTTTTTGATAATCATGATTAAGAAATAATTCACAGCCATCTAATATATCAATATTATATTCAGTTGCTAGCATTCTTAAATCATCAATTCTTTGAATAAAATCATGAATATCATCTTTAGTATGAACACCAGGAGTTACATGTGGTGTAGCAACGATTGCGCTTATTCTATTTTCTCTAGCAAGCTCTAAAGCTTTTCTTGCATCTTCATAAGATGGCATACCATCATCAATATTCCAAGCATAATGACCATGTATATCAATAAAAGACATGAAATCTCCTCCAATACTAATTGATATTATCTATCAATTAGATTTGAAAAATCAATAGAAATAAAATTGTATTAAGAATATTGATATGGTAGTATTTGAATACGAAAAAAAATGAATGATAGTGTCGTTGAGTGTCAAATAATGTCGTTTAGTCAAAAAGAACAAAATAATTATTGTTATTTTTATTTTGGACATTATAATGACTATAGTTAATGTTTTATTATTCTGCTTAGAAAGCGAAAATAAAAATGTCAAAAATTAAGGGAGGAAATTTTATGACCAAAAAAAAAGAAGTCAGATTTTAATAAGAAAAAACTTGCTTAGTTGCTTTTGATATTTTAAGTGTCATTATTGCTTTCTTTTTATCATCTATTATTGCTTATAATGGTCATATAGAATTAAGCTTTTTACGATATTCTTATTATTTATTAAGTGGTTTAATTGTAAGTAGCTTAATCTTTTTTGTCTTATTAAGATTATATGACAGTTTATGGAGATATGCTTCTGTCAATGAATTATTAAATGTTATTATAGCATCAGTTTTAAGTACGATTTTTTATTGTATTTTATGTATGATTTGTCCGGTGACACCATCTATTAGTACGGTGTTCCTTTATTTACTTATCTTGCTTATGCTTGTTGGTGGAGCTAGATTTGGATATCGTTTTTTAAGATTATATGCTACTAGACATCATTTATTAGGTAGAGGAGAACATATAGAAAGTCGTGTCATGATTATTGGTGCTGGTTCAGCTGGTGAAAAGATTTTAAGAGAAACATTAGTTACACCAAAAATCAATAAAGAAGTGGTATGTTTTATTGATGATGATTTATCTAAAAAAGGAAGAAGAATCCATAATGTACCTGTTGTTGGAGGAAGAAATGAAATCTTGCAACAAGCTGAAAAATATCATGTAGATGAAATTTATATTGCTTTACCTTCTATTGATGATAAAGAAGTTTCTGAAATTTTAAATATTTGTAAAGAAACTAAATGTAAATTAAAAAAATTACCTGGTATTTATCAATTCTTAAATGATGAAATTACTTTAGAAAAATTAAAAGATGTAGAAGTTCAAGATTTACTTGGAAGAGATCCTATTAAAGTAAACTTAGAAGAAATTATGGGATATGTTCAAGATAAAGTTGTCATGGTTACTGGTGGTGGAGGATCTATTGGTAGTGAGTTATGTCGACAAATTGCTAAGAGTCATCCTAAACAATTAATTATTGTAGATATTTATGAAAATAATGCTTATGATATTCAATTAGAATTACAACGTAAATATCCTAAATTAAATTTAGAAACAATGATTGCTTCTGTTAGAGATCAAAATAAGATCAATGATTTATTTGCTTATTACCATCCAGATATTGTTTATCATGCAGCAGCTCATAAGCATGTACCTTTAATGGAAGATGCACCACATGAAGCAATTAAAAATAATGTTTTTGGAACTTTAAATGTTGCTAAAGCTGCAGATCAATACGGAGTTAAAAAGTTTATTTTAATTTCAACAGATAAAGCTGTTAACCCAACCAATATTATGGGTGCTTCAAAAAGATTATGTGAAATGATTGTTCAATCATTTGATAAGAAATCAAAAACAGAATTTGTAGCTGTACGTTTTGGAAATGTATTAGGATCTAATGGATCAGTTATTCCATTATTTAAAAAACAAATTCAAAATGGAGGGCCAATTACTATTACTCATCCTGATATTATTCGTTATTTTATGACGATTCCTGAAGCTGTTTCGCTTGTATTACAAGCAGGAGCGTATGCTCATGGTGGGGAAATCTTTGTCTTAGATATGGGAAAACCTGTTAAGATTTTAGATATGGCTAAAAACTTAATTAAATTATCGGGATTAGAGCCAGATGTAGATATTGAAATTAAATTTATCGGTCTAAGACCTGGTGAAAAGTTATATGAAGAAATGTTGATGAAAGAAGAAGGTATGCAAACAACACCTAATAAGATGATTCATATTGGTAAACCTATTGAGTTATCTCATGATTTCTTTGATCAATTAGATCATCTTTATCAAGTGGCTTATGATGAAGATAGTAATATTAGAAAAGAAGTTCATCAAATGGTTGATACATATCATTATGATGAAAATACAACACACGGTATCAAATAATCTAACAATCAAATGTTAGATTTTTTTGTATATTAAAATATTAAATAAAAGACCACTTTTCTAATAACTACAGTATTTAGGCGTTAAAAGAGTTAAATAAGCAGCTTCATTTACTATTTTGTTCTACAATATATTTGTAATCAAAATAGAAAGTTGAGGATATAACTAGAGTACTGTAAAACCTAAAAAAAATTTCTTTAGTTGACTTTATTAATCAATTTGGTCAAGAAGATCGACAAATTAATTTCTTTTTGAATTTAAAATGGCCTACTGGCTTGTCTTGCGATAAATGTGATTGTCATGATTATTACTTAGTCAAAAGAAAGAATGTTAAGAATGGCTATCTCCTCATTTGTAAAAAATGTGGACATCAACATTCTTTATTAGCTAATACTATTTTTCAGGATTCTAATCTATCTTTGCTTAAAATTCTTATTGGCTTATATGTTTTCTTTAATTCCAATAATGGAGTTAATGGAAATCAATTGGCTAATTACGTGGATGCTAATGTGAAAACTGCACGTAAATTTAGTAAAAAATGTAGAATCTTGATGGCTGAAAGTAATAATTCTAAGATTTTACAAAGCTCATTTTATGAAATCGATATTCTTGAAATTGGTGGACATCATAAAGGAAAACGTGGGAAAGACTCTGAAAATAAGCAACCAACGCTTTTAATATTGTCTACTTTAGAAGATAACAACTATCCCCAATATGTTAAGCTTCATACTTTACCGAACTATAAAGGTGAACCTATCGAAGAATATCTCAAAGAAAAATGTTTGTTTGACCCAACTATAGTAATCAACTGTGATAGAGATAAAGCATTTTTTTGCTTAAATAAATTAGCACAGTTAGAAAACAGTGTTGTAGATTATACAAAGGAAAATCATAAATTAAAGTGATTGAATACTTTTATAGGAAATATTCAATCAAATATCAATCACTTATATAGATTAGTTAAAAAACGTGATTTACCATTATTCTTATCCGAACAAGAATGGAGAATAAATCATCGATATTCAGGTAAAAGAATTATGGATAAAGTGAAAAAGTATATTAGTATGTCAACACCTGTTACTTTTAAACAAATAACAAATTCTGTACTTGCTTATGAAAAACAATTTTTGTCTGCTTAGTATGAGAAAGGTGGTCTTTTATTAAAATTAAATAAGAAATCATTAATTGGATTTTTGATTCTTGTTGGTGGAACATTATTAATGTTACTTTAAATATGGCGAAAGCCATATTTTTCTTTTCAAAAGAAATAATATCCTTTAAAATAAATAAAGGTGAAAAGAATGCAAAAACAATTAATACAATGGTATCAACAAAATAAAAGAGACTTTCCTTGGAGAAAAGACCAAGATCCATATCATATTTGGATCAGTGAAATTATGTTACAACAAACAACGACAGAAACAGTTATCCCTTATTATGAGCGTTTTCTAGAAAACTTTTCTACAATTGAAGCACTTGCCAGTGCTTCTTTAGAAGAAGTCTATAAAATGTGGGAAGGTTTAGGATATTATCGACGTGCGAAGCATTTACATGAAAGTGCTCAAATAATTGTTGAAAAATATCAAGGGAAATTTCCTTATGAATATAATGATATTTTATCTTTAAAAGGAATTGGAGAATATACTGCCGGTGCTATTAGTTCAATTGCTTATGGAAAGCAAGTTCCAGCTGTAGATGGCAATGTTTTAAGAATTATCAGTCGTTATTATTTGCTTAAAGAAAATATAGCAGAAACAAAAGTACAAAAGAAAATCTATCAAATAGTTCAAGAATTGATTTTAAATCAAGATGCTTCTGCTTTTAATCAAGGAATGATGGATTTAGGAGCAACGATTTGTAAACCTGTCCACCCACTTTGTTCTCGTTGTCCGATTCAAAAAGAATGTTTAGCTTTTAAAAATAAACAAACGGATGTTT
>ENA-OQET01000818-OQET01000818.1-human-gut-metagenome-genome-assembly--contig:-NODE-818-length-15283-cov-2.354315_pt1 | contig 15283 bp, 16 predicted proteins | sample MGYA00242800_ERZ504645 | MGnify/ENA primary metagenome ERZ504645 (study PRJEB26092, sample SAMD00036308) | human gut metagenome | host: Homo sapiens | study: EMG produced TPA metagenomics assembly of... | reverse complement strand
TGTGCCATCGCCGACGAGGTGACCAAGGTGCACGCCATCTGCGTGAAGTGCGGTGCACTGGCATACGTCAGCCATCGACTGGTGGCTAACGACAAGCGCGTGCTCCTGGGTGAGCAGGATGAATACGAGCCGCTCTGCAGAGACTGCTACCAGAAAGCCATCAGCCAGGAGAAATAGAAGAAAGTATCAAAATTCAAAGTTCAAGGTAAATGAGTAAGGAGATTACATTCGACAAGTTCATCAGATGGGCTGGTATAGTTACCTCGTCATTGCAGTACTCTACATCACCAACTATCTGAGTGAGGTACTGCTTCCTTTCTTTATAGCATGGTTTTTCGCATACCTGCTCTATCCCGTCGTGAAGTTCATCGAAGCGAAAAACTCCAATTGGTCAAGGTTCCGTGCCATCTCCATTCTTCTGGCAATGGGAGCTGCGATTGCCATCGTGGGGGGTGTCATCTGGCTCATCATCCCACCGATGATTGACCAGTTTGACAAACTGGGAGAAGTGTTGACCCGATGGGTTCATCAAACCACCCATACCAACAATCTCACGATGCTGATCAAGGAGTGGCTGCAGGACAACCAGACCACCATAGAACGGTTCTTGAAGAGCAAGGACTTCAGCGATGCCCTGAAAACCACGATGCCGAAGGTTTTCTCGGTAGTGAGCCAGACGGCAACCGTACTGATGAGTATCGTGGCATCCATGATTACCTTATTATATATGTTCTTCATCCTGCTCGATTACGAAACCCTGACAGCCAACTGGGTGCGCATCTTCCCGAAGAAGAACCGTCCGTTCTGGTCGGCACTGATGAAGGATGTAGAGCGCGAGCTCAACAACTATATCCGAGGCCAGGGAATGGTGGCGCTCTGTATGGGCATCATGTTCTGCATCGGCTTCACCATCATCGGTTTCCCGATGGCGATTGGTCTGGGCATTCTGATCGGCATCATGGACCTGGTACCGTATCTTCATACCTTTGCCCTCATTCCTACGGCATTCCTGGCAATGCTCAAGGCGGCAGATACGGGACAGAACTTCTGGGTAGTCTTCGGACTGGCGGTATTGGTATTCTGCGTGGTGCAGGTGATTACGGATATGGTGGTTACACCGAAGATTATGGGCAAGGCGATGGGCTTGAACCCAGCCATCCTGCTCCTGAGTCTTTCGATATGGGGTGCTCTGCTAGGCTTCCTGGGGCTGATTGTTGCCCTTCCGCTCACTACCCTTCTCATAGCTTATTGGCAGCGGTATGTAACGAGAGAAAAGCCGCAATATGAAGAGAATTTAGGGCCGGATCTACCGGAAACTGCCTCAGAAACAGGCAAAATAGAAGAAAAACAATAAAAAAACGACTAAATATTTGGTGATTTCAAAAAATAGTCGTACCTTTGCACTCGCTTTTGAACATAAAGTTAGAGATTGACTCGCTAGCTCAGCAGGTAGAGCACAACACTTTTAATGTTGGGGTCATGGGTTCGAGCCCCATGCGAGTCACAGTCTCAGAAAAGGACTTCCCTTAACGGAAAGTCCTTTTTTCGTATATGGTTCGGGGAGGTGGATTCTTTTAACTCTCATTAACTAAAAACAGATGCAAGATTCTTGCTTTTCTGCGTTTTATATAATGGAATGTAGGGCAAAAATGCCCTCGGATACCAAAAGGTGCCGGAAAGATTCCCACATAGAAACAAAAAATTAGAATAAAATAAAATTTCATAAGATAACAATAACAAAATACAATTTCATAAAACAATGAAGAAAATTACATTATTCTCAATCCTGGCTGTACTCTTTGCAGCTATGTCATTCACCTCTTGTAATACTGACGGTGACAACGGTATGCAGCTTCCAACCAAGCAGGAAGCCTATAACATGATGCAGACCGTAGGCGGTTCTCACCAGTGCGGTATCCTCTTCCCTGCTGATAAAAACAACAATATCCTGGAGAAGGACAGTTTTGTTACCAGCATCTCTATCAATCCATCAGACAGTACGTACTACATCAGCAACTTCCCTGTTAAGTTGTTGGCTAAGTATGTGAAGAACGAGAAATACAGCAAGTTGATTTCAGAAGTACCAAATCAGACTTTGTCTGGAAAGCTTTACTCTATGGACGCAACAACCCCTTTCTTCTATACAGCAACAAACAACATCACTTTCAAGGATGAGCAGAACAACAATTATACTATGATATTCTATGCTGGCAATGGATATGCTGCTGCAGGATTAGACAAAACCAAGAAGAACTTCCTGCTCTATCTCACACCAGGCGCTATCTATAATGGCAATGAAATTGTGAATGATGCATTTAAGACAGCTGTAGGTACATACGGTTCTGTTCCATACATCATGGTTCTGACATTCAAGAAATAAAAAGAATCTCCCTGTGATTCTAATTCAAATTCAAGAAATAAAGTTAATACTCTTTTAAATACAAACAACTTACAAATATATGGTCTGAATTTATCACTCAGCGTGAAAACTACATAAAAAGGCGCGATAGCAGGATAGCTATCGCGCCTTACTTTTTTATCCTATATTTCAGTATCCTAATCTTTCTTCCAGAGCTTGCTCATATCCTCCAAGCTCTTGCCCTTGGTTTCAGGTACCAGCTTCCATACGAAGATGGCTGCAACGATACAGATGGCACCATACAGACCATAGGTAAACCAATGACCGAAATCATCGCCCGGAGTCAGGTGCATATTGAACATCGGTACAAAGGTAGAGCTGACGATGAAGTTGAATATCCACTGGAAAGCTACGGCAATCGCCACAGCCGCACCACGGATGGTATTCGGGAAAAGCTCGGCGATAAGCACCCAGGCAATAGGTCCCCAGGAGAACATAAAGCTGGCACTATATACCATGATACTCAGCATGGTAACCGTACTCAAGGCTTCATTTCCAAAGGTCAAGGCTACGCCCAAGGCTCCTGCTGCCATGCCGATGGAACCAAAGATAAGCAATGGCTTGCGACCCAGCTTCTCTACCGTAAAGACGGCAACCAGCGTAAACGAAATATTCACAATACCCATGATGACGGTCTGAACCATCGGATTACCCATTCCCATATCCTGGAAGATACGAGGCGCATAATAGAGCACCGCATTGATACCCACTGCCTGCTGGAATACAGAAAGCATCACGCCCACAAAGATACACATAAAGCCATAGGAGAAGAGCTTCTCGGTCTTCACGGTCACCGTATTCCTGATATCGTGGATAATCTCGCGTGCCTTCTCTGAACCATTAATCTTGGCAAGCACGCCGTATGCCTTCTCATCCTGTCCGATCATCACGAGATAACGAGGAGTCTCAGGTACGAAGCAGATCAGGAAAGTGAACAGTCCTGCCGGAACCATCTCGCTACCAAACATATATCTCCAGCCCGTCTCGATGGTCCACTGCGCATCCACCATATTGGCGATGGCACCCGCAGCATCATAGATAGGATTGGCATGGGGACCCATAATGATGAAATTGACGAAGTAAACCACCAGCTGACCGAAGATGATGGCAAACTGATTGCAGCTCACCAACATACCGCGCATATTGCTCGGAGCGATTTCGCCGATATACATCGGACAGATGGCTGAAGCCATACCTACACCGATACCACCCAGCACACGATAGAAGTTGAATACCACCAGCAACGTCCAGTCGGCATGTCCCTGAGGCAGGAGATAAGATTCCGGTTCCATGGATCCCCAGGCAGAGAGGAAGAAGCAGACACCCGCAAAGATGAGCGAGCGCTTGCGACCCAGCCTGCTGGCGAAAAGACCGGAAAGCGAACTACCGATGATACAGCCGATCAGCGCACTGGAAGAAGTGAATCCGTGCATCACATCGGTGTATTCGAAATCACCGGCACCCTTGAAGAATGCCTGCAAACCCTTCTCGGCACCTGATATCACTGCGGTATCGTAACCGAAAAGCAAGCCACCCAATACGGCGACCATCACAATCGAGAAAAGATAGGCCTTAGAGCCCGTTTGTTGATGTTCCATTTTACTTTAGGTTATTTTTTTATTTGTTTATTTTTATATTTTTATCTGTTTATTTTAAAATAATACGCATAATCTGCACATTTCCCCTATTTTTTTTGTAAATTTGCAACCAAAATAAGAGCACATAGATATTACGTAATATGAACATCGCAGAATTCTTACATCAAAAGGGCGACAAAAGAGGCTTCTCTTTCGAGGTTTTGCCACCTCTCAAGGGTAATGGCACTGCGGCTCTTTTCCGCACCATCGACAGCCTCAAGGACTTCGGTCCACGGTTTATCAACATTACCACACACCACAGCGAGTATGTTTACAAGGAACTGGAAAACGGTCTCCTCACTCGTCAGCGTGTGCGTCGCCGCCCTGGCACCGTTGCCATCGCAGGCGCAATCCAGAACAAGTACGACATCCCTGTCATCCCTCACATCATCTGTAGCGGTGCCACGAAGGAAGACATCGAATACGAATTGCTCGATCTCCAGTTTCTGGGCATCAGCAATATCCTTGTGCTGAGAGGTGACAAGGCGAAGGAAGACCGACAGTTTACTCCAACAGAAAACGGTCATTCCAATGCCACCGACCTGCTGAAGCAAGTAAACCAGTTTAACGACGGTTTCTTCTTCGACGGCACCCGTTCAAGCATCCGGGTGATAAATTCTGCTGTGGCGTAGCCTGCTATCCGGAGAAGCACGAAGAGGCTCCCAATCTGGAGATGGATATGCAGCATCTCCTGGAGAAGCAGCAGTTGGGCGCTGACTATGCCATCACCCAGCTCTTCTACGACAACGAGAAATTCTATGCTTTCGTTGAGAAGGCTCGCCAGATGGGCATCACCATCCCTATCGTTCCGGCGCTGAAGCCATTCGCCAAGCTGAGTCAGCTCACCATGGTACCAAAGACCTTCCATTGCGACATCCCGGAAGCTCTGGCGCAGGAGGTTTTGAAGTGCAAGAGCGATGAAGATGCCAAGGCACTCGGTATCGAGTGGACGACTGCCCAGGTGAAAGATCTCTTCAATCACGGATACAATCATATCCATTTCTTCACCGTTTCGGCGGTAGATAGCGTGAAACAGATAGCTAAAATTTTATTTTAAAGTTCAATGTTAAATGTTAAATAGTGAAGTGATAGGTCAGCAAGATATATGGAACCGTCTGATGGAGATGGTTCAGGAGAATCGTGTGCCTCATGCACTGATGTTCTGCGGTCCACAAGGTTGTGGAAAGCTGGCAGTGGCGCTGGCTTTTGCCAGCTATCTACTGGGCGATTCCCGATGTTGGAGAAAATGGGAGCATCCCGACCTGCACTTCACCTTCCCTACAATCAAGACATCCGAGATGAGCGGCGACCATACGCCCGTAAGTCTCGACTTTATGAAAGAATGGCGTGAGATGCTCCTCCAGGAAGGTCCGTATGTGCTGATCAGCGACTGGATGCAGCGCATGGGCAAGACTGATGCCGACTTCAACAAGCAGGCAATCATCACCGCCGATGAGACCGACAATCTTTCGAGAGAACTGAGCATGATGTCGAGTCAGGGCGGATACAAGATCAGTCTGATATGGTTGCCGGAGCGTATGAACCTCACGAGTGCCAACAAGATATTGAAACTGCTGGAAGAGCCGCCTCATCAGACACTCTTCCTCCTGGTAAGCGAACAGCCGGAACTTCTGCTCGAAACCATCAGAAGCCGTGCACAGCGTATCGACCTGAAAAAGATTGAAACTTCCGAGGTGGAGAAAGCGCTCATAGAAAGAAGAGCGCTGGATGCAGAATCAGCCCACCGCATCGCCCGAATCGCCAACGGCAACTGGAACCATGCATTGGAGGAGCTGGACTCTGGCAATGAAAACCGCCAGCATCTGGATATGTTCATCATGCTGATGCGCCTCTCCTATATGCGCAACATCCACGATTTGAAGAAGTGGAGCGAGGTGGTTGCCACCTTCGGCAGAGAGAAGCAGAAGCGAATGCTCGATTACTTCATGCACATGCTACGCGAGAGTTTCATGTATAATTTCCGCCAGCCGGAACTCAATTATATGACACAGGAGGAGGAGAATTTCGCCAGGAACTTCGCCCGATTCATCAACGAGGCGAATATCATCGACATCTCCAATCTCTTCGAGGAAAGCAAGCGATTCATCGCCCAGAATGCCAACCCGAAAATCGTGTTCTTCGACCTGGCGCTGAAGAATATCGTTCTGCTCATCAGAAAATAAAGGAAATACATCCCCCGAAAGGGCAATATATATTAATCAATAAATAGAATACATCGTGGATTATAAAAATATGAAATTCAAAATGTGGAATGGCTGCGATAGAGGTCTATGCTGCAAGGCTGTGGGACGACAGGACCGACAGCTCAACACATACGACTGGCTAGCCGACGTGCCAGGAAACGCTGAGAGCACCGACCTGGTGGAAGTGCAATTTAAAAATACCCGAAAGGGATATTATCACAATGTTAACAACCTCGACCTCAAGAAGGGCGACATCGTGGCTGTAGAGGCTAACCCGGGTCACGACGTGGGTGTAGTAACATTAACCGGCCGACTGGTAAAACTGCAGATCAAGAAGGCAAATCTCAAGTCGCAGGATGACATCAAGCGAATCTACCGACTTGCCAAGCAGGTGGACCTCGACAAGGCAAAGGAAGCCAAGAGCCGCGAACACGACACCATGATCCAGAGCCGTCAGATAGCCAAGGACCTGGGTCTGAAGATGAAAATCGGCGACGTGGAGTATCAGGGCGATGGCAACAAGGCCATCTTCTACTATATCGCTGATGAGCGTGTAGATTTCCGCCAGCTCATCAAGGTACTTGCCGATACCTTCCATGTCCGTATCGAGATGAAGCAGATTGGTGCACGTCAGGAGGCTGGTCGTATCGGCGGTACCGGTCCTTGCGGCAGAGAGCTCTGCTGCGCTACCTGGATGAAGAACTTCGTAAGTGTGAGCACCAATGCTGCACGCTACCAGGACATCTCGCTCAACCCTCAGAAGTTGGCTGGCATGTGCGCCAAACTGAAGTGCTGCCTCAACTACGAGGTAGATAACTATGTAGAGGCAAGCCGAAAGATGCCACCTAAGGATGCCGTGCTTCAGACTGCCGACGGCGAGTTCCATCAGTTCAAGGTAGATATCCTTGCCGGACTCATCACCTACTCTTCTGACAAGAACTTGGCTTCCAACCTGGAGACCATCACAGCAGAACGTGCCAAGGAAATCATTGAGATGAATAAACAGGGCGAGAAACCGCTCAGCCTGATGGAGAATGGCAAGATGAAGGAAACTTCCAAGAGCATCGATCTGCTCAATGAGTCTGATCTCAGCCGATTTGATAAGGCGAAGAAAAAGAAGAAGAATAAGAACCGCAATGCAAATCGCCCTGAAAAGGGAGATAACCGTCAGCCAAACGGCAACCGTCCAGAAAAGAACGAGAACCGCCAGCCAAACGGTAACAACCGCAACAGGGATAATAGAAACAAGGGACCTCGCCAGCAGGGAAACAGACCTCAGCAGGGCAATAACAACAAGCCAAAGCAGGCAAGCAACAACAAGCCTCAGCAGGGCGAGAATAACAAGCCTCAGCAGGGCGAAAATAACAAGCCACAGGAGGACAAGAAGTAAAAATGAAAAGACTGATTCATTTCGTTTTCATACTGGTGGCAACCATAGCCTTCAGCGCTTGCAATCATGCCAAGGTATATGATGAATATGCCCACACGCCGAATTGCAGGATGGGAGAAGAACGATACCCTATCGTTCGAAATCCCTCCGATGGCTGCCACCGGCTATTACCGGCAGAGCCTGGGTCTGAGAACCACAGGTGCCTATCCGTTTACGGCATTGACACTCATCGTGAACCAGACCATCTACCCTGCCAACAAGGGCAAGCGTATCGAGAAGACTGATACCCTACTCTGCCAGCTCATCAACCAGCATGGCGAGAACAAGGGACAGGGCATCAGCTACTATCAGTACAACTTCCCTATCAATATCTATAAGATAAACAGAGGCGATTCCATCCATATCGCCATCCGCCATGATATGAAGCGAGAAATTCTTCCGGGTGTAAAGCGAACATCGGAGTGAAAAATAACGAAAAATGACCAATGAGACGTATCTCACTGGTCATTTTTTATGCTGTAAAATCTAGCTTCTTACCAGGTTTCTTCCGGCATCAATACGCAGGAAGATGAAAAGCAGAATGGTAAAGCCCCAGAGCGAACTACCTCCATAACTGAAGAACGGAAGCGGAATGCCGATTACCGGCGTCAGTCCCAGCACCATTCCCACATTAATAAATAGGTGGAACAGGAATACCGAAAGCACACAGTAGCCGTATATTCGTCCGAACTTGAAAGGTTGTCGCTCCGCCAGATGTATCAATCTCAATATCAACATCAGGAAGAGCAGCAGCACGCCTGCCGAACCCAGGAATCCTTCCTCCTCTCCTACCGTACAGAAGATGAAGTCGGTATCCTGCTCAGGCACGAACTTCAGCTTGGTCTGGGTTCCGTTCAGGAATCCCTTTCCCTGCAAGCCACCCGAACCGATGGCTATCTCACTCTGATGCACATTATATCCGGCACCCGCCAGATCTTCGTCCAATCCCAGCAGCACGTTGATACGCACTCGCTGGTGAGGTTCCATCACGTTGTTCAGCACGTAATCGGCACTGTAGAAGAAGGCAATACTTCCCATTGCGAATATCGGAAATCAGGAAATAGTTGCGGAAGCGGGTCCTCAGACCGTGATACACCAGGAATCCAATCATCACCGCACAGAGCAGCAGCTGCACCCATACGATGTCAAACGGAATGATGTAGGTGGAGAAGAGTGCAAAGATGAGCGTGATGCCCACCGAGTAGCACAGGATAATGAGAGCATGCTTCCTGTTGCCCGTATAGCTGTTCACCAGTCCTGCCGTGAAGATCTGCACCAGCAGCAGCACCGTGAATTTTCCCACCGAGGTGTAGGTATCCCACATCGTCACGTTCTCGTACTTGATACCCACCACAAAGTAAACCACCATCGAGACTCCGGTAAAGAGGATGGCACCCGGCATTCCCTCGCGGTAAAGCATCAGGAAAAAGGCGGAATATACCAATGCCGAACCCGTCTCGCGCTGTCCCACGATACATATCATAGGCAAAATGATGATGCCCATAGCCGCCATGAAATGCTTCATCTTATGGATATTGAATCCATAGCTGCACATAAACTTTGCCACAGCCAGCGCCGTAGCAAACTTACCGAACTCGGCAGGCTGCAGTCGCAGCGGTCCCAGCACCAGCCAGGAGTGCGAACCCTTGATGCTATGCGGATTGAATATCGTGGCAAAAAGCAGCAATATCAGCACGGCATAGATCACGTAGGCGAAGGTATCGAAAAAACGGTCGTCCATCATCAGGATGACGAAGCCCAGCGCAATAGAGGTACCTATCCATATAATCTGCATACCCGAACGGGCACCCAGACTGAAGATATCGTTGTCGCCATAGGTATAGCTGGCACCGCAGACACTGATCCAGCCGAAGCAGAGCAATGCCAGATAGATGCCGATGGTCCACCAGTCGAGCGAACGGAGAATACCAGCTGGTTGTTTATTATCTGATTGAGCCATTGTCTTTATTATTCAATAAATTGAAACTGCAGTCTCAGGATAGAAACTGCAGTTTTGATTTGAAACTTCAGTATATTATCTGCTACTAGAACCGTAGGCAATTCTTCGGGCCTGCATCTGTGCCGCCTGACTTTCAGAAGCAGGAGAAAGCTTTCCCTTCAGATACTGCTCCATCATCAAACCACCGATAGGCACACCATAGTCGGCACCCCATCCACCATTCTCCACATACACGGCGATGGCGATTCTCGGATTGTTCATCGGAGCAAAGCCCATGAATACAGAGTGGTCGTGACCACGGTTCTGAGCCGTACCGGTCTTGCCGCAAGCCTCGAAGTCGTAACGGGAGAGCATCTTACAGGTACCCTTCAGTGCCGAACTTCTCATACCAGCCACCACATAGTCATAGGCTCGCTTCGAAGCCTTGGTGTAATGACGGCGGGTATAAAGCGTATCGAGCGGTTCTCCCTGCACCTTACGCACTACGTGAGGCACATAGTAATAGCCTCGGTTGGCGATGGTGGCACCCAGATTGGCAATCTGCAGAGGAGTGAGGTTCACCTCACCCTGTCCGATAGAGATACTGATGATGGTAAGTCCGTTCCAGGAACCCTTGTAGGCCTTGTCATAGAACTGTGCATTTGGAATTCAGACCTCGCTTCTCGCCCGGCAGATCGATGCCCAGCTTATAGCCGAATCCCATACTCACCATATAGTCTTTCCATACGGTCATTGCCTCCTGCACCGAGCCATACTTCTTCTTGTTGCCTATCATATAATAAAGTCCCCAGCAGAAGTAACCGTTGCAGGAGGTACTGATGGCATCTACCAGCTCAATAGGCGACGGGTGACCATGACATCCCACATGCAGACCCTTGTAAGAGAAACCGTGATTACATGGGAAGGCTGTGCCCGGAATGATGATTCCCTCGGTAAGATAGGTCAGCGCCTGGGAAGTCTTGAAGGTAGAACCCGGAGGATACTGTCCCATGATACTACGATTCAGGAGCGGTTTCCAAGGGTTCTGCGAGAGCCACTTGTGCATCTTTCCTCTATTCTTACCCACCAGTCGGCGCGGATCATAGGTAGGAGAAGAAACCATCGCCAGCACCGACCCGTCTCTTGGGTCGATGGCCACGATACTTCCAATCTTGCCCTGCAGCAGTCTTTCGCCCAGAGCCTGAAGGTTGACATCGATACCCAGCGTCAGGTCCTTACCGGCAACAGGCCGCTGGTCGAGTTTTCCGTTCTGATAGCTTCCCTGTATTCTTCCGCGGGCATCGCGAAGCATAATCTTCACGCCCTTGGTACCTCGAAGCTCCTTCTCGAAATGCTTCTCCAGTCCCAGCTTACCGATATAGTCACCCGGCTGATAGTAGTCATCCTCCTCTATATCGCTTGGCGAAACCTCACCCACATCTCCCAGTACATGGGCAGCGTATGGATAGACATATTCTCTCACACTTCGCTTCTGCACATAGAAACCAGGGAACCGGAACATCTTCTCCTGGAAGACGCTGAAGTCCTTGTCAGAAAGCTGACTCATGAAGAGCTGCTGGGTATATCGCGAGTATCCGGGATTCTTGTTTCTGTCCTTGATGGTCTCCATTCGCTTCTCGAAAGCCTCCTTGGTAATGCCCAGGGAGTTGCAGAAGTCCATCGTATCCAGACGTCCCTCCTGCTCCTTCATCACCACCATGATATCATAGGAAGGCGAATTATACACCATCAGCTTGCCGTTTCTGTCGTAGATGGCGCCACGCGAAGGGAACTCAATCTGCTTCAGGAAGGCATTGGAATCGGCATTCTTCTTATAATCCTCACTCATAATCTGAAGCGTAAAGAGACGAATGGCGTATATGACTACAATTGCTATAGCCACACCACCAATCACATACTTACGCTTATCAAGATTGTAATCCACCATATTATATATATAGCTGAAATTTTTTGTTTGATCTTTTACTGTTCTCTGTCTTCCAGCAAGGTCCTATCCCTTGCGGAAGCTCTCCAATGCCATGATGAGGAGCATCGTGATGGCTGTACCGCCACCGATGCGGAGGAGCCACTCCATCCAATTGAAGAAATTGAAGGTCTCCAGAGTAAAGAATACCAGATTATAAACGAGTACGATAACCAACGTGTAGAGAACATACGAACCGACACCGATGGTGCGCATAGACGGCTCCAGGTCGTCGGCACTGTCTCTTGGCACGAAGAGTTCGAAAAGATAAGGCTGAAGCAGTCCGATGAAGGTCATCGAAGCTGCAGCTACTCCCGGCGTATTGGCAAACACGTCGATACAAAGTCCCATCATGAAGCTCCACAGCATCACCGACCAGCGTGGATGGTTTCTGCGGAAATGGAGCACCATGAAAATATACAGCAAGGGGGTGGCGCAGTTGAACAAGTGGATATGGTTGAACACCAATCCCTGCACCAGCACGAGCACCACGAAGATGCCGAGTCGTTTTATCAAATCTATACTCATTGCTACTTATATATCTCCTCTTACTATGATCTTTTAATTTTTACCTTTGGCATTGCCGTCGGGCATGATACTATCCTGTGCAGCACGCATAATCTGAAGGCGTTCCTTCATCACGGCATCATCGATGACGCAGACATCACGCAGACGGGCAAAGTCGGTAGAAAGTCTCAACTGTACTCTATACGACAATCCATCAGCAGAATTAAACACGTGCAGAATCTTGCCCACTCTTACTCCCGGAGGGAACACAGCCGAATAGCCACTCGTTACTACGTAGTCACCCAGCTTGAAGTGGGCATGGCGTGGCACCTCTTCCAGATATGCCAGTTCCGAAACGCCACCCTTCCATCGCAGATAGCCGAAATAGCCTCTGCCCTGGATGGTACAACTGATATTCGACTTCACGTTGAGCACTGGTATCACGATGCTGTAATGCTGAGCCACGAGATACACGATGCCCACCACTCCTGTACCGCTTATCACACCCATATCCTTATGGATGCCATCAGCGCTACCCTTGTCGATGGTAATCAGGTTGTCCGGCTTGTCCAGGCTGTTGGCCACCACCTTGGCAGGGATGAGTCGGTAATTCTGAAGCAGCGCAAACTGGTCGCGGTGATAGATGGCACTATCCTTGGTTACCCCATAGAGACTGTCGCTCAGCTGCTGTACCTGCTGCTCCAGATAGGCATTCCGCTGGGTAAGCTCCTGGTTCACCTTGGTCAGGGAGAAGAAAGTCTCCACGTTGGCATCCCATTCATAGATCTTGCCCGTCACGGCATTGGCTGTAGAAAACCACGCACTGCCCTGGTAGCTGTTATACTGGAACAGAAGCACCATGCTCACCACCTCCAGAATCACGAAGACAAACCAATGGTTGTATTTCTGCAAAAACTCTAAAAGGTTGTGCATACTTAAAAAAATGAATCTGTATATGATTAAAATTCCGCAAATGGGCACAAGTGGTCCAGATGCGGAATTTGAAATATCTTGAAATTATCTCATCAGGAATGAGAAACGATCCACATTCTTCAATGCGATACCGGCACCCTTAGCCACACTGTGCAATGGATCCTCGGCGATATGGAATGGGATGTTGATCTTGTCCTGGAGTCGCTTGTCGAGACCGCGGAGCAGAGCACCACCACCTGAAGCCAGATACCGTTCTTCACGATGTCGGCATACAGCTCCGGCGGCATGGTTTCGAGCACCTTCATCAGCGCCGCATCCAGCTTGACGAGCGACTTCTCCAGTGCATAGGCGATTTCACCGTAGCTGAGCGACACGGTCTGCGGCAGGGCGGTAAGCATATTAGGACCCGTCACCACGTAATCCTCGGGCTCTTCGTCCAGCTCGGTGAGCGCCGCACCGATCGAACACTTGATCGCCTCGGCCGTGCGTTCGCCGATACGGATGTTGTGCTGCTGGCGCACGTAACTCTGAATATCGTTGGTAAAGACATCGCCCGCGACATTGATCGACTCGGAGCAAACGATGCCGCCGAGCGAAATGCAGGCGATCTCGGTAGTACCGCCGCCTATGTCGATCACCATGTTGCCCTCCGGTGCTTCGACATCCAGACCGGCACCCAGCGCCGCAGCCATCGGTTCGTAAATCATATAGACCTCACGCCCCCCGGCATGTTCGGCGGAATCCCGCACGGCACGGATCTCGACATTGGTCGAGCCGGAAGGAATGCAGATCACCATGCGGATCGAGGGAGCGAAGAGATTGCCCGAAGTCTTGACTTTCTTGATCATGCCGCGCAGCATCAACTCCGTAGCGTTGAAATCGGCGATCACGCCGTCCTTCAGCGGACGGATCGTCTTGATGTTCGGATTGGTCTTCTCGTGCATCTGGCGGGCCTGCGTACCGATAGCCACCAGTTTACCGGTGTGTACGTCCAACGCCACGATGGAAGGCTCGTCCACCACGACCTTCCCGTTGTGAATAATCAAAGTATTGGCCGTACCCAAGTCGATAGCCAGCTCCTGTGTCAGTGAAAAAAGTCCCATAGTACTCTGCTTTCCTCTCTCTATATTATAATCTATTAATTTCTGATAATCAAAATATTGACTTTCTTTCCCAGAAGCCTTCGCCTGCCCGTGAAATCCGTGTCAATACATCAGGAACAAAGGTAATGAAAATGAAAGCAGAATAAAACAAATTCGTTTGTTTTTTCTGCCGAGTGCGTCTTACCCTCTACAAAGGTAGGGAAAAGAAGGATAATTATGTGTCCTTTCCCGTTTTTATTTACTTTTGTAGAAAAGAAAATTTTATTCCGAAAACTTATGGACCACAAGATAGGCAGCGGCGCCAGATGCGCCATGATCGGATACGGAAGCTGGGCCACGGCGCTCGCCAAGGTATTGACCGAAAACGAACCCTCGATAGGTTGGTACGTCCGCAATCCGGAGGTGCTCGAAAGCCTGCGCGACAAGGGTCGCAATCCCCGCTATTTGAGCAACGTACGGTTCGACCGCACGCGCATAAACCCCTCGGACGATCTCGACCGGGTGGTTTCCGAGGCCGACATCGTCATCCTGGCCAGCCCCTCGGCCTACCTGAAAAAGACGCTCGAAACGCTGACCGTTCCGCTCAAGGAGAAATTCGTCATCTCGGCCATCAAAGGCATCGTCCCGGACGACTACACCACCGTCGTGGAGTATATGCACGACCATTACGACCTCTCTTTCAAGCAACTGGGCATCATCACCGGTCCCTCCCATGCCGAAGAGGTTTCGCTCGAACGGCTCTCCTACCTTACGGTGGTTTGCACCGATCCGGAAAATTCGCATACGATCGGACACAAATTCGCCACCGAATATATCAAACTCTCCTATTCGACCGACCTGTACGGCATCGAATATGCTACTATCTTAAAAACATCTACGCCGTAGCCGTCGGCATGGCTGTCGGATTGGGTTACGGGGACAATTTCCTCGCGGTGCTGATCTCCAACAGTGCGATGGAAATGGCCCGGTTCCTGCGGGAAAGCTACCCCGACCAGCGCGAAACCCGCGCCTCGGCCTACCTGGGCGACCTGCTGGTGACCTGCTATTCCGTTTACAGCCGCAACCGCAAACTGGGCCTGCTGATCGGGCACGGCTGCACGGTCCGCGATGCTTTGGACGAAATGACCC
>ENA-OQET01000814-OQET01000814.1-human-gut-metagenome-genome-assembly--contig:-NODE-814-length-15345-cov-3.487975_pt1 | contig 15345 bp, 15 predicted proteins | sample MGYA00242800_ERZ504645 | MGnify/ENA primary metagenome ERZ504645 (study PRJEB26092, sample SAMD00036308) | human gut metagenome | host: Homo sapiens | study: EMG produced TPA metagenomics assembly of... | reverse complement strand
ATTAAAACAATTTTTTTTATAAAGTAAAAAAGAATATGTTGCCACAAAGTAGATACAATAAGATAGAAAAAATGAGCTATATGTACATTTTTATATGGACTTTTTGCGTTAATATATTTTGTTTAATTGGAAGTATATTATTTTTTCCAGATGTTTTTAAAGGAAAAAGTGATTAATTGTATTAATTTTTTAATTGATTTAGGTATCCCTGAATTTTGGTCATATGTAATAATACCATGCTTAGTATTATTAGAAATGATAATACTTACTATTGTAATAAAACAGGGTATGATTAAATTAAAATTGAAAGAAATAAAATTATTTTCTAATGCTACTCTTGGAAGTGAAGCGATTGATGAAAAATCTATCTTTAATAAAAATATAGATGAAATTTTATATTTTTTTGAAGCAACGGGATATGAAGTTGTATTTTTTGAGGATTTAGATAGACTAGAAAACAATGATATATTCATAGAATTAAGGGATTTGAACTTTATCATAAATAATTATGAAGGCTTAAAGAAACCCGTGAAATTTGTTTATGCAGTAAAAGATGAATTATTCCATAATAAAGAAGAACGCACTAAATTTTTTGATTATATTATACCTGTTGTTCCAATAATCAATGCAAGTAATTCAGAAGATGTTTTTTTTGAAAGAATTTGAAAATAATACTGAATGTAATATATCAAAAGAATATATAAAAGATATAGCACCATTCGTATCGGATATGCGAGTTTTATATAATATTTTTAATGAATTTAAGATTTATAAAAGAACATTGAAAGATTCAGATAGTATAAAACTTGTAGATGAAAAGATGTTATCACTGATAATATTTAAAAATTTATATCCAAAAGATTTTGCTGAACTTCAAAATGAACAAGATGAAAGTATTGTTAAACAAGCATTTAAAGATAAACAATCATTTATAGAGAAAAGAACTGAAAAAATTAGAAAAGATATAAATGAATTAGAAAAACAAATTATATCAGTAAAAGAAGATTGTTTAAAGAGTACTAAAGAATTAAAATATGCTTTTTGTGGCTATTTAGTTAATTGGAGTGGTGCCGTTTGTAGAATAGAAAGACATGATGGATATTATAATAGAGATTCTATTTATATAGAAAGGATATTAGATGATGATTTTAATTTAAAAGATATTTATAATAACAATAAGGGTGATTATACTATTTATTATGCTAAAGGTAATAGTAATAATCTAAATAAAGATATAAAATCCAATGATTTAAAATCATTGTTAGAAATTTATAATGAACGATGGACAGCTTTAAAATTATTAGAAGATAAGAAAAAGGAGGGCATACATCATGATTTAGAAGAGCTAAATGAACAGTTACAAAATATATCAATATTATCTTTAAAAGAATTAATTGATAGAAATGATGTAAAAGAAGTTCTATCTGACAATGTTAGAAGTAATAAAGTCTTAGTCTTTATGTTAAGATATGGCTATATTGATGAAGATTATAGTATGTATATTAACTATTTTAAAGGAGATAGTATAACAAAAGATGATATGAACTTTATTCTTAACATAAGAAATAGAGAGGTTCAGTCATTTGATTATAAATTGACTAGATTAAGAGGTGTAGTTGATAGATTAAATATAAGAGATTTTAAGCAAAAAGAAGTTTATAATTTTTATTTATTAGAGTATTTATTATCAAATAGTAGTAAAGAAATTGATAAGAATAAATTAGATAATTTTATACAACAATTAGCAGATGAGAAAAAAGAAAGTTGGTCTTTTATAGATGCTTTTGTAAGGAAGAATAATAACAGAAAGAAATTTATAAATTTATTAGCTTTAAAATGGGAAAATATGTGGATTTTTTTAACTGAAAAAGCAGCATTGACATATAATAGACAAATAGAAATATTTTAAATGGTTATGTGAAAGTTTAAAAGTAAGAAGAATTGCTTAATTTAAATAAAGATAAAGCATTGAGCATTTTTTTGAGGAAAATGAAGATATATTGATGCAACTTAAAGATGTAAAATATTAATTATTTGGGAAAAGATAAATCGAGAAATTAGAAATGCACTTTTATAAGTTGAATATAGAAGGAGTTGATAGAGAACTTTTAAATTTATATTTGATAATAAGCATTATGATATCAATAAATATATGATAGATACTATTCTTATGTACAAAAATAGTGAAATAAATGAAAACGATTTGAATAAGAAGAACTATACAATGATAATGACTTCTGGATATGATTGTTTAATAAATAATGTTTTCGTTAATATTGAAGAATATGTAAAAGAAATTATATTGAGTAATGATAATAACTGTGATGATGAAAAATATATTTTAGATTTAATGACTAAATGTAGCGATGATATGGAATTTAGTAGCAAAAAATTATAGTGCAATGAAGACTTTAAGTTGAAAAAAATATATCTGTTTGTGAAAATAAATATTGGATATTATTACTAAAACATAGAAAAATTAATGCTAGTTATGATAATATTATTCAATATTGGAAACAATTTTCAAAAAATGAACTAGATAAGGAATTAATAGATTTTCTATCTACAGAATGTGATGCAATCTTAAATAGTGATAGAAGTTTTGTTGAAGAAAAGTTTATAAAAGATTTATCGTTTAGTGATATAGATAATAATATTTTTGAAAAATATATATCTCATTTAAGACTTATTTTTAATGATTTAGAATTTGACTTTGCTTCAATGAACCAAGAAAAACTTAAAATTTTGATACAAAATAAATATATACCTTTAAATAAAGAATGTTTTGACAAGATAAAAGATGTATCTGTAGAAATAGCAACGTTATATATATTATCAAATAAGGATAGTTTTATTGATAATGTAGAAGTATTTCAGATTGATGAAGATATATTTAATAATTTACTGAAAGAAACAGGAAAGACAGATAAAGCATTTTTGTCAAAAAAATAGTAAATTATTATGGTAAAGATTATATAAATAAAAATCTAATAATAGCAATTTTTAATATGAATATTACTTTGACAAAAGACTTATTTAAAATTATATTTGATAAAATAAGCAATGAACTAAAATTAGCGTTATTAGTAAGGCATTTAGATTTATTTAATGCTGAAGAATTAAAAAATCTTTTCGCAAAAAATGGATGGTGAATATAAAGAATTATCGAATAGAGAAAAAAGACATAATATATATTTACCTATAAATGATGAAAATAAACGATTAGGTGATTATTTATATAAAATAGGATATATTTCAAATGAAGATAGATATGCTAAAAATAAGGAAGAAAATCAACTTTTATTTAGAATAAGAGCCAAAAATGATATGAATTATTAAATATCATAAGTAAATAATAAAAATAGCCTTTATACTAAGAGTAGATAATCTCTCAAGTATAAAGGCTATCTTTAATTTATAAAGTATTTAATTTTAAAGGAGTTGCAGGAGGAAGGATTAATTTATATTAATCTATATCAATTTGATTAGTTGTTGATTGTGGTTGAAGTTTTGGCAATGTCATTTTTAAAATACCGTCAGTATATTCAGCTTTAGCATTAGCTTTATCTATCTGACCTACATAGAATGAACGTTGCATTGTGCCATAATAGCGTTCTTGATGAATGTAGTTACTTTCTTCATTCTGATTTTGTTCATTTTGCATAGTAGCTTTGATAGTTAAATAACCATTTTGATAATCAAGAGCGATATTTTCTTTTTTTTACTCCTGGTAATTCAGCAGTGAGTTCATAAGCATTATCTGTATCTTTTACATCAACTTTGAATGCGTTGAACATGGAATTTACTGGAGCAAATGCGTTTTGGAAAAATGGTTCGTTGAAAACATCAAAAATAGATTTGAAAGAATTATCTCTAGATGCAAGATTATTTGTAAATGTAGGAATTAAACCAAACATGATAAATACCTCCTAAAAGTTTAAAAGTCAAATTCTATTTAAAAGAAATTAGTCAATATTAATTTGGGTAGTTGTTTCTTCTTTAGTAGCTTTTGGTAAAATTACAGTCAGGATACCATCTTGATAGGAAGCTTTGATATTTTTTTCATCAATATCGTCAATGTAGAAAGAACGTTGCATTTCACCTACATAACGTTCACGGCGAATATATTTTTCTTGAGGTTTTTCGTTTTTATCATCAGCATTTTCAGCAGGTTTTTCTTCTGTGGATTTTGTAGTAGTTGTTTTAATTGTTAAATAACCTTTATTGTAGTCAAGAGAAATATTTTCTTTGGCGATGCCTGGTAATTCAGCTGTGAGTTCGTAAGCTTTATCAGTATCTTTTACATCTACTTTAAAGGATTTTACATAAGAATTCATTTTTGCAAATGGTTCATGAAAGAAAGGTTCATTGAAAACATCGAATAATTTATTGAAATCATCATCACTTTTAGCAATATTTTTTGCAAATGGAACTAAACCGAACATAAATAACAACCTCCATGTATAGAGCAATAAATAAAGTCAAAAAGTCAAAATTTGTTTTGAATTAAACGGACTATTAAGTCCGCATTTAACTTTTATTTATTGTTATTAGTAAAATTATAAGATTAAAATTTGGATTTTGTAAGTATCTTAAGGGATACTTCTTATCTTTCGTATCTCTTAACGTCCTTACAAGTATTATTATACTCATATTAGTCAAAATGTCAATAATTATTTTTGACTTTTTGACTATTTTTTGCTTATTTTATAAAAGTAAAAATTATACATAGATGATAAATAAAAATTGCATAATTTATAATAGGTTTTAGGTACTTATATTTATTGTAGAAAAAATAGATTAGAGTTTTATTGATGAATATGTAATGGAGATATTATATAATATAGAAAGTAATAATATTATAAAGTACGGTGATTAAGATATGAGTAAATATAGAAAAATGGATGAAGAAGATTTTGATATTATTGGAGAAATATATGGAAATATAAGTAATGCAAATACTTTATATGGTGAAGCTAAATTAAATGGGGCTCGTGGTCATGGTTTTGCTGCTGAAAGAGCAAATCATTTGAATGATTTACTTCATGGCAAAAGTGCTGTATTAAAAGGCGATGATTTTGTAAAAAAATGGTGCGGATAGAATAGTTGATGGTGTCAATATACAATCTAAGTATTGCAACAGTGGTTCAAAGTGCATTAGTGAATGTTTTGAAAATGGTAGATTTAGATATGTTAATCCCAATGGAGCACCTATGCAGATTGAAGTGCCTTCAGATAAATATGATGATGCAGTAAAAGCAATGAAAGAACGTATTCGTCGTGGACAGATTCCAGGAGTTAGTGATCCCACAAAAGCAACGGATATTGTTAGAAAAGGAGCTTTTACATATGAACAAGCCAAAAATATTGCTAAAGCAGGAACGATAGAATCTTTGGCATATGATGCGACTAATGGTATGATTGTTGGAGCAACTACGTTTGGTATAAGTGCAACAATAAATTTTGCTGTTTCTATTTGGAATGGAGATAGTTTTGATATTGCATTGGAAAAAGCAACATTTACTGGATTAAGAATAGGTGGGACAGCATTTGCCTCAGCTATTTTAGTAGGTCAATTGGAAAAAGCAGGTATGCATACAGTTTTGATGGGGACTTCTCAAAATATAGTTAAATTAATAGGTCCGAAAGCATCAGCTACATTAGTAAATATCTTTAGAGAAAGTGGTACTAATATTTATGGAGCGGCTGCAATGAATAATGCTGCTAAATTATTTAGATCAAATGTTATAACTAATGTAGCAGCGGTTGTAGTTACAACAGCACCAGATGTTATAAATATTTTTAGAGGAAGAATATCTGGAAAACAATTATTTAAAAATCTTGTAAAAAATGGAGCATCAGTAGGCGGTGGAGCCGCTGGATTTGCAGCAGGTGCAGCAATGGGATCTGTTGTTCCTGGAATAGGAACATTTGTAGGTGGTTTAGTTGGTGCATTTGTAGGTGGTACTATAGGCAATAAAGCGGCAAGTAAGGCAACTAGCTTTATTGAAGATGATGCAGTAGAAATGATTAGAATTATAGAAGATAATTTTAAAGATTTAGCAACAGATTATTTATTGAATAAAAAAGAAGTAGAAAATATTGTTGAATCTCTAGGTAAAAAATTGTCAGGGGATATGTTAAAAGATATGTTTGCTTCTGATAATAAAAATCTTTTTGCTAAAAAATTATTAAAACCAATAATAGAATTTGAAGTGAGAAAAAGGAAAAAAAATATATTTACCAACATCAGAACAAAAAGTCAGAAGTTTAAAAATGGTATTAGAAAAATTATAAATAAATATATTTTAGGAGAGTGGGATTATGGAAAATTTAAAGAAACTTGGTTTTGGCTGTATGCGATTACCTATGCTTGATGTGGAAAATAACAAGGTTGATATGGAACAATTTTGTAAAATGGTTGATACTTTTATGGCAAAAGGTTTTAAGTATTTTGATACTGCGTATATGTACCATAATTATCAAAGTGAGTTATTTGTAAAGGAAGCTTTAGTTAAAAGATATCCACGAGAAAGCTTTTTATTGGCGGATAAATTGCCTACAATGCAGTTGAAATCCATAGAAGATAATAAACGTATTTTTGATGAGCAATTAGAAAAATGTGGTGTGGATTATTTTGATTATTATTTATTGCATTGTTTAGATGTTGATAATTATGCAAAGGTCAAAGAATTTAAATCTATGGATTTTGTGCGTCAAATGAAAGCGGAAGGCAAGATTAAAAAATTAGGTTTTTCTTTTCATGATACAGCAGAATTTTTGGAAAAGATTTTACTTGAAATTGGTGAAGATATTGAATTTGTACAGTTACAAATAAATTATCTTGATTGGGAAAGCGATAGCGTGCAATCTCGCAAATGTTATGAAGTATGCCAAAAATATCATAAACCTGTGATTGTTATGGAACCTGTAAAAGGCGGTAAATTGGTAAATATTCCGCAGGCTGGTATAGATTTATTGAAAGCTCAAGATGAAAAAAATGTCAGTGGCTTCATGGGCAATTCGCTTTGCTAGTAGCTTAGATGATGTATTTATGGTGCTTTCTGGTATGTCAACGTGGGAACAATTAGAAGATAATTTGAGTTATATGGAAGATTTTAAACCGCTTACTAAAGAAGAAATTGAAACAACTTTTAAAGTGGCAAAAATCATCAATGATACAACAGCTATTGCTTGTACAGCTTGTAATTATTGTAAAGAAAATTGTCCAATGCAAATTCAAATACCAGAGGTTTTTGAGTTATATAATAATGAAAAACGTTTTGGCATGGCGTCTGGTAGTAAGAAAAAATATCAAGATATGATAAAAACTCATGCGAAAGCTTCTGATTGTATTGAATGTAGAAGTTGTGAAGGTCATTGTCCACAACATTTGACAATTGTTGATTATCTAAAAACAGTTGCTAAAACTTTTGAAGATTAAAATTTAAAAGTTTTAAGGAGAGGGTTTTAATGAAAAAGATTTTAGTTTTATTTATGCTGTTAATGACAATTACCGCTAATTGTTTTGCTAGTAGTATTAATCAAGAATTTGAAAATACAAATATCGAGCAAGTGAAACAGGGTATAGTCAAAGCTATAAGTATATTTTCAGCAAAAACTAATTTAGTAGAAAAAGATGATAATACAATTGTGTTATTTAATATTGTGGATACTGTAGATAAAAATAATAAATTCATGTATCGCGATAAAAAAGATATTATTTGTGAATTAGTGCAAAAAGGCAATAATGTAGAAATGACACTTTCTAGTAAATATGAAAGAATTTATGCTGATGGCACTAATGAAGTTGAAGAATATGATAATGTCAAAGAATTAAAGGCAGTATTAAATTCTGTGAAACGTGTATTTTTTGATAGTTACGTTTATGGAATAGCTTCTAGTCGTGAAATTAAAGATAATGGAGTTATTATAAACGTAGCGGAAAATTCTCCAGCAGCAAAAGCTGGCATGAAAACAGGTGATTGTTTAATTAGCATCAATGGTAAAAGTGTAGTCGATAATTTTGAAGATTTTAATATGGGACAATTAGTCGATATATTTTCATCTGAACCTGCAACTTTTGTAATTGTTCAAGATGGTACAGAAAAAACTATTGTAGTAGAGCCAGATAAAATAAATGCTATAGGTGTAAAATAAAAAAATTTTGATTTTGTATATATATTGGTATATAATACTTTTTATAAGACACTGTCTTGTAGTTGACACAAGATAGTGCCTTTTTTGTTGGAATTTGAATTTTGTGTTATAGATATTTGAATATTAATATAAGGAGGAGTTTATTTAATGGAAGAAAATATGCAATATGATGATTTAGGAACACTTGCTCAATTAAACTGGTTCCCTGGGCATATGGCAAAAGCTAAACGCATTATTGTGGAAAATTTAAAATTAGTTGATGTGGTTATTGAGCTTCGTGATGCTCGTATTCCTAACAGTAGTGCAAATCCAATTTTAAAAGATTTAATTGGCAAAAAACCGCATTTAATCGCTTTGAATAAAATTGATTTAGCAGATAATAATATCAATAATAAATGGGAAGAATATTTCACATCTATGGGTAAATCTGTGGTGAAAATCAATTCTTTAGATGGTAAAGGTATTCGTCAATTAGTAACTGTAGCAGATGAATTGGCTAAGGTAAAAACTGCCAAATTCGCTAATAAAGGTGTAAAGCCTCGTAATGCTCGTGTAATGATTGTAGGTATTCCAAATGTAGGGAAATCTTCTTTGATAAATAGATTATCTGGCAGTGCTTCATTGAAAACTGCTGATAAACCTGGTGTTACACGTGCAAAACAGTGGATTAAAATAAAAAATAATCTTGATTTATTGGATACTCCAGGTATTTTATGGCCAAAATTTGAAGATCCTGAAGTGGGATTGAATTTAGCTTTTACTGGAGCTATCAGTGATGAAGTTTATGATATTGAACGTGCTGCTGAAATCTTATTATGGCGTTTAAAAGATGATTATGCTAAAAATATAAAAGAACGCTATAAAATAGATGAAATTCCACAAACTAGTGAAGAATTATTTACTTTGGTAGGCAAAAAACGTGGATTTTTACAAAAAGGCGGTATTGTAGATACTGAAAAAACTGCTATTGCTGTGCTTAAGGATTTTAGAGCAGGAAAATTAGGAAAAATCTCTTTAGAAAGACCTTGAGTCTAAAGAAAAATTTTTAGCTATTTTAGTATTTTAATTTGACATAAAGATATTGATATACTACACTAGTAAAGAGATATTTTATCTTTTATATGATGTAAACATAATATATTCATTAATACATTGGGAGGAATTTTTTTGTATACTAATAACAAATTGAGAAATGTCGCTATCATAGCTCACGTTGACCACGGTAAAACAACTCTTGTTGACGCAATGCTTAAACAAAGCCATATTTTCCGTGCTAACGAACAGGTAGCAGAAAGAGTAATGGACTCTAATGCTATTGAACGTGAACGCGGTATTACCATTTTGTCTAAAAATACAGCTGTAATGTACAAAGATATAAAAATCAACATCGTTGATACACCAGGCCATGCTGATTTCGGTGGCGAAGTTGAACGTGTACTCAACATGGTTGATGGCGTTTTATTATTAGTTGACGCTTCTGAAGGTCCTATGCCTCAGACTAAATATGTTTTACGTAAAGCTTTAGAACAAGGTTTAAAACCTATCGTTGTTATCAACAAAATTGACCGTCCTGACCAGCGTATTGATGACGTTTATGACGAAGTTTTGGAACTTTTCATGGAACTTGGTGCTGATGATGATCAGCTTGATTTCCCTGTTGTATACGCAATTGCTCGTGATGGTATTGCTAAACTTGATCTTGATGATGAAAGCGATAGCTTAGAACCATTAATGGATTTACTTATTAAAGAAATTCCAGCTCCACAGGGTGATGTAGAAGGTCCTCTTCAAATGATGGTAACTACACTTGATTCTGACGAATATGTTGGTCGTGTAGCTATTGGTCGTATCATGCGTGGTAAAATCAAAGAAGGTCAAAATGTAGTAGTTATCAGTGGTGATGGCGAAACTAAAGAACGTATCGGTAAAGTATATGTTTACCAAGGTTTAAAACGTATGGAAGTTAGCGAAGCTGAACTTGGTGAAATCGTAGCAATTACTGGTCTTCCTAGTGCAAGTATTGGTCATACTGTTGCTGATGCTGAAAATCCAGAAGCTTTACCTAGTATCAATATTGATGAACCTACATTGTCCATGACTTTTGGTGTTAATACTAGCCCATTTGCTGGTCGTGAAGGTCAGTTTGTAACATCTCGTCATTTACGCGACCGTTTATATAAAGAAACTGAAACAAATGTAAGCTTACGTGTTGAAGAAACAGACAGCCCTGATACATTTAAAGTTTCTGGTCGTGGCGAATTACATCTTTCTATTCTCATTGAAACAATGCGTCGTGAAGGATACGAACTTCAGATTGGTAAACCAGAAGTTATTTATAAAGAAATCAATGGTCAACTTTGTGAGCCAATTGAAAACTTAACTATTGAAGTACCTCAAGAATTCATGGGTACAGTTATGGAATCCCTTGGTACTCGTAAAGCAGAACTTTCCAATATGACTGAATTAAAAGGTTACTTACGTCTTGAATTCACTATTCCTGCACGTGGACTTATCGGTTTCCGTTCTGAATTCTTAACTAATACAAAAGGTAATGGTATTATGAACCATGTATTCCGTGGATATGCTCCATATAAAGGTGATATTCCAGGTCGTAGCCGTGGTTCTTTAGTAGCATTTGAACAAGGTGAAACAACTCCATACGGTATTTATACTCTTCAAGACCGTGGTGTAATGTTCATTTCTCCAAACCAAATGGTTTATGAAGGTATGATTATTGGGGAAAATACTCGTGAACTTGATATGGACGTAAATCCATGTAAGAAGAAAAATGTTTCCAATATGCGTTCTTCTTCTTCTGATGAAGCTATTCGCTTAACTCCACCTCGTCTTTTAAGTCTTGAACAGGCTCTTGAATTCATCAATAAAGATGAAATGGTAGAAGTTACTCCAGAAAGCATTCGTTTAAGAAAAACTATTCTTGATAAATCTCAGCGTGGACGTTTACGTAAAAACGCAAAATAATTTTAAGTATAGTATATAATGTGTTAGAAGCGACATTTGTATGTGTCGCTTCTTAGCATATTTATGAATTTATTTGATTAGTTAAACAATCAAATAAATTTTATGAAAATAATATTTATTACAGTTTTTTGCAGGATTTTTTTATTTTATATAGAATTATCCTAGTATGGGTTTATTTTAATTTTATATAAAATGCATTTATGGTTTATAAAAGAGATATTTGAGGTGAGATTATGGCGGATTTTTTATCAAAAATCACTAAGTTTCTAATTCCAGAAGAAGTTGAAGAAATAGAAGCTAAAGTTGATGAAAAACAAGAAACTAGAAGACAAACAGTAAAAGTAGCTCCTAATGTTACTCGTGTAGCAAATGGACCTTCCATTTATACAAATACAGCTGAAGCTACAAGAGATGAAGCAACATCATCTGCTACTAATAACTATGAAGAAAATAATCGTCGTCCTAGTTTAAAAGTATATAAACAGCCAAATATGAATGTACTTGTATTTGAACCTACTAATTTCAATGATACAAGAATTGCCGCTGATGCTTTAAAAGCTTCTAAAGCTGTACTTATCAATTACGAAAAAATTGAACAAAGTGAACAAGTTCGTATTTGCGATTTTATGAATGGTGCTTGCTATGTATTAGATGGTTCTGTAAAAAGAATTTCTGCAAAAATGGTATTATATGTGCCAAATGGCGTATCTATCGAAGAAATTATTCCAACAAAATAAAAAAATGACATCTATGGAAATGGAAGTTTATGAAACTTATCATTTTTTATAGATGTCTTTTTATTTAAACGGTTATGGTTGTAAGATAATCGAAAATATCTGCTCTAACAGGTGTATCTAATTTATAGAGAATTTTAAAATCCATTATATTTAGGTGCAAATTCTGGATTGCCTTGGGCTATGATTTCACCTAAAAAATAAAATTCTTTAAGCTTCTTTATCTTCACTAGGTTTGCGTACAAATAGATATAATTTATTTTGTTCTTCATTTGCATTATAAATATGTTTAGCATCACTAGAGTCTAATTTTCGATTGCTTTTGGAGTAGGCTGTAATCAAAGTATTGCTTAAAAATTCATTAGTATAATCCACTCTTTTTTTTATCTGGGGCTATATAATTGATAAACACTGGCATGGTATGTGTTGTCTTTTCATAGAAATAACCAGCCATGGCATTAGGATTTATTTTTTGAGGCCAATTTAATAGATAACAAACTTCTTCATAAGTGTATTTTTGATATAAAACAAGGTTAGTATCTTTGTATTTATTTTGATAGTATTTTTGATATCTTTCTAAGGCAAAATCGAAAATTTCAATTTATTTGAAAATAGAACTTTTCATCTTGTAAAGCTGATTTAAAAATATCACTGATGATGTAATCATTATCATTTTCTTTGATGAAAATGCAATTACTAAATTTAGCTTGCTCATTGCTAATGGTAAATAGATTAGTTAAATTGCGTATTAGAGAAGTTTTTATTTGCTCAGTAAATTCTTGATGGTATTTTGTAATTAAGATTTGCTTTATATCCATTAATAAATGAGATGTATTTTTTAATAATAATTTTAAAGCTATGAGTTCATGAATTCTTTTGCCTTTAGCGAAGCGATATGAGATAAAATAAAGAATTTCTTCTTGAATTGTATTAAATCTAATTGTGTAATCTTTATCGTATTTTTGCAAGAAATTATGATATGTTTTAAATTTATCAAGGAATTTTAAAATGTCTATACTACCAAACTGGGAAAAATCAAAGATAGAAGGAATTTTTCCTAATTTTTGTTTTAATTGTAGATATTCATTTTTCAATAAGGCTGTATCGCTTAATTTGGCACTATCAATAGCTTGATAGATTTTTTGACGAGCTACTTTATCAAAATGAATGGTAGAAGAACCAAAGATGAAGCGATTTCCTTCTGCTACATAATGACGGATATTATCTTTATTATAAGAAGTATCACCAGATAGGGCTATTGGTATCATAAAGTTATTTTGATAGTTGCCGATAAAGTCAAGAATTACTACATAATCTTTTTGCGGATATTTACGAAGCCCACGACCTAATTGTTGAACGAAGATAATGGCTGATTTTGTAGGTCTGAGCATAATTATTTGATTTATAGCAGGAATATCAATACCTTCATTCATAATGTCTACAGTGAATATATAATCAAGACCTGTAGAGCGTTCTTTTTGTTCTAATTTATGAATGGCATTAGTTCGCGTTTCTTGACTATCTTTACCTGATAGAGCAATGGTATTAAATCCTCGCTCATTAAATTTTTGTGAAAGTATTTGGGCTTCTTCTATTTGACTACAGAATATTAAACCGCGTAGACGTTCTCCACTGAAACCATAGTATTGAGATTGATTGATGATATGTGTTACGCGAGCGTCTGTAGTTAAATCATTAAATGTTGAATTATCATTGATTTCTTGATCATCAACTGTGATATCAGTGATGCCAAAGTAGTGAAATGGGCAAAGTAAATTTTCTTGCATAGCTTGATTTAAACGAATTTCATAAGCTATATTATGGTCAAATAATTGGTAGATATCAAAACCGTCTGTGCGTTCTGGTGTCGCTGTCATACCTAATAAAAATTGTGGTTGAAAGTAATTTAAGATTTTTAAATAACTATTAGCACCAGCTCGATGAGTTTCATCAATGATTATATAGTCAAAATGTGTTGGTGTGAATTGAGTTAAATTTTCTTCTTTGTTTAGCATATTTATGGTAGCAAATAGATAAGGTTTATGAAAATCTTTATGGTTAGCTGATAAAATACCATATTGGATATCTGGTATTATTTTGGCAAAAGTTTTACAAGCTTGTTTGAGAATTTGTTCGCGATGGGCTAAAAATAATAGTCGTTTAGGCTTGGCTTTTTTTGACAGCAAATGGCACTTAAATATGTTTTTCCTGTGCCTGTGGCAGATATCAATAATGCTTTATGTTTATTATTTTGTTGCAATTTTGCTAAAGCTTTTAATGCTTCCTGTTGCATTTTATTGGGTGTAATATCATTGGTAGAGATATTTTCTTGAGCTGCAGCAAATTCTCTTTTTAATTTTTGTAAAGAATGATATTTAGTAGCATATTGTTTAAGCCAGATATCAGTCAAAGGCAGGGATTCTTGCCACATTTGTTGAAATTGAGATAATGTATTGTTGATTAAAGCACCATTTGTTAAAGAATTTATTTTTAAACTCCATTCTTTATTTGCTTTTAAGGCTGTTTGCGTTAAATTATTACTGCCTACAATTAAAGTATAATAATCGTTTTGTTCAAAGATATAGCCTTTGATATGGAAATTTTCTTTAGTATAGATGCAAATATTTAAATTAGGATATTGTTGTAATTCCTGTAGAGCTTTTGGTTGATTAAAATATAGATAATCAGTGGTTAAAATGTCGCCAGTGATGTTTTTTTCTTGAAGTAGTTTTAAACATTCTTTAAGACAAATTAAACCACTTTGAGTGATAAAAGCTATGGCAAAATAAAATCGTTTACAAGTTTGTAATTCTTGAAGTAGTTCTACTAATAGATTAGAGCCACTATTATAATCATTATAGATTATCTGTGGTTGTAAATCAGGCAAGGAATTAATTTTATCATCTATAAGAGCGCTAGCAAGACTTTGTTGGAGTTCTTGAGCTAAATAATCTTGTGTTTGCATAGAGTAACCTCATAATTTTATATTGAATTTATTGATAAAAAAGGCTGAGTTTAAATCTATAAAGGATTTTAAACCCAGCTTTTTATTTTAACGTAATACATATTCAGCTAAAATAGCTTGTAGTTGATAAATATCTAAACTTTTATCAAATTTTTTGCTAATAGGCATATCCATACCAGCGACATATATTTTTAATTCAGCATCTAAATCGAAATGACCAGCTGTTTCAATGCTGAAATGTCTTATGCTTTTATATGGTATAGAATGATATTGTGTTTTTTTGCCTGTAAGACCTTGTTTTATCCACAAGGATAAGGCGTTTGTCGGTAAAAATAAATAAATCACGAAAGATTTCATAAGCCTGTTGAATGCTTTCTCCATTAGCTAATAATTTAGCGTAATCTTGGCGGATATCATCAAGATTTGCTTTAGAGGCATTGCCTAAAAGATTATCAAATAATCCATAAAATTCTCCTATACTTATATACATATTTTTATATTATA
>ENA-OQET01000813-OQET01000813.1-human-gut-metagenome-genome-assembly--contig:-NODE-813-length-15346-cov-6.442539_pt1 | contig 15346 bp, 15 predicted proteins | sample MGYA00242800_ERZ504645 | MGnify/ENA primary metagenome ERZ504645 (study PRJEB26092, sample SAMD00036308) | human gut metagenome | host: Homo sapiens | study: EMG produced TPA metagenomics assembly of... | reverse complement strand
AAAATAGCAGTAGTATGCGCAAACGGTAAAGCAGGACAGCTCATCACAAAAGAGGCAGTAAACAGAGGCTTTGATGTTACGGCTTTTGTAAGAGGCGAAAACAAGTCGGCAGCCAAAAACGCAGTAACCAAGGATTTGTTCGACATCACAAAGGAAGATTTAAACGGCTGCGATGTTGTAGTTGACGCTTGCGGCGGTTGGACAGCAGAAACTATTCCCGTTATTCCGAAAGCAGGCGAGCACCTTTGCAATCTTCTTGCAGGCACAGACACAAGACTTGTTATTGTCGGCGGTGCGGGCACTCTTTATGTGAACCCCGAACACACAATCAGAGTTGCAGACGGCAAAGATTTTCCCGATGCATTCAAGCCCCTTGCAGCCGCACATCAGGTTCTTCTTGACGGACTTCGCAAGAGAAACGATGTTAAGTGGACATATGTAAGCCCTGCCGGAGATTTTCAGGCTGACGGCGAAAGAACAGGCGAGTACACACTCGGCGGTGAAGAGATTGTTCTCAACTCAAAGGGCGAAAGCGTTATCAGCTATGCCGACTATGCAATCGCTTTTGTTGACGAAATTGCAAACGGCAATCACATCGGCGAAAGAATTTCGGTTGTAAGCAAATAAAGCTAAAATTAAACATAAAACAGGGACAGCAGATAACGCTGTCCCTGAAATTTTTGCAATAGATTAAGTTTTGCGTGCTTAAAATTAAGCCTTGTTAACTGAACCGAAGAGTTCCATCTTTTCCTTAACAGTAGCCTTGATAGCCTCTGCGCCGGGAGCGAGGAGCTTTCTTGGGTCAAAGCCCTTGCCTTCGAGATCCTTGCCCTCTTCAATATACTTTCTTGTAGCTGCTGCAAATGCGAGCTGGCACTCTGTGTTAACATTGATCTTTGAAACGCCGAGTGAGATAGCCTTCTTGATCATGTCGGCAGGGATACCTGTACCGCCGTGGAGAACGAGCGGCATCTCGCCTGTAAGCTGCTGGATAGCGTCAAGAGTTTCAAAGCTGAGACCCTTCCAGTTTGCAGGATACTTACCGTGAATGTTACCGATACCTGCTGCGAGCATTGTTACGCCGAGGTCTGCAACCATTTTGCATTCCTTAGGATCTGCGCATTCGCCCATGCCGATTACGCCGTCTTCCTCGCCGCCGATTGAACCAACCTCAGCCTCAAGTGAAAGACCGAGCTTGTTGCAGGTTGCAACGAGTTCCTTTGTTTTTTCAATGTTCTCTTCGATCGGATAATGTGAACCGTCGAACATAATTGAGCTGAAACCTGCTTCGATACACTTCTTAGCGCCTTCGTATGAACCGTGGTCAAGGTGGAGGGCAACAGGAACTGTGATGTTGAGTTCCTCGAGCATACCGTTTACCATACCAACGATTGTTTTGTAGCCGCACATATATTTACCGGCACCCTCTGATACACCGAGGATAACAGGTGAGTTGAGTTCCTGTGCTGTTAAAAGAATTGATTTTGTCCATTCAAGGTTGTTGATGTTGAACTGACCTACTGCATAGTGGCCTGCCTTTGCTTTTGTAAGCATTTCTTTAGCGTTTACTAATGGCATTTTAATCTTCCTTTTGTAAAAAATTTCAGCAGACAAGCGTCCCCACCTGCCGATTTAAGTTTATTATACAATATATTTTTGAAAATATAAAGACCTAAAAAGAAGATTTAGTGAAAATTTTAACAATTAGTCGAAAAATTCTTCATTTTGTCCTGTTTTAGTCAATTATCACTAAACTTTCAAAATAAACTCACACTTCCGTAACACAACAAGGTTGATTTTGATTTTGTGAAAAGGTATAATGTAGATATAGCATAAAATCATATGCCGAGCGATATTGTGTAGCGGCGAACCGTGTTCGCCAATCAATTCGTGTGAACACACGAATTGAATAAATAACCGTATAAAATTTTTTGTAAATAAAAATTGTTATAGTAGACCAAGGTTGTGCAAAGTCGAACCGATTTTGCAATCGTTTCGAATGGCGAACACGGTTCGCCGCTACAAACTGACACACAATTTTTATTACATTAATATAATATTACATTAATATAAATTAATTTAAACAAACAATTTCACCGTGGCGGGCGGATAATATTCACCCCACGGTAACAAATAAATGTAGGAGTAACTTTTATGGACAATTTTGACAACAACAATATGGGTGGTTTTGAACCGCAAAAGCCGTTCACCGAAAGGCCCGTACAAAACAATAATATGAACACGGAACAGACAATTCCCGTTTCCGAACCCGAAACACAGGAAGAACAGGCTCAGAATGTTCAGCCGCAGAACGGCAACACACCGTACGGCGATTACATTTTCGGCAACAACAATCAAAATGCGGCAAACGATGCAAATCCGACTGAAAATGTTCCGCCGTATCAGCAGAACCAAAATCCGAATCCGAACACCTACGCTCAGCCGTGGCAGTACGGTTACGGTCAGTATCCCTACAGCGGACAAAATCCGCAGTATAATCAGAACAATCAGCAGTACGGACAGTATCAAAACAACACAGGATACAATCAGAATGTACCTCCGTATCAGCAGAATATGTACGGACAGCCTCCCTACGGCAACAACGGTACATACAATCAGCAATACAATCCGCAGATGTTCGCACAGTACCCCCAAAAGAAAACAAAGGGCGGAATAATTGCGTTGATTATCGTTCTCTGTTCGCTTCTCACAATCGGTTTTATCGGCATGATGGTGTACGGATTTTCGGTTGGCATAAAAGAAGATTTGAACAACGACCGAAGTGATTCGGGCAATTCGTTCAGAGTTCCGAAAGAGGACAGTACAACACCGTTTGAAACCCTTCCCGACACATCTTCACAGAGTAAAACTCACGATGAGTCGGACTACAGTGACAAGGTAAACAAGGATTACTCGGGTATGAAGCTTGAAAGCAATCCGAAAGACACAAAAACAAACGACAGCTACACAGCCGCAAAAGCGTCCGAAAAGGTTTCCGACTCGGTAGTCGGCATCCTCTGTTACTCGGGCGATGTACCCGATCAGGCTGACACAACAACCGCCTCTTCACAGGGAAGCGGAATTATCTTCTCACAGGACGGCTATGTTATCACAAACGCTCATGTAATCGGCAACAGCAAAACAGCCTATGCAATCATAGTTGTAACATCTGACGGCAAGGTATACAAGGCAGGTGTTGTAGGTTACGATTCAAGAACCGATATTGCAGTTCTCAAAATGGACGATGCAAAGGGACTTACTCCTGCAACATTCGGCGATTCGTCACAGCTTGAGGTAGGTCAGGATATTATCGTAGTCGGCAACCCCGGCGGTCTTGACTATCAGAACACAACAACCAAGGGCGTTATTTCGGCACTTGACAGAAAACTTTCAACATCAAGCCTCACAAAGTACATTCAGACCGATGCCGCAATTAATCCCGGCAACTCGGGCGGTCCGCTTGTAAACTACTACGGTCAGGTTGTCGGAATTACAACTTCAAAGATTGTTTCCGAAACTTACGAAGGTATGGGCTTTGCAATTCCGTCACAGACAGTAAAAAGCATTGTTGACACACTTGTAAAGAACGGCTATGTGGAAGGCAGAGTAAAAATCGGCATTTCGGGCATTGCGGTAACTTCCGATCAGGCATCAAATTACAATGTTCCGCAGGGCATTTATGTTCAGGGTATCGCATCGGGCGGTCCGTGTGACGGCACAAGCCTTAAAAAAGGCGATATCATCACAGAGGTTGACGGCGAAACAATTACAAGCTTTGCAGATGTTTATGCGATTCTTGAAACCCACAAGCCGGGGGACAAAATCAAGGTTAAATATTACAGCTCATCGTCGGGCGACGGCGAGGTTGAAATCACACTTCAGGAAGATAAGTAATTTTAATATAAGAATATCACCAAAAGCAAAAGGGCAGTCACGGCAATGTGACTGCCTTTTGTTTGTCTGAAAATAATGTGCATTCCCGTAGCGGCGGTCATTGACCGCCAATCGAACCAATTTTACAATTGGTTCGACATTATATGATTGCTTTAACAGATAATAATACCACAAAATTGACTTGCGGTTTTTTCGGTTTGGTTTTACAACCAAAGCGATTGGCGATCACTGATCGCCGCTACTTCTTCCTTGGGATAAAATTCCGCAAAAATCCTGCACTTCTTCCTTTCAGGTAAAACCAACCTATGGTGTCAAAAACTGCCGCTCCTACAAAATTAACAAGCAAATCTTTCATTGTATCAATCAAACCGATGTCAAGATAGCCGTTAATGCCGAGATTTTCACCGTTCACAACGGTTGATGTTATATCTCTGATGTGCATTATCACATTCGGCTTGCCCGAAATCAAGCCCGAATGTATTGCCGTGATTACGGTGTCCTTTTGCATATCCTTTTCAAAAAGCATATCCGCACCAAACTCAAAAAACTCCCACACAACACCGACTGTCATTGAAAAGCAGAACGAAAACAGGCACACGAACATGGGCGAGAGGCTCAATTTCACCCGTTCGCTTCTGTTCAAAATATCGGTCAGTCCAAAACCAACGCCTGCACAGATAAAGCCGTTCACGGCATGGAGCAATGAATCCCATATCGGAATCTTTTCGTAGAACGCACCGAGCTCACCCATAACATTTGCCGCAAACACGAACAGCACTACAATTGTTTCAAGCACACTCGGCAACGCTACCGACAGCTTTCGGTCGATGAACAACGGAAGCATCAACAGTCCGAGCGTTAACACACAGGTCATGACATTCTCCCATTTTCCGTTTAAAATGCCGGCAGTCAAAAGTGACACAAGTATGAGCCTTATTATGATGTAAACGCCTGCCTTAACCTTGTGTTGTCGCATTTCACGCACATTCAGCCACCGTGCAAGCCTTTGAAAAAATCCTTTAAGTCGTTTTTTCATAATATCCCCCGATTTTTACACTTATTTTTTCCTTAAAAACGAGATAAACCCCTGTAAAATTGTATTAGCTTTTTCTGCCTGATATTACCGCAATCTGCGATGACTCATAAGCATTGATATTAAATTACTTTTTCTCTGACGATTCGGCTTTTTCGCCATTTTTTTCAGCCTCAAGCTTTTTCTTGAGTTCCTCTTTGCCGACAGCAAGCATCAGCTTGATACGGTTCTCCTGATTTACCTTCGGCGCACCCGGATCATAGTCGATGGTAACGATATTGGCATTCGGTCTGATTTCTTTAATCTTTCTGATTGCGCCCTTACCGTTGATATGATTCGGCAGACAACCGAAAGGCTGTGTGCATACGATATTCTCATAGCCTGTATCGGCAAGTTCAATCATCTCGGCTGTCAGCAACCAACCCTCGCCCATCTTACTGCCGTAGCCGATAACACCGTTTACAAGCTCCTTTGTGTGAGCATATCTGTGAGGCGGAACAAAGCCGTACTTTTCAGCCGCATCAACCATAAGTCCCTCAAGCTTTGTGAGGTAGTTAAGAAGCATCGAACAGAACTTGTACTTTACTCTGCTGCCGCCGAACATCTTGTAGTCCTCAATACGGTTATCAACCTTAAATGATGCAAAACCCATAAGACCGGGGATGCAAACCTCGCAATCCTGATCTGCAAGAAAGTCCTCAAGACCGTTGTTAGCCATTTTGGAATATTTTACATAGATTTCTCCGACAATACCAACTTTAACCTTCGGCACTTTGTTAAGCTCAATTTTTGTGAATGACTTTGTAATTTTATCAAGAGTTTCGTCAATTTCTTCAAGAGTGTAGCCCTTGCCCTGTATGAGCATATCGGAAATCTTATCCGTCCACTCATCAACAAGTGCCATACTTTCGCCCTTGTTCACCTCATAGGGCTTTGTCTGGTTTGAAAGCAGCATTAACTGGTCGCCGTACACAAGACCGCCGACAAATCTGCGGATAAGCGGAAGTGTGAGTGAAAAACCGCTGTTGTGCTCCATACCGAATGAAAGCGAAATTACGGGAACGAACTCAAAGCCTGCCTTTTTGAGAGCCTTTCTCAAAAGGAAAATGTAGTTTGACGCACGACATCCGCCGCCTGTCTGAGTAATCATCAGGGCAACCTTGTGAACATCATACTTTCCGCTTTGCAGAGCATTGATGAACTGACCTATAACCAGCAAAGCCGGATAACAGGTATCGTTGTGAACATATTTAAGACCTGTCTGCGCAATCTCCGGACCTGTTGTGTTGAGCAAATCAGACTTATAGCCGTAGTAGTTGAACACCTTTTCAAGTATTTTAAAATGAATAGGCGCCATATTGGGCATAAGGATTGTGTATTCCTTTTTCATCTGCTTTGTAAACAGCAAACGACCTGTTTTTTTGTCATACTTCAACTCTGCCATAACAGAATTTCCTTTCATCAATCGTTTTCAAGCGCAGCAAGCAAACTGCGGATTCGGATTTTAACTGCTCCGAGGTTTGTAATTTCATCTATCTTAATCTGAGTGTAAATCTTATTTTTGCTTTCAAGGATTTCTCTTACCTCATCGGTTGTAATCGCATCAACACCGCAGCCGAAGGATACAAGCTGAACAAGCTCCATGTCCTTTCTTGTTGTAACATATTTTGCCGCCGCATAAAGTCTTGCGTGGTATGTCCACTGGTTGAGAACATGAGTCCGGAAATGTTCAACTCTCGGAGAAACAACATCCTCGCTGACGATTGCAACATCAAATCCCGAGATAAGCCTGTCGATTCCGTGGTTAATTTCGGGATCAATATGATAGGGTCTGCCCGCAAGAACAAAAATCTTTTTGCCCTCTTTTTCAGCCTTGGCAATAATTTCGTTGCCCTTGTCGATAACCTTTTTTCTGTAATTTTCCTGTTCCTGATATGCAAGCTTAGCCGCATTTCTTACCTCGTTAAGAGTGAGGTCGGGGAAGTGGAACGAAAGTCTTTCATAGGCTTTCTTAGGAAAATCGTTCGGGCGGTGAATACCAAAGTATTCTTTTATGAAGTGAACCTTGCGTATATCCTTCATATTGTTTTTGATAACCTCGGGATAGTAAGCAACAACAGGACAGTTGTAATGGTTATCTCCGAGATGCTCGTCAAAATTATAGGAAAGACAGGGGTAGAAAATTGTTTCTGCTCCCATATCAATAAGAGTCTGAATGTGACCGTGAACAAGCTTTGCAGGGAAGCAAACGGTATCGCTCGGAATTGTCTGCTGACCTCTCTGATAAAGCTTTCTTGTTGAATACGGTGAGTGGAACACCTCAAATTTAAGTTCTGTAAAGAATCTGTACCAGAACGGATAAAGCTCATACATATTGAGCGCCATAGGAATTCCAAGCTTACCTCTTATGCCCTCAACAGGCTTGTAGGAATCAATGAGATTCAGCTTATAGGCATACATATTCATATCGTTTGCAGGAGCCTTCTTTGTGATCGGTCTTTCACAACGGTTTCCCGCAATAAACTTTCTGCCCTTACCGAATGAATTTATTGTAAGGCGGCAGTTGTTGTTGCACATACCGCAGTTTGCGACCTTGATTTCGTGAACGAATTCATCAAGTCCCTTTTTGTCGGTAATTGTACTCTTGCCAACGCCCTTTGATTTTTTCTTTGCGTAAAGAGCCGCACCGTAAGCACCCATAAGTCCTGCAATGTTGGGACGGACAACTTCAACGCCCATTTCCTGTTCAAATGCACGCAAAACAGCGTCATTAAGGAAAGTACCGCCCTGAACTACAACACGCTTGCCGAGTTCGTCGGGGCTTGACGCACGAATAACCTTGTAAAGGGCATTCTTTACAACGCTTAGTGAAAGACCTGCCGAAATATCTTCAATTGTAGCGCCGTCTTTCTGAGCCTGCTTAACGCTTGAATTCATAAATACGGTACAGCGTGAGCCGAGGTCAACGGGACGCTTTGCAAAAAGTCCGAGCTTTGCAAAGTCGGCAATCTCATATCCGAGAGCGTTTGCAAAAGTCTGCAAAAAGCTTCCGCAACCCGATGAACAAGCCTCGTTAAGGAAGATATTGTCAATTGCACCGTTATGTATCTTAAAGCATTTGATATCCTGTCCGCCGATATCGATGATAAATTCAACATCAGGCATAAAGTATTTTGCGGCGGTAAAGTGGGCGATTGTTTCAACAATGCCGTAATCAACCGCAAAAGCGTTCTTTACAATGTCCTCACCGTAACCTGTTACGGCAGAAGAAACAACATTTATTTCGGGATTTATTTCGTAAACCTCGTCAAGAAATTGCTTCATAATCTCAACGGGGTTTCCCTTTGATGGCAGATATTTTGAATAGAGCAGCTCGCCGTCATCATTGAGGACAACACCCTTTACGGTTGTCGAACCTGCGTCCATTCCTATATAAGCCTTGCCTGTGTATCCCTTTAGCTCCTTCTGCTTAACATCAGCCTTTGCATGACGGTCGCAGAATTTTCTGTACTCCTCTTCGTTTTTAAAGAGCGGCTGATTGAACGCAAAGTTACCGCTGCCACGGTAGTTCTTTACCTTTTCGATAACCTCGTCAAAATCAATAGTCTTTTCGGCACACAAAGCCGCACCGCAGGCAACATAATAAAGTGAATTTTCGGGACAGATTCCCTTTGTTCCGAGCGTGCGGTCAAAGCAGTTTCGTAGTTCGCTCATAAATGTAAGAGGTCCGCCGAGATATACAATCTGACCTTCAATTTCTCTGCCCTGTGCAAGACCTGCAACAGTCTGGCTTACAACCGCATTGAAAATACTCTCTGCGATGTCGCTCTTCCTCGCACCCTGATTAAGAAGCGGCTGAATATCGGTCTTTGCAAACACACCGCATCTTGATGCGATTGTGTATGTCTTTTCGTGCTGTTTTGCAAGCTCGTCCATATCCTCAAGCTTAACATTCAGAAGTGTTGCCATCTGGTCAATAAACGCACCCGTGCCGCCGGCGCAGGTACCGTTCATTCTTACCTCAAGTCCATTTGTGAGGAACAATATCTTTGCATCCTCACCGCCGAGTTCAATTATAACATCTGTACCCGGAATAAAAGTATTGGCGGCAACTCTTGTTGCGTAAACCTCCTGAATAAAATCAACGCCGACAGACTCGGCAACACCCATTCCGGCAGAACCCGAAAGAGCCACCGAGGCATTTTCAACGCCGTCAATCCTTGTCCGTACAAGTGCAAGAATTTCTGCAATCTTTTCCGTAATTCGGGAATAATGCCTTTCATATGTGCTGTATATTAATTTGTTTTCGTCGTCAAGCACAACACATTTTATTGTTGTTGAGCCAATATCCAATCCTAATTTCAACTTGTGCCTCCGAAATCAATACATAGTAATCTCATTGTGCATATCTAATTAATTATAGTATTTTTTGTCAAGAAAATAATTCTAATTTGGAATATTTTCACCTTTGATGAATTTTACCATTTTTATCACAAAAATTCAATACACATAAAGGGCATAATGTATAATCTACTGCATATAATTTGCCCTCAAAAGCAAAGCGGAGTATTGTTCCGACTTTAATATATCTTAAAAATGCAGAAAAACCTGCCGAAATCGGCAGGTCTTCAGCTTTAAGTATTTAAATTATCAGAAAAGTTCACCGTGAGGAGCTTCACCGTCATCTGCCTCGTCTGAATCTGCGGACTCGGAAAATCCTTCTTCACGCTTTGCCTCAAGCTCTGCCTTGAGGTCGCAGATGTTTGTAAGATGCTCGGGTTCTGCCTTTTCTTCGCCGGCGGCCTCGGGCTGTTTTTCAACAGGCTTTTCCTCTTTAAAAGGAGAGGACTTGTAGTCACCCTCATTTGAGCAAGCTACTGTAATATCAACAATATCATCCTCTTTAACCTCGGGAGCAACCTCGGGATTGCCGTAGAAAATATCGTTTGAGCTGTTGACAATCTTTCTGTAACACTCTCTTGCTTTTGCAATTTTGGCTTTTGAAGTGTCAATAACCTTCAAAAGCTTTTCGCACTCGGCGTCATTAATTTCAGTGCCTTTCTTTCTGCTGTCGTACATAACCTTTCCGAGAGCAATATATGCTCTGTTCATAAGCTCGCTTTCGCTTTTCATAACAAGTCTTAATCTGTTGAGCTTTGCGTTTGTTCTGTTCTTTTCTACTATTGTCTGAGCTACCGATGAAATTGTATCAACGGCTGTATTTACTGTTCCTTTTACACTGTCAAGTATCGTCATAGTAAATTTCTCCTTTAAAACCGCTTTGGCACAAACACTCTGACACATTCTGCCGTGGCGAATAATATTAAACTTATTTCTATTATTATGACAGATTTTTTTGATAAAATCAACATTTTTTTAAAATTTACTTGTTAAAATCACGGTCAATTGCTATAATTAGTTTCATAGAGTGTTAAAGAGGTGGTTTGGATGCCTGAAAAGAAAATTACCAAGGCAATCGTCTGCCCAATGTGCGGTGAAATGAGCAAGGCTGATGTTTACACCAGCATCAACCCGTCCGTGACAAAGGGTGTGCGCAGAAGAGCGCTTGACGGTGAGCTTTTTGCGTGGAAATGTCCGTCATGCGGATACTCCGCAAGGCTCACATATCCGATTCTCTACAATGATATGAAGAATCGTTTTATGGTGTATTTCATTCCCAAAATTGATCATTTTCAGCTCTGCGACAATGAGCTTGAAGAAAGATACAGCAATCTCCGCAACATAAGCAAACGAATTGTTCCGACCTTCAATTCGTTCAAGGAGAAAATTTTTATCTTTGAGTCGGGACTTGACGATATGTCGGTTGAGCTTACAAAGCTTGCAATCAGCCAAACAGTTTCAAAAAAGCTTAACGGTGCGGAAATTCATGACGGATACCTTTCAATGTACGATCGTGAACGCAACACAATGGGATTTACATATTTTACAGGTGAAAAGCATACGCCGTATGTTCAGACAGCAAGACTTGAAATTTATGTTAAATCGAAGAAAATTGTCGATTCGCTTGCGTATAAGGACAAAAAGTTAAAGGGCTTTCTTAAAATTGACCGTGAATGGGCAGAAAACATTCTCTACCGCTACAAGCGCATGAAGCATATTGAAAAGCTTAACAAGCTGAAAGAGTAAGCTGTTACTGTAGTCAGTCAATTCTTTTGGCTTAAAAAGCACCTGCAAATAAGTAACATATACACTGTAAAGAATATCCGTAAACATAACTCGTTAAAGCAAAATGCATAAAAAATTTCCGCCGTACCGTTCGGGGGGCGGAATCATTCAGCTTAATATTTTTTGTATTTGCAATTCCAACTTGTTAAAATGCCGATACAATCGGGGATTTTCGTTGCACAAAAAAATCAGGGATCGACTCAAAGAGCCGACCCCTTTTTAATTTATTGAAAAGATTGGTAATTACTTGTTAACAGCTTCATAAACTGCAACTGCGCAAGCAACTGTAGCACCAACCATCGGGTTGTTACCCATACCGATAAGACCCATCATTTCAACATGAGCAGGAACAGAAGATGAACCTGCGAACTGAGCGTCACCGTGCATTCTGCCCATTGAGTCTGTAAGACCGTATGATGCAGGACCTGCACCCATGTTATCGGGGTGAAGTGTACGGCCTGTACCGCCGCCTGATGCAACCGAGAAATACTTAACGCCGTTCTCATTTGCCCACTTCTTGTATGTACCTGCAACGAGGTGCTGGAAACGAGTCGGGTTAGTAGAGTTACCTGTGATAGATACACCTACATTTTCATGCTGCATGATTGCAACACCTTCACGAACATCGTCAGCGCCGTAGCAGCGAACTGCAGCTCTTTCACCGTCTGAGAAAGCTCTCTCTTCAACGATTTTAAGCTCTGATGTGAAATAGTCAAACTGAGTCTTTACATATGTAAAGCCGTTGATTCTTGAAATAATGTAAGCAGCGTCCTTGCCAAGACCGTTAAGGATAACACGGAGCGGCTCTTTTCTTGCTTTGTTAGCGTTACGAGCGATACCGATAGCACCCTCTGCTGCTGCAAAGCTTTCGTGACCTGCGAGGAATGCAAAGCACTTTGTTTCATCTCTGAGGAGCATTGCGCCGAGGTTACCGTGACCACGGCCAACATTTCTCTGCTCAGCTACTGAGCCGGGAATACAGAAAGCCTCAAGACCGATACCGATAGCTTCTGCTGCCTCTGAAGCAGTCTTTGCGCCCTTCTTAACTGCAACTGCACAACCGAGTGTGTAAGCCCAGCCTGCGTTTTCAAATGCGATCGGCTGAACGCCCTTTACGATGTCGTAGGGATCAAAACCGAGATCGTTACAAATTTTTCTTGCCTCTTCAAGATTTGCAATACCGTATTCGGCAAGGCACTTCTCAATTTTAGGCATTCTTCTTTCCATACCTTCAAATGTTACTGCCATTATGGTGTCCTCCTTACCGAATTATTCTTCACGAGGGTCAATGTACTTAGCTGCGCCGTCAAAACGACCGTACTGACCGATGTTGTTCTTGTATGCTTCGTTTGGCTCAACGCCGTGACGAATGTCCTCGAGCATTTTGCCGAGCTTTACGAACTGATAGCCGATAACTTCATCGTTCTCGTCAAGTGCTGTCTTGAGAACATAGCCTTCAGCCATTTCCATGTAACGAACGCCCTTAGCGTTTGTGCTGTACATTGTACCAACCTGGCTGCGAAGACCCTTACCGAGATCCTCCATACCTGCGCCGATCGGAAGACCGCCCTCTGAGAAAGCTGTCTGGCTTCTGCCGTAAACGAGCTGCTCGAAGATGTTCTTCATAGCTGTGTTGATAGCGTCACAAACGAGGTCTGTGTTAAGACACTCAAGGAGTGTTTTGTTAGGAAGAATTTCTGCTGCCATAGCTGCAGAGTGAGTCATACCCGAACAACCGATTGTTTCAACAAGAGCCTCTTCAACGATACCGTCTTTAACATTAAGTGTAAGCTTGCAGGCACCCTGCTGAGGAGCACACCAGCCAATGCCGTGTGAAAGACCTGAAATGTCTTTAATGTCATAAGATTTTACCCATTTGCCCTCTTCGGGAATAGGTGCAGGACCGTGCTTAGGTCCCTTTGCTACAGTGCACATATTTTCAACTTCTTTTGAATAAATCATGTGTACTTCTCCTTTCAATAAATTGTATGAGTCCGAAATCCTCAAACACCTATATTATACGGCTTAACCCGACATTTTTCAAGCATTTTTCGTTAATTTTTACAATTCCCCCACATTGTAATATTTCCCGTGGCAATTTTCCGTTTGATTTTGAAACGGTAAAAATAAAAACGGCAATCGTGAAACAAATCACCGATTGCCGTTAAAATTTGCTTATTCTTCCCAAAACAATTCGTCAAGGGTTTTGTCAAGCACTTTACATATTGCTATGCAAAGGTTAATTGTGGGATTGTAGTCGCCCTTTTCAATTGCGCTTATTGTCTGTCTTGACACCTTTACAAGTTCCGCAAGCTGTTGCTGTGACAAATCCTTTGCGGCACGGGCGCTTTTTAATCTTAAATTCTTCATTCTTCAACTGCCTTTTTGTCAATTATTTTTTTGATAACAATCATCACAAAAATACTTATTGCCCAAATCATTGTAATGATAGGAATAATGTCAAGATTTGCTATTCCGTTTGTAACAAAGGTTTTGTTGTCGAAAGCAATTCCCAAACATTCTGCTCCCACAACAAATGCCAATGGGCCTAAAAGACTCTTTCTGCCTTTAATTCGATGTGAAATATGCGTCATTGAAAATGCTTACTCCGACGAATACGGCGGTTGAAAGAAACAGTCCTATGAACATTTGAACGCTGAGTTCAGCCCAATTAATCTCCAAAACATTAACTAAAGCGCAGGCAATTATGTACCCGATAAGCACAAAAAATGCCGATTTATAAGCCTTGCCCCGTGCAAGAATCTGTCGTTCATCGTATTCTGTGTAAATGTTCTTTTTCCTTCTAATGTTTGCAATAATGAGCGTTACGATAACTACGGCAATAAAACCGCAACAAAAACCAAGCAACCAATAGTATTTTTCTCCCATAATAACATCTCCCAAATAAATCAGCCAATTTGCAGATTTATTCGTCCAACCGATAATCCGCAAATAATATTAAAAAATTTTGTGTGTTTAGATGTGAATACTTTTAAAAAATCCACAATGCGTACAAAAAGCTTTCCGTACCATTATAGTACATTAAAAGTTACTTATTGTCAAGTATATTTTACATAATTACAAAAATACTTTCATTTGGCTGTTTTGGAAAATTAAATCCGTTAAGAAACCTGTCAGTTAAAACAAAACAAGACAAGCCCATATTTCAGAGCTTGCCTTGTGGAATTATGCTACTTTGTCAGATGTATATTCAACAACCGCTATTTCGGTCATAAAACTGCTTACGGTTTTTACAATGTCATCAAGTCTTTTTGCCACTTCATCGGTAAAAACGGTTTCACCGCATTTTGAACATTCCAAACACGGAACATTCTTTACGATTACAATGCACTTTTTAAGATCAACAAAATGTGTTGTTGTACTTGGCTTCAAATCACCTTTGCAATAAAAACAAGTCATTGTTATTTCTCCTTTCGGGTTTGTGAATCACTTTCAAATTTATCTGAATCGGGAAAATAGGCAGTTACTATACAAACAACATTTCCGTTGCAACCTGCCACAATATGCAAATATTCATTGTTTGTACTTACACCTAAAACAAGGCAGGCGGGATATGGATAGCTGTCGGGATATTGTTCTATTATTTTGCCCGTATGTATTGCATTGAATACATCATCACGGTATATTCCTCGTTCCTGTAACCGTTTCAGAGCGTGCACAGACCATATGACAGATTTATCGTCACATAACTTTTGTAATGCTTCGATATTTAATTCAGGCAAGCTTGTCACCTCCTCTGTCTATGGTGTGTTTGATTTGTGTATTTATTCGCAACTAATTCGCAACCATTCTTTACAACTTTATTGTAGCATATCAAGATAGATTGTACAAGAATAATATTAATCAGTTTGGATTTGGTAACAGTATTGTTTTCTAAACAACAATAAAAGGTATCAGTCTTTTTAACCAATACCTTTTTATGGAGCTGATAACTATTCTGTACATTGCAAGAGTGCATACCTCGCTTGTTGCTTGCGGTGCAAATTTTGAACGCTCATCAACGCTACGCCCTAAAAACGCTTTACTAAAGCGTTTTCTAAACGGGCTTTCGAATCCCATATCTTAATCTGAAACAACAATAAAAAGGTATCAGTCTTTTTAACCAATACCCTTTTATGGAGCTGATAACGGGATTCGAACCCGTGACCTCGTCCTTACCAAGGACGCACTCTGCCTACTGAGCTATATCAGCATATTTAATTGTAAGGTTGC
>ENA-OQET01000812-OQET01000812.1-human-gut-metagenome-genome-assembly--contig:-NODE-812-length-15350-cov-3.976417_pt1 | contig 15350 bp, 18 predicted proteins | sample MGYA00242800_ERZ504645 | MGnify/ENA primary metagenome ERZ504645 (study PRJEB26092, sample SAMD00036308) | human gut metagenome | host: Homo sapiens | study: EMG produced TPA metagenomics assembly of... | reverse complement strand
AAATTTCAGTTTTTCCATCTTCGATCATTCCAAGCATATGTCTTCCGCTTGATGCTCCGATATCAATGGCTAAATAATATTCGCTCATGATTCTCTCCTTGTCTTAAAATTTCCTGTTCTTCATTTGATGGCATTTATTATATCTTTCATCAAGCCAAAAAAATTAGGACACAGCTTGACAAAAACTGTGTCCTAATTTTGCAATTATGTAATTTTTTGTCCTTATTTGCTTTGCATCCGATATTCTTTTGGTGATATCTGATATTTCTCTTTGAATTTGCGGTAGAAATAACTGCTGTTTTCATAACCACATGCTACCATGATATCTGCGATCGGCAGGTCTGTCTCACTTAAAAACATACTTGCTTTCTCAAAACGTTTCTCCTGTAGTAGTTCTTTAAATGTATGCCCTGTCTCCTGTTTAATCGTTCTTGATAGCACGGATAAAGACTGGTTTAAATCTTCCGCAAGATCTGTAAGGTTAGCATCCCGATAGTGCTGATCGATGTATCTCATCGTTGTCTCGATCAAAATATCATGATAATTCATCTGTGTATTCTTTTGCGCTGTCTCAATTCTGTTAATGATCTGTAAAAAACCACAAGCCCCATTGTATATTGATTGATCATTTCATGGTTTTTTTCATTCGTAAACAGATTCAGGGCAATATTTTCCATCAGATTATCTACCACTGGTTCATGTCCTAATTTAAAATAAAGATATTTTGACCCCGTATCATTATTTCTTAACACGCTGACAAGAAATTCTGCCAGAATATTGTCTTTATTAAGCATTCCAAGTGGGATATCAAAGAACTCTGGGAGTGCCATAAAATTAAGACCAATATCATGAATTCCAGCTTCTTCAATGCTATGTTTTACTTCTTTATTCAAAAACAGGATATCTCCTGCTTCCATGACAATCCGTTCCCCTTCGATCCAGTTTGCGATCGTCCCCTGACAGACGTATAAAATCTCAATATAATTATGTCCATGTTCCGGAAAATCAATAAAACGACAGTGTTTGCGTACACTTAAATACTCTCCCTGCCGAATCAGTCTCTTTGCGTCCACTTCGAATTTATCTTCTGATGAATAAATGTCCCATACCACCTTCTGCTTTTCTCCAGATAAAACTCTCTTTTCTTCGTCGGTGATCAGTTCTAATTCTTTTATAACTTCCTCACGCATACTTTTTCTCCTTTTTATCCATACTACATATGTTATCTTTGTGATCATAACAACAGGAAAAGCACAGATGCAGTGTATACATCTGTGTTTCCTTTGAGTTCTCATTATTCAAATGGGTGTTCATGTGTTTATTGGTTTTATTATATCAAATTTAAAACTTTACAATAGGACCTTTTTTCTTTTTTATGTCTTTATTTTACTTTTTAATAACATCAGTGCTTTCTTTTCAATCCTGCTTACATAAGATCTTGAAATATGAAGATTTTTTTGCTACTTCTTTTTGTGTCATTGGTTCTCTTCCATAAAGTCCATAGCGCATGATCAGTGTTTTCTTCTCCTTGTTCATCTCCATTTTCTCTAATTCTTCATAGATTCTTTTGATATTTTCTTTCTGCTCGATCTTTTTGATCAAATCCGTTTCCTGTGTTCCTAGAATATCTAACAGATGGATCTCATTTCCTTCTTTATCTATCCCGATCGGCTCATAAAGGGATGTGTTCTTTGATGTTTTCTTTTCCTGACGAAGCATCATCAATAATTCATTTTCAATGCATCTTGCAGCATACGTAACAAGCCGGTGACCTTTGCTGAGATCATACGTATTGATCGCTTTGATCAGCCCGATCACACCGATTGAGATCATATCTTCTTTTTCCCTATCCAGATTATGATATTTCTTTACGATATGTGCAACCAAACGAAGGTTGTGTTCCACTAACAGATTTCTCGCATTCATGTCTCCCTGGCGGCTTAGGATCAGATAATGACGTTCTTCCTCTGGTAATAAAGGTTGTAAAAACTCTTGCAAAAGAAAAGCACCCTTCTAAGCCTTTTTATCATACTATGATACTTTGCTTAGAAAAGTGCTTTTCCATTTCTATTCTGAAGTTTTTGCCGATCTTATCTTAATTCTCTCCTTCGACTTCTTCTCTTCTTCGAAGCAGATATCCTTCTTTAATCTCTTCTCCAAAATCAACATAGATCATCTGTTTTGGATGTGGGGCGGATTCCATTGGTCTTCCGTCTTCATCTTCGATTGCTTTCACTATAACTTCTTTGTTTGTTCCGTCTGGGATCATAACTTCGATCGTCTCTCCGACAGAGAATTTATTCTTCTGTTCTAAGAGTGCATATCCTTTGTCATTATGTCCCTGAACGATTCCGATGTATGTGCAGTTCTTAATATACGTATTGCTGTCATATATCTGGGAAGTTTCGTCTGTCTTTCCAAAATAGAATCCTGTTGTAAACTGACGGTATGTGCATTTTGCGATCTCTTCTTTGTAGTAATCCATATTTGCTCTGTATTTTTCTACGGATTCCTTGCAGTCATCGATCGCTTTTCTGTAAGTTCTTGCAACCGTTGCTACATAAAGAGCTGTCTTCATACGTCCTTCGATCTTCAAGCTGTCGATTCCCGCATCTAAGATCTGATCGATATATTCAATCATATTCAAGTCTTTGGAGTTGAAAATATATGTTCCACGTTCATTTTCATACACTGGCATATATTCTCCTGGTCTTGTCTGTTCCATCACAGAGTATTTCCATCTGCAAGGATGTGTGCATTCTCCGCTGTTTGCATTTCTTCCTGTGAAGTAGTTACTTAGCAGGCATCTTCCGGAATGAGAGATACACATAGCACCATGAATAAATGATTCGATTTCCATATCATCTGGGATATGAGCACGGATATCTTTGATCTCTTCTAGAGATAATTCTCTTGCAGATACGACACGGCTCGCTCCCTGATCATACCAGAACTTGTATGTTGCATAGTTGGTACTGTTTGCCTGTGTACTGATGTGGCGGTCAATATCTGGACAAACTTCTTTTGCGATCATAAAAACTCCAGGATCTGAGATGATCAATGCATCTGGTTTGATTTCTTTTAATTCTTCAAAATATTTGCGGATTCCTTCTAAATCTTCGTTGTGTGCCACGATATTAGCAGTGATATAAACTTTCACTCCGTGTTTATGTGCAAATTCAATTCCTTCTTTAACATCTTCCATGGAGAAATTCTTTGCTTTGGCACGTAGTCCATACATCTCTCCACCGATATAAACGGCATCTGCTCCATATAACACAGCAACTTTTAATACTTCCAAGTTACTTGCCGGAATTAATAATTCAACGTCTCTCATTACTTTCTCCCATCTTGATACTGATTGCTACGCCATCACCTACCGGAAGGATCGTTGTCTCTAACTGTGGGTGATTCTTGATCGTATATAAATAGTCTCTCATTCGTTTATGAATGGTGCGGTCTCTTCGCTCGATCGCATAACGTGATCTGGCAACGTCTCCGTCTTGAAGTACGTTATCTGAAACCAGCACACCTTCTGGTGCCAGAAGTCTTAGTACATCATCAAGGAAAATGAATATACTGTCCTTTGGCTGCATCTACAAAAATAAGGTCAAAACTTCCATCAAGTCCTTTTAAGATCTCGATCGCATCTCCTTCTAGTAAGGTGATCTGTTCTTCTTTTCCCTGATTTTTGATGTTCTCTTTTGCTTTCTTGATTCTTTTTTCATTTCGCTCAATCGTGATGATCGTTCCGCCTTCCGGCTGGTAACTGTTCATATAAAGAGAAGAAAATCCCACTGCTGCTCCGACTTCTAAGATCTTCATCGGTTTCTTTAAAAGGACCAGAGTCCTTAAGAGTTCCTTCGTCTCTGGTTTGACGATCGGAACATGATTGACTCTGGCCTCTGATTCAATATGGCTTAAATCGTTCTTCTCTTCTTTCATCAATGAGCGGATATATTCTGTGATATTTAAATCCACTATCATTGTATGATCTCCTCTGATACATGATCTCCGCATAAAATACCCATAATGTCATCCATTCCCTGAGACTGTGTAAATTCATATGTCCCTGAAATAAACGACTTATCTTTGTATTTTGAGAAATATTTGCGGATCACAAATCTAGTCTTTCCATAGATCAGCTTCTTTGAAACAAGGGTTTCGGCAACTTTCTCATCTGACTCATTCTGTGTAATAATGACCGTTACTTTCTTATGGCTTTGTGCATTATATGGCTGATTCGAAAATGTCTGTTCTGCCACAAAATACGCCCCATAGAAAATACAGAAGATCGCACAGATTAAAAATACTCTGCTTAATGTCCTAAAAAACAGTTGCCATCCTTCGGAATGAAAAAACTTCTTCTCTTCTGAAAGACTCATCTTAAACCTCTGTAATGATCGGCAAGATCATTGGATTACGCTTTGTCTTCTTCCAAATGTAATTACTAAGCTCGTCTTTGATCTTCGTCTTGATCCTTGCCCAGTCTGTGATATTACGTTCTAAGCATTCCTCTACCGCATCTCTTGCAACATCTCTTGCACCTTCCATCAAAGATTCTGATTCTCTGACATATACAAACCCACGAGATACGATATCTGGACCTGCCAGGATCATATTGCCATGTTTCTGCAGAGTAACTGTTGCAATGATCAATCCATTCTGAGACAGTAACTTACGGTCATTCAATACGATGTTACCAACATCTCCGACACCAAGTCCATCAACGAGGATTCCTCCTGCCTGTACTTTTCCAGCGATCTTTCCTTGTCTCTTATTGAGCTCCAGAACATCACCTTCTGCCAATACAAATGCATTCTCCTTTGGAATTCCCATCTCGATGGCAAGTTCACGATGACGCATCAGATGACGGTATTCTCCATGAACAGGGATTGCATACTTCGGCTTCGTCAGTGCATAAATAAGTCTTAAATTCTTCACGGCATGCATGACCGGAAACATGTGTATCTTCAAAATACGATCTGTGCACCTTTTAATGCCAGCTCATTCATGATTTTTGAAATGTTCTTCTCATTTCCAGGAATTGGACTTGAGCTGAATATGATCGTATCACTTGGTACGATGGATACTTTTCTGTGAGTTGAATTTGCCATACGGGATAATGCTGCCATTGTCTCTCCCTGGCTTCCCGTTGTGATTAAAACAATCTGATCGTCAGGATAATTCTTAATCTGATCAGTTTCTATTAATGTGTTCTTTGGAATCTTGATGTATCCTAATTCGGACGCTGTCGCAATGATATTTACCATGCTTCGTCCTTCTACTGCAACTTTTCTTCCGTACTTATGTGCAGAATTGATGATATGCTGTACACGATCCACGTTCGATGCAAATGTTGCAATGATCATACGTCCTTTTAAATGTTCTGCGAACAGATTGTCCAGACGTTTTCCTACATTCTTCTCTGATGGTGTATAGCCTTGTCGTTCTACATTCGTACTATCTGCCATCAATGCCAGAACTCCCTTACTTCCAAGTTCTGCGAATCTTGCAAGATCGATCGCTTCCCCAAATAATGGCGTATGGTCGATCTTAAAGTCACCTGTATGCACGATCACACCTGCTGGTGTTGTGATCGCAAGTGCTGCTGCATCTGCAATACTGTGATTTGTCTTAATAAATTCTACATTAAAGATTCCAAGTTTTACTTTGTCACCATGTGTCACAACATGGCGCTCCACGTTATTTAAAATACCGTGCTCTTTTAATTTGTTCTCGATCAATGCCATGGTAAGTTTTGTCGCATAGATCGGTATGTTCAATTCCTTCTCGAAATAAGGAATCGCTCCAATATGGTCCTCATGACCATGAGTGATAACCAGTCCACGAATCTTGCTTGCATTGTCCTTTAAATATGTGATATCTGGAATAACTAAATCAATTCCTAACATATCCTCATCTGGGAACGCAAGTCCACAGTCCACGATCAAAATCTGGTTATTGCATTCAAATGCTGTGATGTTCATTCCGATCTGGCCGAGTCCGCCAAGTGGAATGATCTTTACTGAGCTAGGCTTTCTTCTAGGCATTGGTCTTCTTCCCCTTGCCTGATAATTATTCTTATTGTATGATTTCTTGTTATCATTTGCATAATAATTATTTCGTTTTGGTCTTGCCTGCTGTCTTACTTGATTGTCTTTCAACTTTCTTCCTCCATATCTACGTAGGTCTGACAATCCATTGTTTTAAACACTCTTATATATTTTATAAACTCACTTCAAGTCCATCTAACAGTGCGTTAAAAATATCTGAGATCATATCCAGTTCTTTATCGTCCTCAACGATCTCATAGGATACATAGTCATCCTCTAACTGCACTTCTTTCATGATCAATACAACGCTCTCATCTTCACTCGATGCTTCGCAGTCTTCTACCAAAAGGTAAGTCTGACCTGCGATCGTTGTCTGTTCTATGACATTAAATTCGATTTCCTGTCCATCGTCATCCAGAAAAAGAATCTTGCTGTCTTTCTTGCTCATTGTCTGTTCCTCCTATAGGGAATCTAAATATCCCTGTAAAATCATAGACGCCGCGATCTGGTCGATCACTTTCTTTCTGTTTTCGCGTCTTACACCGCTTTCCATCAGAACTTTCTCTGATGCTACTGTTGTCAGTCGCTCATCCCACAAGATCACTTCTAATCCTGTACGACGCACTAAGGCATCGCGGAAAGATAAAGTATCTTCTCCGCGCTCACCTACTGTATTATTCATATTCTTTGGGAGACCTAAAACAATCTTCTCAACATTATATTCTTTCACAAGTTCTTCGATCCTTGCGTAAGTCTTTCTTAACTTATTCGCATCTTTCCTTGTGATCGTCTCTAATGGCTGTGCTGTAATATGAAGCTCATCACTTAACGCCACTCCGACTGTCTTCGTCCCATAATCTAACCCTAATATCCTTCTCATAATACCACGGTCTCTACTTTAATCTTGTCTCAATATAGTTCTCAAGCAATGCTTCAATGATATCGTCACGCTCGACTTTATTGATGATGCTTCTTGCATTGTTATGACTGGTAATGTATGTTGGATCTCCAGACATAATATATCCTACCATCTGATTGACAGGGTTATATCCTTTCTCCTGCAGTGCCTCATATACACGCTCTAAGATCATGTGTACATCCAGTTCCTCTCTAACAACGGAAAAATGTTGTGTTTGATTATTATCCATAATTATCACGTCCCTTTCATTTATTAACCATTTTAATATAAAATGTATGAAATAGCAATGGAAATCATAAAATTTCACATCTGTTTAACACTCTGCCAATACATATCCATCATCTAAGATCTGTCTTAGCTTTACTTTCACGATCTTATTTTCCAATGGTTCTTCACTGTAAAGTGCAACTTTTATATACTCCTTTGTATGCCCTGTATAATAATGATCTTTTCCATGCATCTTTTCTTCGATCAGTACTTCTTTGACCATCCCTAGCTGTTTTGTCTCAAATTCCTTCTGGTGTTGTTTTGACATTTCTAATAAGACATTACTTCGTTTTGCCTTAATCTGATCATTGATCTGTGGCTTCATATCTGCTGCCTTCGTTCCCTTTCGAATGGAATATTTGAACACATGCATTTCATAGAGATCGATCTCTTCTAAAAATTTTCTTGTCTCTTCAAATTCTTCTTCTGTCTCTCCTGGAAAACCTACGATAATATCTGTTGTCAATGCTGGATATTGGAAATGTTCACGAATTGCCTTACATTTCTCTCTGATATCTTGTGTTGTATACTTACGGTTCATTCGTTTTAAGACAGAATCACATCCACTCTGCAGGGACAGATGGAAATGTGGACAAAAACTTTCCATCTTAGAAAGGCGGTCCAATGTATCCTTTGTGTAAATCCAGGTTCCAGAGATCCCAAACGGATTCTCTTAACTTCCGGGATCTTGGCGATCTCTTCTAACAGATCGATCAGCGTAACATCTCCCAAATCTTTTCCATACGATGTAACATGAATTCCTGTGATCACAAATTCCTGACATCCATGTTTTGTCAGATTCGTGATCTCTTCTAACACTTCTTCCATCTTACGGCTTCTGACTCTTCCTCTTGCATAAGGGATAATGCAGTAAGAACAAAACTGATTGCATCCATCTTGTACTTTAATATATGCTCTGGTATGTTCTTTTAATTGTTCCACATGCAAAGATTCATATTCCTGATCATGCGCAATATCAATAACCTCGATCGATTCTGCGGCTGATTCCTTCTCTCCCATATGCTCTTCTAAAATATGGATTAAGTCTTTCTTTTTATTATTCCCAATGATCAGATCAATATTTGTATCTTTTGATAATTCTTCTTTTCCAACTTGAGCATAACATCCAACTGCTACTACAACAACGTCTGGATTCTTCTTTTTTGCACGGTGAAGCATCTGTCTTGATTTACGTTCTGCCATATTTGTCACAGAACATGTATTCACAATGTAGATATCTGCCGCTTCTTTCGGATCGACCATCGTAACACCTGCTTCCTTAAGCATTCCATACATGGCGTCCGTTTCATATTGATTTACTTTGCAGCCAAGAGTTACGATGGCCGCTCTTTTTCCTTGTAAATTCATACAATTCCTTTCTTGTTGACTTTTATGACAAATACGAGTACACTATCCTTGTTAATTGGAAGGAGTATTATCCCATGTATGATGCATTGATCAAACTAAATTCCATCAAAGACCTATACTCGTTTGTCGACATCCTTGACAAGCACTCTGGCACGTTTGAGATCGTTGCCAATGACTATGTCGTGGATGCCAGATCACTGATGAGTATGCTAAGCCTCGATCTTTCGAAGCCTTTAGAGCTTTCGTTTGATTCTGATGAGGCTTCTGTTATACTGTCTCAGCTTCAGCCATTTATTTTACGTGAATGATCTCTGTAGAATCAATGGCTTCTTTCATTAAATCATCAATCACATCTTCCAGATGTTCTTCTGATTTCTTAATTCTCTTTAAATTACCCTTTGTAACTGGATGTTTTGCAACAAAGATCGTACAGCAGTCTTCAAATGGCTGAATGGATGTCTCAAATGTTCCGATCTTCTCTGCAATATCTACGATCTCCTGTTTATCCATACCGATACATGGTCTGAATACTGGCATATTACATACTTCATTTGTGATCGCAAGGTTATGGATCGTCTGGCTTGCTACCTGTCCGATACTTTCACCAGTGATCAGTGCAAGGCTTCCACCTTCATTTGCAAAATGTTCTGCGATCTTCATCATATATCTTCTCATGATGATCGTTAATTCTTCATGAGGGCATTTCTCATAGATCGCTAACTGAATGTCTGTAAAGTTTACAACATGTAAATTAATCGGTCCTGCATATTTTGCAACGATCTTCGCAAGATCTATAACCTTCTGTTTTGCTCTCTCGCTTGTGTATGGTGGTGCATGGAAATATGTTGCATCGATGTGTACTCCACGTTTTGCGATCATATATCCTGCAACTGGACTGTCGATTCCTCCGGATAATAAAAGCATCGCTTTTCCATTGGTTCCGACTGGCATTCCACCTGGTCCTTTGATTTCCTGAGAATAGATATAGATGTATTTTCTCACTTCGATATTCACCATTACCTGTGGATGGTGCACATCTACTTTGATCCCTTCAAATGCATCTAGTAACTGCCCACCGATTTCCATATTGATCGCCATGGAATCAAGAGGGAACTGTTTATCTCCTCTTCTTGCATGAACCTTGAATGTAAAATCCTTGACTGGATACTGTTCATCAATAAATTTGATAACTGTCTCTGTCAAATGTTCCATATCTTTATTTTCTTCGATGACCATTGGACAGATTCCAACGATTCCAAAGACTCTCTGCAGTGCTTCCACAGCTTCATCATAATCGAACTCATCCTGTGCTTCGACAAACATACGTCCAGATTCTTTTCTTACTTTAAAATCCCCAACGGGTGCCATTGCATGGCGAATCTGTTTCATTAATGCGTCTTCAAACATATAACGGTTCTTACCTTTGATGGCAATCTCACCGTATTTGATCAAAAATGCGGTTACTTTCATAGTATTCTCCTTTATTTTCTTACTGTTTCTTTTCTTGTGGTCTTTATTTTCTTACAAATCTTCGAAGCATTGGTACTAATTCTTTTAATGCTTTGATCGTTTCATCAACTTCTTCTTTTGTATTCTCAATTGAGAAACTGAAACGAAGTGTTCCATCTTTAAATTCATCACTTAATGCGATCGCATTTAATGTTCCACTGACTGCCTGTTTTTTGTTCGATGAACATGCGGATCCTGAAGATACATAGATTTCTCTGTCTTCCAAGGCATGTAACAGTACTTCACTTCTTAACTTCTTAAAGCTGATACTTGCCACGTGTGGTGCTTTTCCAGAATTGTCTTTGATATCCTCAATCTCTTTGATCCTTTCCTGAAAATATTCTTTGACTTCACGGATCTTCTCAGCATTTTCATAGTTTTTACCGATCATCTTTTCACATGCGACAGCTAATCCTACGATTCCTGGTACATTTTCCGTTCCAGAACGCATTCCTTTCTGCTGTCCGCCTCCGAAAATGATCGGAGAGATCTTCGTTCCTTCCTTGATATATAAAAATCCGATTCCTTTTGGTCCATGGATCTTATGACCACTTGTGGATAATAAGTCAATTCCCATATTCTTTGGAACGATCGGAAGTTTTCCATATGCCTGAATCGCATCGACATGGAAAATCGTATTCGGATTCTTTGCTTTGATGATCTTTGCGATCTCTTCAATTGGTTCAATGGCTCCGATCTCGTTATTTACCATCATGCAGGATACGAGGATCGTATCTTCTCGGATACTTTCTTCTAACTGGCCAAGATCTACGATTCCTTCTGAATCTACATCAAGATATGTCACTTCATATCCTTCTTCTTCCAGATGATACATTGGTTCATATACAGAAGCATGTTCTACCTTTGTCGTAATAATGTGCTTTCCTTTGCGGCGATTTGCCATTGCTGTTCCAATGATCGCTGTATTATTTGATTCTGTTCCCCCAGATGTAAATAAGATTTCTTTGGGTTTTGCTCTTAACGTCTTCGCAATTAATTCTTGTGCAGCTTTTACTTTATTCTCTGCTTCAATACCTTTCATATGTTTTGCAGATGGATTCCCATATGTGACCTGCATTGCATCCTGCATTGCTTCTACAACTTCTGGAAATACGCAGGTTGTCGCTGCATTATCAAAATAAATCATGTCGCTTTCTCCCTCTATTCTTCTATCGTAAACATCAAAATAGATAAAACTGTCATTCCTGCTGTCTCAGTTCTTAAGATACGCTTTCCAAGGCTCATTGTCTGACCGCCTGCTGCCTTAAGCTGTTCGATCTCTTCCTTTTCAAAGCCGCCTTCTGGTCCGATGATGATCCCGATCGATTTCTTCCCTTTTGCCTGACTGATCAGTTCTTTGGATGCCTGCATTCCTTTTGCCTCTTCATATGGAACAAGCATGAATTCTGTATCTCGTACTTCTTCTAAAATATCTTTGAAATTTCTCACTTCACGAACTTCTGGAATGATCCCTCGTTTTGCCTGTTTTGCTGCGCTTAATGCAATCGTATTCCAACGACTTACCTTCTTTGCTGCCTTCTTCGCATCAAGTTTCACAACACAACGTTTCATGGCAACTGGAACGATCTCTGCCACTCCAAGTTCCACCGCTTTTTGAACGATCATCTCCATCTTATCGCCTTTTGGCAGTCCCTGATACAGCGTGATCTTTACTGGGAGTTCTGTTTCCATGCCATGAACATCTTCGATCTTCGCAAGGATCGTATCGTCCGTCCATTCCAAAAGGCTGCATTCATATTCTAAATCTGATCCGTTACTTAAATAAACTTTATCTCCTGTTTTCATGCGGAGAACGTTCTTAATATGATTGACATCACTTCCACAAATCTCGATCATTCCGTCATGAATCTGTTCTTCTTTTATAAAAAATCGGTACATCTCTTACCTCATCTTCGCTGTCATAGAAACCCAGTCTTTCATTCTTCTTGTCTCAATGACATCAAATCCATATGCATTTAATTTGTCTGCGATTTCTTTTTCTTTTGTATCAATGATACCAGAGATTACAAAAACACCATCTTCTGCCAAAAACTGATCTACGATCTCGATCAGTGGTGAGATAACATCTGCTAAAATATTAGCAACAACAACCGGATAACATTTTGATCCTAAGGATGCTGCAAACTCTTTATCATCTAAAACATTTCCCTGATATACTTCAAACTGATCTTTGCTGATATGGTTTACTTCAAAGTTCTCCTCAGAAGCTGAGATCGCATGTGGATCGATATCTGTAAGAACCGCATGCCCTGCCCCAAGTTTCAGTCCGATGATCGACAAAATTCCACTTCCGCATCCAACATCCAAAATCTTTGTATCTTCCTTAATATATGGTTTCATTCCTTCAATACAAAGTTTTGTTGTCTCATGAGAACCTGTTCCAAATGCTGTTCCCGGATCGATCTCTACAACAATCATATCTTCTGTCTGATCTTCTAATGTCTCCCATGTTGGTTTGATCACGATCTGTTCATCCAGACGAATCGGTTTAAAGAATTTCTTCCAGTTATTGACCCAGTCTTCTTCTTTCGTCTTATCAAATGAAATTGTTCCAGCACCGATATCCATAAATCCACGAAGTCTTTCAAGCATTGCCTGAATCTGCATTGTAATGTGCTCTAAATTTTCATTCTCATCAAAATAACAGCTGATCTTTGCTTTTCCATCGTCTGGTGCGATATCATCTGGCAATAGATCCACATACATGACTTTCATCTCTTCTTCTGTCAATGATACATGGTCTTCAACTTCCACACCAGTTGCACCAAGTTCTGTAAGTTCATAACTGATCATGTCTTCTGCTGATGTCAATGTATCAATTGTAATTTTATTCCATCCCATGACACTGTATTTCCTTTCTCTTTCTATCTTATATTTTTATTTCGTATTCATAACATATCAATTAATTAGTGTATCATACAAAAAGCTGGAATACAAGAAAAAAGAGAATCCCGTCGTCTTTCGGAACTCTCTTTCATCGCTATCTTCTTAATACGCAAACTGTATTTATGATGAATTTATGCTTCTAAGATCTTTCCATCAATGGAAATTGTGTGAACCTGCCATGGAAGGAATTTGCCGGAATCCTGAATCGCTTTCTTCGCCGCATTTTCCAGCCCGCCACAACAAGGAACTTCCATTCTAACGATCGTTACACTCTTAATGTCATTGTTCGCAATGATCTGTGTCAGTTTCTCACTGTAATCTCCTTCATCAAGTTTTGGACAGCCGATCAATGTCACTTTATTTTTGATAAATTTCTGATGAAAATTACCATAGGCATAAGCGGTACAGTCAGCCGCCACCAAAAGGTTCGCATCGTCAAAGTATGGCGCGGAAATGGGTACAAGCTTAATTTGAACCGGCCATTGGGAAAGCTGACTTTTCCTGAGCATAAAATTCCTTGGAAAGTACCTTCTGCTTCCGGATGGTGAATTTTTTTCGACTGCGTTCCCGGACATCCGCAAGGCAGCTGAAGCCCCGGATGGCCCATGCTGCTTTTTTTCAGCTTGAGCGGCCTTCACCGCCTCCTGATTATAGGCTGGCGCTTCCCTATTTTCAAAGGTAATAGCTCCTGTAGGACAAGCCGGCAGGCAATCGCCTAAGCCGTCACAATAATCCTCCCGCAGCAGCTTGGCTTTTCCGTCCACCATGCCGATAGCGCCTTCATGACAGGCTTTGGGCGCAAAGGCCGCATCCATTGCATTTTTCCTCATCAATTTGAATTATTCTTCTAATCATGATCGATACTCCTTCTTCTTGACTTTGCAGTTACAGTATAGTAAAATCAAATACAAATTTCAGTTGTAATTACAACAAAAAGAGGATTTTATGAAAATTAATCTATCACAATGCTGTCCGCTGTTTTCAGGAATCTCAGAAAATGAAATGGATAAGCTCCTGTCCTGTCTTGACGCCAGAGAAAGGCGGTATCAAAAAGGAGAGCTTGTGATTTCAGCGGGGACAAAAATCTCCCGTTTCGGCGTTTTGCTATCTGGTACAGTGGAAATCCAGCAGGAAGATTTCCAGGGAAATATTACCATTGTCGCACAGATTACCCCAGGACAGCTTTTTGCAGAGGCCTTTGTGGGTGCCGGCGCTGCTTTACCGGTGGCTGTTCTGTCCACGGAGCCTTCCGTTATTCTATGGCTGGATTATAATAAGCTGTTATCCCCATGCCAATATGCTTGCCCTTTTCACGCTGCAGTCATCAAAAATATGGTGAAAATCCTGCAAATAAAAATATTTTTTTAAACGCCCGCATCGGTCATTTATCCAAACGCACCCTGAAAGTAAAAAGTACTGTCTTATTTGATCGGGCAAGCCAGGCAGCATAACAGCCGCAGCTTCACCATTCCCTTCAACCGTCAAAAAATGGCGGATTATTTAGCGGCTGACCGCAGCGCGTTATCAGCGGTACTGGGCAAACTAAAGAACGAGGGGATTCTTGATTTCCAAAAAAATCGATTTACCATACAACAAAATCTACTGATTAAGAAAAAAGGGGAATAGATTTTTCAGTGACTGCCTTCTTATCCTCTATTTATTTACCTGTTTTCCTACAGGCCGTCCGCCATATTGTTCACTTTACACGCGCAGCTCGTTATTTGATTGGCAGAGAAACATTTATTCACGAGTGAACTCAAACGAAATTCTATGGATTTTCTGACCCCTCAAGCTTTTCCGCGCTTTTGTTTCATGGACAAAGAATTTCTAATCTTAATATTTCATTCCTGTCAAAAATAAAATTGCAAAAAGAAGGACACTGTAAATTTACAGTGTCCTTCTTTTTTTAATCGTCTGTAAATTTTGAGGATTCCACCGAACTCTGTGACTGGCTTAAGCTTCCGTTTTCAATCTCTGCCTCTACACTGTTTGAACTTTGTGAAGCTAAAGACTCCGTTTCAGAAGAGGACTCTAACGCAGGATCTGTGGAAACGTTCTCAGAAGGCGCCTGACTTTCAGAAACCTCCGGCGGGACTGGTTTCGGCTTTTCCACAAGCTTAATTTCGATGGCTTCCAGGCGTTTCGCCTCACCCGAGGTTCCCGCCATTTCACCATTTTTCACCCAATCCTGCCAGCCGTAGGTCTGCACATGCACTCGATAATAAATATCATAGTGCTCGGCTAATTCCCCCGTCAGGCGTATTTTGATCCCTTCCAGCCGCTTCGCCTGGCCAGAGGTGCCGCTTTCAGCTCCATCCTTCACC
>ENA-OQET01000810-OQET01000810.1-human-gut-metagenome-genome-assembly--contig:-NODE-810-length-15361-cov-7.104306_pt1 | contig 15361 bp, 10 predicted proteins | sample MGYA00242800_ERZ504645 | MGnify/ENA primary metagenome ERZ504645 (study PRJEB26092, sample SAMD00036308) | human gut metagenome | host: Homo sapiens | study: EMG produced TPA metagenomics assembly of... | reverse complement strand
TGCCATACGGTCAAACGGGAAAACTGAGTGAAGCCTGCCCAGTTCACTCTCATAAAAACTCTTGCGATATTTTTCCAGAACATCAAATTCTGTAAAGCCCAAAGTGGGCTGTATTTCCGAAATATTTTGTATCTTAGCCATATCTTTTTTGGGGTATTTCCCCCGTTTTGGCTGCCAAACCTTATTTTCGGGGGAATATCTAAAGATACAAAAAGCCAACTAATTCGCAATACATTGTGTATGAATTAGTTGGCTAATTTTATATTATTTACTGAGTGTCCCTACGAAGGGAAATCTTTTATTTTGAAGCTCTCAATATTTCTCGTTTTCCACCTGGAGGGCCTGGAAGACGTTCTACTGTAAATCCCGCAGTTTGTAGCATTCGGCGTATTACTCCTTTAGCACAGTATGTTGTGAGAATACCACCAGAATTTAGAGAAGCATATAAGGTGTTGAATAGTTCCTGGCTCCACATTTCCGGTTGTTTTTCTGGGGCAAAAGCGTCAAAGTAGATGAGGTCAAATGCTCCTTGGAATTTATAGTTCGTAAAATCTCCTTCTACTTTATGTAAAGTAAAGTAAGGTGTTAAGCTTATATCTGTATTCCATGCTGAATTATGCAGTGCATAGAAGTCGTTACTACGTTTTGGGCAGATCTGTTCTGGATAGGCAAGTTGATGTACAATATCATTACTTACAGGGTAGCGTTCTATTGTTGTATAGTGAACTTGACGTTTTGAATTATCAGCTTCCAACAGAGTGAGAAATGCATTGAGCCCGGTTCCGAAACCGATTTCCAGTATTCGCAGTGTAGAGGAGGGATGATGTTTCATTCCCATGTTGATAAATATATGTTCAGACTCCGTCAAAGCCCCTTTTACGGAATGATAATGTTCGTTTAGTTCAGGTACGAAAAGTGTATAACTTCCATCTGCAGTTTGTTCTAGTTCTATCATAAATTAAAATTGATATAATAATTATTTTAGAAAAGGCTGATAATACCAAGAGTTGCTGCTACTAATATAGCGTAACGAGCCAGCTTTCCGATGCTCATTGAAATAGTAACAATCCCAATATGAGCTCTCATCAATCCTAATACAATTAAAATTGCATCTCCTACTACAGGCAAAAAAGAGAATAATGCCATCCATGCTCCCCTTCCATGTATAAATCGGGTAGCACGTTCCATTTGTTTCGGAGTTACTCCAAGGTATTTTTCTATCCATTCCATTTTTCCAAGATGGCCTATCCAATAGCAGGTAAGTCCACCTAAAACGTTGCCTGCTGTTGTGGCAATGGTAGACCATATAGGGTCGAGTCCTAAGCCAACACAAGCAAGTAGGACTGCTTCAGAACTGAATGGTAAAATTGTTCCGGCAAGAAAAGCAGATAAGAACATACCAAAATATCCCCAGTCGGTCAGAAGTTGAAGAAATATATCCATAAATTAAATAAGCACAATGCAAACCAGATAACAAGAACCGTAATAAAAGTTATTCGGGTAAATTTATTGAAAGTAAGTGAAAATAAATGTCCTCCCATAAATACCATCGGAATAATAGCTAAAGGAAGTAATGCTTTAATATGAGATGGTTGTAAAACCATAAGAATATTTATCCATACTCCCATGGATAGTATCACTTGTAATAAAATACGAGTTTGTACTTTGTCTTTATATGCAAATCGTAAATAAGGAATACTAAATGCAATCCATAATATTGTGATAACTCCCCATAAAGTATAATAGCTGAAATGTATGGATGCATAATTTATTTGATCAAACTGTAGAATATGCGAAATTACATTGTAGAATTCTTCGGTTTGATCCGTATACAAATCATATCCCAGCAGAAGCCAGTAAGGTAATGTAAAGCCAATGATTCCGGCAAAAAAGGTTTTTCCTTCAAGCGAACGAAGGTTAATCATATGAATATATAGTAGCGGAGTAATCCAAGCTATACAAGGAAGAATAAGGCTACTTAACCCCATCCACAAAAAAGCATGGAATATGGCGGTCGAAGCATGGGGAGATTCATAGCTTTGAAACAGTGAATATAGCATACAAAGAAAGAATACTGGAAGTAATAGTGTAACATCCCATGTATGCAAGAAAGGTGTTGCCGCATAAAACAGAAGAAAAAAAGAAGCAGGAAGCGTCGTACGTGTACGTATCAGTGCAAACTTCGTATCCGTCTCCAGTAGCAGGTAAGTAGTAAGGCTGAATATTAATAACGAGCCAATATTTGCCCATAAATGTGGAGTCGATATGACCCATAGAATAAGTGTTAAAGTACTTACAACTGGAAGTGTGGCACGTCCTGTCGCAACTTCGTATTGAAATCTGTTTCTGGTCTGGATCATGTGACGGATATTGATGACAAAAGAAATGTCACCACAGCTACACTCATTTACTCTTTAAACAGAATAATTGGTGTAGCTGTGGTGATGAATTGAAATATTATAAGTCGAAACCGATATCAGAACGGAAATATTTCTTTTCGAATGAAATTTTTCCGGCATTGGTAAAGGATTGTTTCAATGCTTCTTCCTTGTTGGTACCGTATGAGCTGACAGCTATCACACGACCTCCGGATGTGACAACCTGATTATCTTTCAATGCTGTTCCGGCATGGAATACGATGCTGCCTCCTGCTTTAGCTTCTTCGATTCCTGTTATAGGGAATCCTTTTTCATATGCTTCTGGATAACCGCCAGATACCAGCATAACGCATACTGCAGAACGTGAATCTATTTCAAGTGTCTTTTCATTGAGGTTTCCTGCCGCTACTCCTTCAAACAGTTCCACAAGGTCACTCTTAATGCGCAGCATGACACTTTCAGTTTCAGGGTCACCCATACGGACATTGTATTCAATAACCATCGGTTCACCTTTTACGTTAATCAAACCGAAGAAGATAAATCCTTTATAATCGATGCCTTCAGCTGCCAGGCCTTCTACTGTCGGACGAATAATGCGTTCGTCTACTTTCTTCATCCAAGCTTCGTCTGCAAACGGTACTGGCGAAACAGAACCCATACCTCCGGTGTTCAGACCTTTATCGCCCTCGCCGATACGTTTGTAATCTTTTGCTTCAGGTAAGATTTTATAGTTCTTTCCGTCAGTCAAAACGAAAACAGAACATTCGATGCCACTCAAAAACTCCTCGATAACAACGGTTGCCGATGCATTACCGAACATACCGCCGAGCATTTCTTTCAGTTCTTTTTTTGCTTCCTCTAGAGTCGGAAGAATCAGTACACCTTTTCCAGCACACAAACCGTCAGCTTTCAATACATACGGAGCTTGTAATGTTTCGAGGAAAGCAAGACCTTCTTCCAAATTGGCAGAAGTAATGCTTTTATATCCAGCTGTCGGGATATGATGACGTTGCATGAATCTTTTAGCGAATTCTTTACTTCCTTCGAGTACGGCACCTGCTTTTGACGGACCGATTACTGGAATATTGGCCAATGCAGCATCGTTCTTAAAGAAGTCGTAGACACCTTTTACCAATGGATCTTCAGGGCCTACTACTACCATGTTGATACCATTTGCTACAACAAATTCTTTGATAGCCTCGAAATCGTCTGCTTTTATCGCTACATTTTCACCAACTTCACGTGTTCCGGCATTACCTGGAGCGATGTATAGTTTTTCTATTTTCGGACTTTGGGCAATTTTCCATGCTAGTGCATGCTCACGTCCACCTGAACCTAACAGTAACAGTTTCATATGTTTACAGTATTATGATTTGTTTCTTTATTTTATTTCAAATGATCAAGAAAATAACGGGTGATGTGTTCGTGCAAGTGTACGCGGTCGCGCCCCATCATGTTGTGACCGTCTTCCGGATAGATGAAGAAATCTGGATGAGTTCCAGCGTCAATACAAGCACGTAAAAAACTGATGCTGTGTTGCGGTACACAGGTAGGATCCATTCCACCGATAATTACTTCCAGACGACCTTTCAAGTTACCAGCCTTTAAGCGAAGATTTGATTCCTTATATCCTTCAGGATTAGCTTGTGGAGTATCCATGTATCTTTCTCCATACATAACTTCGTAGAATTGCCAGTCGATAACCGGACCACCAGCTACTCCTACCTTGAAGATATCCGGATAAGTCAGCATAAGATTAGTTGTCATGAATCCCCCGAAGCTCCATCCATGAACACCGATTTTGTCTGCATCAACATATGGAAGTGATTGCAGGAACTTGGCTCCTTGTACTTGGTCTTTCATTTCTTCTGTACCAAGATGGCGGAAGGTACAATTTTCGAACTTAATACCGCGATTATCACTTCCACGGTTGTCAACAGTAAGCATTACATAACCTTGTTGTGCCATGTAAAGATCCCATCCACGTGCATCATAAAAACGGGTATTATGTATCATTTGTGCATGTGGACCTCCGTATACGTAAATAATAGCCGGATATTTTTTGTTCGGATCGAAATTAACAGGCTTAATTAAGCGGTAATACAAATCTGTTTCTCCATCGGCTGCTTTAATTGTTCCTACAGTAATTTCCGGTAAATTGTAGTTTTCCTTCAGCGGGTCGGTTGCTGTAAACAGAGTTGTACCTTTTTTCCCGGTAGTAGGAAGAATACTGATTTCACGTGGAACATTATTCGAAGTGAAGTAATCGATAAGATAGGTTCCACTGGCTGATAATTTGGCCTGGTGAGTACCATCTTCCATACCGATCAGTGTACGTTTCCCATTTTTTACGTTCAGACTGAATATATTAGTCTGTAAAGGAGATATTTCCGTACTTGCAATTATGATTTCTTTACGAGCAGCATTGAATCCTAAAACATCTTGAACTAACCAGTTGCCTTCAGTCAATGGGATTGTTTTCAGATATTCACAATATTGGTCTTCACTATCCTTTCCAGTTTTCCATTCACCTTTCAGTTTGGTTTTTGTATCCATAAGATACAAATGGTTGAAACCGTCTCGCTGTGTCCGATAAATAAACTGGCTATCATCCCAAGGTAAAAATATCAGAGGATGCTGAGGCTCTACGTAACGAGTATGTTTCTCTTCATAAAGTACTCCTATCTTTTGTCCGCTTACGGCATCATATTGAACCAGTTGTGCATGATTCTGGTCGCGGTTCAGTTCGATAACGAATACACTCTTTTCGTCAGGGCCCCAACTGATGTTAGTAAAATAACGGTCAGTAGGATCACCGGCTTGTAAATAAATTGTCTTGCCATCTTTTACATTGTATATTCCGACAGTTACTTTATGGCTTGTCATACCAGCCATTGGGTATTTGTCAGGAACAAGTTCGGCAATGCGTGCTGTAGTATTTACCTGTGGATAATCGGTTACCATACTTTGGTCCATACGGTAGAAAGCCAAGTAAGTACCTTTCGGACTCCAGAAAGTACCTTTCATGATACCAAACTCATTACGGTGTACAGCTTGGCCATATACGACATCCTTTTCCTGCTGTTGGTTCCCTGTAACTTTTGGGTTAACCATGCTGCTGAAATCCCCTTCATGTGCTACATACAGGTCATTCCCGATAGTATATGCCATGTAGCCATTTTCTTTACAGAAATCGAAGTTTGTCGGACCTTCTCCCTGCAGGTTAAATAGATTGACTATTTTCTTTTTGCTGAAGTCATACCATATCATGTACTTTTGTCCGGGAGTACGGTCGTCATACTGGGTAAAAGTAATCACATTACGGTCACCCCAAGGAAGTGAAGCAGCCATCAGTGTACGAAGTGGTTTGATATGACCTGTAAGTTTGTAAGGCATTTTGCCATTTTTCAGCGCTTCATTTACCTCTTCCAGTGTGACGAGTATACTTTCTTTTCCGCTTTTAGTATCTATTTTTTTGATGTTCTCTATATCTGTACGGACACATATATCACCCCACCATTGTAGTCCGGGCATGCTTTTCGGCACAAGATTAAAATAATTATCTCCACCCGGTATTACATCATTGAGGGTGAATGTCTTTTTCTCTTGGGCAGATGAAATTGTTGCTATCATACAGAATAGAGCTATTATTTGAAATATACGCTTCATTTTCAGTGGATATACGTTACTTATTCATTTTCTGTATTTTCTTCGTTTGCACGACGACGGTGCATATAACGAGGTGCGGGTGCCTGCTTAGGGCGTCCGTCATCAGTAGAAGGACGTGAAGGACGATTTTCGCGAGAAAAGTTTTTCTTATCGTTTTCCTTACGTTCTGTTCGGAAACTTGTTTTTTTATCTCCTTTATATTCTACTTTTTCTGCACGCTTCCGTGAACGGGTTTCGTTTCCTTCCCGCTTAGGCTTAAATTCTTTGTCACTGTTTTCACTACGGAAGGTTTTGTATTTTCCATCGAAAATCTGATATTTCCGGAACTGACATTCCAGTGAACCATTAAACAAAGGAACTTTGACTGAGGGCTTTAGTCCAATTTGGTCGAAACATTCGTCACGGTAGCTTAATATCCAGGCATCATTGCCGCTGAATGCATGTTTCAGGCGTTCTCCAATCATTTGGTATAGGCCTAGCAGATCATCAGAAGATATTCGTTCTCCATAAGGTGGATTAGTCACAATGATACTCTTTTCTTTAGGCTGTTCAAATTGTTGGAACGGTTGGATTTTTAGAATGACATCCTTGCTTACTCCTGCTGCTTTTACATTGTGCACAGCAATTTCGTTGGCTTTCGGATTGTTGTCATATCCGTAAATTTTATGGTTAAATTCACGTTCATTAGAATCATCATTATAGATTGAATCGAATAAATCCTGGTCGAAGTCACGCCACTTTTCAAAGCCAAACTCTTTACGGAATACTCCCGGAGCAATATTGCGTGCGATGAGTGCTGCTTCAATAGGAATTGTTCCAGAGCCACACATCGGGTCTATTAAGTCACATTCGCCTCTCCATCCAGTCATCAGAATCATTCCGGCAGCCAACACCTCGTTTAAGGGAGCTTCTACTTGTTCCTGACGGTAGCCACGGCGATGAAGTGATTCACCCGAACTGTCGAGTGAAAGTGTACAACGGTCTTCTGCAACATGGATGTTAATAGCCAGATCCGGATTGCTAATACGTACAGATGGACGATTGCCTGTTTTTTCACGGAAATAATCGACAATAGCATCTTTTACCTTATAAGCAACAAACTTCGAATGGCGGAATTCATTGGAGAATACTACCGCATCAACAGCAAAGCTGCTCATATTATCCAAATAGTCTTCCCAAGAGATACTTTTAACAGCTTCATACACTTCATCTGCTGTTTTTGCAGTAAAATGTTTGATTGGTTTTAAGATACGAATAGCTGTGCGCAAGCAAAAATTAGCACGATACATCATTGCTTTGTCACCGGTAAAAGAAACCATGCGGCGTCCGATTTCAATATTTCCGGCTCCCAACTCGGTGAGTTCTTGTGCCAGCACTTCTTCCAGTCCCTGGAAGGTCTTGGCGATAAGCTCGAATTCTTGATTCATTTTAACTAAATTACGTAATTTCAATTAATTGTGCAAAAATATGAATTTTCGCTTAGCTAGTCAACTGTTTGATAAGGTTTAAATACATTTTATTGTAAAGAAAGTCAACTTTCATATTTTTATTTTATGATATCCTGTTTTGTGAAAATGTTACTGCTGCTTGCTTTACACTCAAGGAAGTTGATTTTTATTTTAAAGAAAAATGTATCTTTGCCAAAGTCTGAATTGAAAATAATAAAAAATGTACTTCAGAATGAAAATCGCTATGAGAATACATGCTATATGTTTTATATTGGGAATAATATTGTCTGTAACATCTTTAAAAGCTGAAGAAGAAAGACTATGGCAACTGCATGCTGTTGATATTCAAGCTCCATATGCTCCTGCTCCTATGGCAAACGGATGTATAGGGATTCTTCCTCAAAAAGAGCCTTTTGCTGTAGAGCATGTTATGCTGAACCATGTATTCGATGCTGCATCTCCTCATGTTGTTAGTCGAGTGATGAGAGGAATTAATCCGTTTTGTCTTTCTATGAAAATAGACAATAAAAAAAGTTGATACTTCAAATATCTCAGGCTGGCAACAAACGATAGATATGCGCCGTGCCGTACATCGAACAGGCTTCCATGCTTTAGAAAAAGCAGATGTTTCTTATGAATTGTGTGCTTTACGCAATTTGCCTTATGCCGGTTTAATTCGTGTGACTATTCAGGCATGTAAGGATATGTTGTTGGAAGTCCGTTCAGAAATGGGTATTCCAGACGATTATTCGCAATCTTCAATTCGGTATCGTGAAATGGAAGCTGATGGAAATCGTATGTACATGCTTGAATCGGATGCAACTTCTCGGTTCGGATATCGTCGGGTAGCTTCTACTTCTTCTTTTCTTTTCAATGGCGAACAGATAAAGCCTATGTATGATGAAGCTACTCGGGAATTGTTTTTTTCTATTCAGTTAAAAAAGGAAGAAACATTTTGTTTTTCTTTAGTGGGTAAGCGTATGTTCATCGCGTGATTTTTTTCGATCCTTATAATGAAGCAGAGCGGCAGGTAATTTATGCAGTGCATGAGGGAGAAGAAGCATTGATGCAGGCACATTATCGTCTTTGGGATGAACTATGGCAAGGTGATATACGTATTGAAGGAGATGATGACGCACAGCGTATCGTAAGATTTGCCTTATTTAATTTATATTCCTCTTGCCGTGGAGGTAGTCGCTTAAGCATTCCTCCTATGGGATTATCGTTGCAGGGATATAATGGACATATCTTTTGGGATACAGAATTGTGGATGTATCCTCCTATGCTTCTGTTGAATCAGGATATAGCCCGGTCGATGCTTGATTATCGCTTTGACCGTCTTCCTGCTGCTCGTAAAAAGGCATTGGCATATGGTTATCGGGGAGCAATGTTCCCGTGGGAGAGTGATGATTCTGGTGAAGAAGCTACGCCTACTCATGCATTGACCGGTCCGTTTGAACATCATATTACAGCCGACATAGGAATTGCCTGCTGGAATTATTATTGTGTAACTCGTGATGTGCGTTGGCTGCAACGTGAAGGTTATCCGTTGCTCAAAGAAATTGCAGACCTTTTGGACAAGTCGTGTTACTCGCAATCAGGATGGTTCATATTCAATTCATAACGTGACCGGAGCTGATGAATATGCAAACGGTGTTACAGATAATGCGTTTACAAACGGTGCAGCGTCACTTGCGCTTAAGTATGCTTGTCAGGCTGCTGAGATTTGTGGAGAAAAGGTTCCGGAAATATGGCGGGAGATTGGAGAAAATATCCGCGTATTACAATTCGAAAATGGTGTGACACGTGAGCATTCCACTTATAAAGGCGAAATGATCAAACAAGCTGATGCAAATCTGCTAGCTTATCCACTAGGGTTGATAACTGATGAATACAGACAGAGACAAGATTTGGAATATTATGCCGAGCGTATAGATCAGAAAGATGGACCGGCTATGTCGTACTCTGTTTATTGCGTACAGTATGCTCGTATGGGAGAAGCAGATAAAGCATACGAGATGTTTCGTCGTTGTTATGAGCCCAACCTGAGAAAGCCTTTCGGAGTTATTTCGGAAACTCCCACAAGTAACAATCCATATTTCATGACTGGAGCAGGAGGTTTATTGCAGGCTGTATTGAATGGCTTTTGCGGACTCCAGATTACGGATGAAGGAATCGTCCAGCTTCCGTCGGCGCTTCCTTCTCACTGGAAACGGGTTACTGTTACAGGTGTAGGTTCTGATAAAAAAACTTATGTAAGAGAAAGGTAGTATGATGTATGTGATGGAGGAGCAATTAATCAAAAAACTTCGTACGGGTGATGAAAAAGCATTCCGTTTGCTTTATGATTGTCACTACGTATTGCTGTGCCGTTTTGCCAATCAGATTTTAAATAATGCAGCTTTAGCAGAAGAAGTTGTAGATGATGTTATTTTTTATTTATGGGAACATCGGAGTGAAGTTGAGATTCGTTATTCTATCCGTGCTTATTTAATGCGTGCCGTACGTAACCGTTGTCTGAATGAACTACAATCGCAAAGTCATCGTGAAGAACTTCATCTTTCTTCTTTTTTGTCACCGGAAAGTATGGATTTTTTAGACTTTCTGTTTGTTGATGATAAACAGCCGTTAGGTATGCTTTTAGAACAAGAACTGGAAGATGAACTGAAGCGTAGTATAGACGAACTACCATTGGAGTGTCGAAGAGTATTTTATAAGAGTCGTTTTGAACAAAAAAAGTATGAAGAAATAGCCGAAGAACTTGGTATATCTGTTAATACTGTCAAGTACCATATAAAAAATGCATTGGCTTTTCTCCAAAAGCGTTTGGGGAATTATCTGAAGTTACTTATCGTATATATTTTCATGAGCGCATAGATTTCATTTAGCTATTTTCTCTTTTAATGTATTTGGTTGTAATTTAATATATTACCAGTGTTGTTTAGTTCAGATTATGGAAAAATTTCTGAATAAAAACAAGTAAAATTTAATCAGAATTAAAAAAATGTCTTTTGGGACTACCCTTTAATTCTGATTTTTTGTCTTTATAGTAAAAGGACCTTTTTAGAATATGAAAACAGAGAAAAATAACGATATAGATTTGCTTATTACCCAGTACCTATCCGGTAAATTAGATAAGGAGGCGTTTGCGCAGTTAAAGGACTGGGCTTCTGAATCAGAAGAAAATCGTATTTATGTAAAAAATAAAGTTGAAATATGGTTTTCTTCCTGTATTGCGGATGAAACTTGTGTTTTTGATAAGGATAAAGCATTTGAATTGTTTCAAAAGCGTATAAATAAAGCTAAACGTTCTGATGAGCAAATGCGAAGACTGTCTTGGAAGACGTGGGTACGTGTAGCAGCAGTTATTTTAATCATGCTGTTGCCTTTTGCCGGATACTGGCAAGGAAAAGAGGCTGTAAAGCAAACTTTTGCTGATATCGTAGTTGAAGCTCCACTGGGAGCTCGTACCAAACTATATCTTCCGGATGGAACATTGGTGTGGTTGAATGCAGGTTCGAAGATTGTTTATTCTCAAGGTTTTGGAGTAGATGACCGCCGATTAAAAATGGAAGGTGAAGGATATTTTGAAGTAACTCGTAACCCTGATATTCCATTTGAAGTAAAGACAAAGGAAGTTAATCTGAAGGTCTTAGGAACAAAATTTAATTTTCGTAACTATCCGGATGATGATGAAGCAATTGTGAACCTTATGGAAGGAAAAGTCGCTCTGCATAATGAGATAAAATGTATGCCTGAACTTTGTTTAAAACCTGATGAAAAAGTAGTGATGAACAAGGTGACAGGTGAAATGAAAAAAACAAGTACGAAAGCCAAACGTTCTAATACGTGGATTAATGATGAATTGTTTTTTGATGAATTACCTCTTAAACACATAGCCAAACGTTTAATGCGCAGCTATGGAGTTGAAATAATCGTCGCAGATTCCTTGCAAGATAAACGTTTTTATGGAGTATTTAAAGTACAAGGAAATACTATAAAAGATGTGCTTGATGCCATGGCGTCTACGAATCAAATGAAATATCGTTATGAGAATGGAAAATATATATTATATCGATAATCTTAAACTATACAATTAATATGAAGCAGGCAGGAACAAGTTAAATTGGTTTATCTATGAAGTAAACCTTTGTGATCTATCTAAGTAGAATTTTATAAAACTTAAATCTTTAATTATGAGGAACTTTAGTAAGGCTATACTTGTAGCCTCGGCAGCGCTTTGCCTAAATTTATCGGCTTTTTCACAAAATGTTTCCTTTTCTGTTCAGAACGTAACAGTAAAGGAAGCTATGGAGCAGTTGAAAAAAACGTCTGGTTATTCTTTCGTGTTCTCATCATCAGATGTAGATACAAGCAAAAAAGTATCCGTATCTGGTCAGAATTCTTCTATTCAGGATATTATTCAGCAAATCCTTCAAGGGCAGAATGGATTGGATTATGAAATCCAAGGGAAGAAAATTATTGTAAAACGACAGCTAACAGGGACTTCTAATTCTCATAATAAGAAAAAAGTGACTGTGAAAGGCAAGGTCTTGGATGTAAATGGTGAACCGATCATTGGAGCTGCTGTTAAAGAAGTTGGAACGACTAATGGTACAGTAACAGATTTTGATGGGAATTTCTCCTTCGAAGCGGATGTCCAAGGTACATTGGAGGTTTCTTATGTTGGGTATAAAATAAAAAAGCTAAAGATAGAAGCAGACCAAATGTTGGCTGTAACGATGGAGGAAGATGCCGAATTACTAGATGAGGTGGTGGTTATTGGGTATGGAACAATGAAAAGAAGTGATTTAACAGGAGCGGTAACATCTATTAAAACAGCTGATATAACAGCAACTCCTACAACAAATGCACTGAAGTCGTTGCAGGGGAAAGTTGCAGGTTTGGATATTACTCAGTCAAGCGGTCAGCCGGGAGCCACAGCATCATTGACAATGCGTGGAAATCGTTCCTTAAATGCAGATAATCAACCTCTAGTATTGGTCGATGGAATAGACTATGGTTCTTTTGTAGATATAAATCCTACAGATATTGAATCAATAGAAGTTTTAAAAGATATTTCTTCTACGGCTATTTATGGAACGAAAGGTGCTAATGGCGTTATTTTGATTACTACTAAATCTGGCGCAAAAGGACAAAAAACAAGAATTGATGTAAATGCTTATATTTCTATTAAAAATAAAGCTAAATACCCTCGTATGATGAACGGGCTAGAATATGCACAATTAAAAAGAGAGGCATATCGAACGACTAATGCTGCTAATCCTGATGAATATATGGATGATGCTTTAATTTTTAATGCAGAGGAACTTGAGTATTTGGAAAAAGGCTATTGGGTTGATTGGCAAGATTTATTATTGGGAACAGGTATTACTCAGAATTATGAAATTAGTATGTCTGGAGGTACAGAGAATACTTCTTATTCTATGTCCTTTGGTTATCAGAATGATCATGGATTATTAAAGAACGATATTCTTAGGCGTTATAATGGTCGTATTAGTTTAGATCATCAAATTAATTCTATTTTAAATGTTGGAGTAAATATTTCATATACGTTTAAAAATCAGGATAAGCGTCAGAATCCTTTGAATTTAGCTAATAAAATTCCTTGTATAGGACGTGCCTATGATGATGAAGGTAATTTTATATTAAATCCTGCTCCTGGTAATAGTTCATCCTTCAGCCCTTTATGCGATGAACAACCAGGTGCTTATGAGGATAATATTCGTTCAAAAAGAATGTTTGCTTCTGGATATTTGAATGCAAATATATTAAAGGGATTAACTTTTAAGTCAACAATAGGACTAGATATAAATGATAGCCGCGAAGGTATTTATAAAGATAGAAATACAATTGGTGAAGGTTATTTGGGTCAAAAATCAACTTCTTCTATTCAATCAGATAATGATTATCGCTATACATGGGAGAATATATTAAACTATACAACAATTTTGGAAAAACATGGTTTAACGGCTATGATAGGTAGTAGTACAACAGTTTCTAATAGCGAAACTGTTTTAGCAAGTGGAGCAAATCAAGCTTCCGCTTTAACATCTTTTCATGACTTAGGTGCCAATGCCGATTCAAAGGAAATCTCAAGTGGGTTAATTGAAACAAAGATGGTTTCTTTTTTTGGACGTTTAAATTATAAGTTCAATGAAAAATATATATTCCAAGCTTCTTTACGAGCTGATGGTTCTTCTGTTTTAGCAGAAGGGCATAAATGGGGATATTTTCCATCTGTTTCTGGTGCCTGGCGTATATCAGAAGAGAATTTTATGAAGAACCAAAATTTTATTTCTAATTTAAAATTACGTTTAAGTTGGGGAATAGCAGGAAATAGTGCTATTGATGCTTACGCTACATTAGGAGGTCTTTCTCAATCTGTTTATGCTTTTGGCAATACTGTAATGTATGGATATTATCCTAGTGCAATTCCTAATGAAGAATTGACGTGGGAAAAAACAGCTACATGGAATTTGGGGATTGACTTTGCTTTTTGGGAGAATCGTATTTCTGGTTCTGTTGATCTATACAAGTCTAATACAACAGATTTACTTCTACCTAGCTTACTTCCAAGTTCTACAGGATATAGTTCTATAATGCAAAATGTTGGTAAGACAGAAAATAAGGGATTTGAAATTACCATGAATACAATATGGTTTCAAGGAGAAAATTTTTCTTGGAATACGGATTGGACTTATAGTTTAAACCGTGAAAAAATTAAAGAGTTAAATAAAGGTGTAACTAGAGATGAAGGAAATTTGTGGTTTGTGGGTTCACCTACTCAAGTGTTTTATGATTATAAAAAAATAGGAATTTGGCAATTAGGTGAAGAGGACGCTGCAAAATCTTTTGGGGGATTCAAGCCTGGAGATATAAAAGTCGCTGATATGTCTCCTAAGGGATCTGAGGGAGAAGGAGTATTTTCAACAGATGATAGGATTATATTTTCACGTGTACCTAAATATACTTTTGGTGTAACTAATAATATCACATTTAAAGATTTTGACTTAATGTTTTTTATTTATGGACGTGTAGGACAATATGTAAAGGACTCTTATACTCAGTTATATAAGCCAAGTGCTTTGGAAAATAGTGCTCCTGTTAATTATTGGACACCAGAAAATCCAAGTAATGAATATCCTCGTCCTAATAGCAGTTACTCAACAAACAATTATTTATTACAATCTTCTTTAGCTTATAGAAAGGCATCTTTTGTTAAAATTCGTGATATAACATTAGGTTATACATTACCTAAGAAGTGGATATCAAGAGCTAAGATTCAAAGGTTACGCATATATTGTACATTAAATAACTTTATTACATTTACCAAATTTCCTAATTATGATCCAGAAAGTGATGGTAGCATGGACTTCCCTTTGACTAAACAAGTATTATTTGGCATTAATTTAGGCAATACTTCGGTAAATTTTTACCGAAAGATTAAAAGTTAAACAATAGAACCGGCAAAAGCTGGTTCGGAAACACTAAAGAGGTCATTGAAATGTTGTCAAAAACGAATGGTTAAGCATGAAGAAATGTGCTGAAAAAAGAGAGCTAACCTGCTGATAATAAAGGAGGAAAGTATTGCATAACTCGTTATTTCTTAGTAAATTAGAAGTCTCTGAACTCTTCTGATTATGACTAAAGAAACACTCCTTATGCAATACCAATCCGAGTGCCTGTCGGCTCTCAAATCAGTAGCGAATATACACAAACCTTTTGAAAAAACGTTCATGGACACCATGAAATTATTCATGGCCATCCCGGATCGTATAAACTTCCTCCAATTGGGCAGATATGGCTGTTTCTCAGAACAGACTTATCGTAACCTTTTTGAGC
>ENA-OQET01000809-OQET01000809.1-human-gut-metagenome-genome-assembly--contig:-NODE-809-length-15371-cov-3.383626_pt1 | contig 15371 bp, 18 predicted proteins | sample MGYA00242800_ERZ504645 | MGnify/ENA primary metagenome ERZ504645 (study PRJEB26092, sample SAMD00036308) | human gut metagenome | host: Homo sapiens | study: EMG produced TPA metagenomics assembly of... | reverse complement strand
CTCTATCATATTCTATTCATATTCAATGATATTCTCAAACTGATTCCATGCAGATTTGCGATAAGCATCGAAGCTGCCTTTTGGAACATACAGGATGACACGCTTGAAATCAGATTCACTGAAGACATCCTGAATCCTGGTCTTCCAGATGGCATTACCGATGACTGGCGGCAAGGCGCTTCGGAAACAGATACTGTGCAGATTCGGACTGTTCTCCACCATCTGCTTCATCACATGGAACTTGGTATCCGGAAACACCAGTTTCCTCAGATTGGGCTGATCGGCAAACGCTTTCTTTTCTATTTCATCTATCTTATAGGTCATTCCCTGGAAGTTCACCGTTTTAGGTACCTCGATGCAGGAATCCTTGGAATTGGCAGCCCTGACCGATACGACTCCACCACCCCACGACTTATAAGCCAGGTTTCCTATCTTAAAACTCTGCCACCACATCGTATCCACGAGGAGGCTCGTTCACCTTATTATATATAACCACACCCGTAGTACATGCCGCCAATATTCCCGAAGATATCCAGAAGGCAAGCAGGTTGCGATGCAGAGAATGAATATGCTGGCGCATGGCGGTCATGTTGGGATATCGCTCCTCCAACGGACGGAGGCAACGCTTCAATCCCAGGCGATAAGAGAAATTCAGCCTCATCTTGTCCAGGATAACGCCCACGCTGTAGATATCATTGCGCACATCGGTAGGTCCGCCCTTCTTCTGTTCGGGAGAAACATATCCATCTGTTCCCGCCGGTTCCTTCAGTACGGCATAGCTGTCGGCATCAGCCAATCCGAAATCTATCAGCTTCAGCACACTCCCATTGCGGGTAACCATCATATTGGAAGGTTTCAGGTCACGATGCACCACCTGCATGTCGTGTACAAACTCAAGTACCACGAGCAGCTGGTTGGCGATATGCACCCTTTCCGCCTTGGAATGATGTTGCAGGAGCCACTCTTCCAGAGTTACTCCATCTATCCATTCCATCACGAGGCATTTGCCATATCCATCCACTTCTTCGATACCCATTACCTCGGCAACTCCGGGATGCTGGACATGCTTCATGATATCGAATTCCTTCTGAAGCAAGCTCTGATACACCTCGCTATTGCGCACAGCGGGAGCGAGCGCCTTCAAGATCCACCACCTGCCATCACGCTTGGCACGGATAAGGATATTAAAGCCACTAGCCGAGATTTCTGTCATGTTGCTGAACTGCGCAGAAGTCGTTTCTGAGGGAGGGAAATAAAAACCCGATACTTGCTCCATGCATGCAAAGATACAACATTTTATAGAAACCTACACTATTTTTTCAAATTTTATCTCCTTTTTGAACAGAATCATGGTGATAAATCATCAAAAAGTCGTATCTTTGCAGCCGAAATTGCAATTTTATATATAATTAATGAAGATTCTAGTAACGGGTGCGTCGGGTTTTATCGGCAGTTACATCGTAGAAGAAGCCTTGCGACAAGGCATGGAAACCTGGGCGGCAGTTCGCCCTACCAGTTCCAGAATATATCTGCAAGACGAGCGCATCCATTTCATCAACCTCAATCTTTCTTCAGAGGAAGAGTTGGAGAAGGAACTCGCTCCGCACGAGTTCGACTATATAGTGCATGCAGCTGGCGCTACCAAGTGTTTGCATGCAGAGGATTTCTATAAGGTAAACACCGAGGGCACCAAGCACCTGGTGAATGCCATCCTGCATCTGGGGATGCCCATCAAGCGATTTGTCTTCGTCAGCTCGCTCAGCATCTTTGGAGCCATCCGCGAGGAGCAGCCTTATCAGGAAATCTGCGAGAACGATGTGCCTAAGCCTAATACGGCATACGGCAAGAGCAAGCTTGCCGCAGAGCGCTATCTCGACAGCATCGGCAACAATTTCCCTTATATCATCCTGCGTCCTACCGGCGTATATGGTCCAAGAGAAAAAGACTATTTCCTCATGGCGCAGAGCATCAGGCAGCACGTGGATTTTGCTGTAGGATTCAAGCGTCAGGACATCACCTTCGTGTATGTTCAGGATGTGGTGCAGGCAGTTTTCCTTGCCCTAGACCATGGTATGAACGGCAGGAAATACTTCCTCAGCGATGGCGAAGTTTACCAGTCGGAAGCTTTCAGCGACCTGATTCATAAGGAATTGGGCAATCCATGGATGTTGCGCATCAAGGCTCCTATCTGGGTGCTCCGCATCGTAACCTTCTTTGGCGAGTATCTCGGCAGAATGACCGGTAGGATGTCGGCACTGAACAATGACAAGTATAACATCCTGAAACAGCGCAACTGGCGTTGTGACATCGAGCCAGCCATGGACGAGCTGGGCTATCATCCCCACTACCCTCTGTCAAGAGGTGTAAAGCTTGCCATCAAGTGGTACAAGGATAACGGATGGCTGTAAAAGCATATCATAAAGTTCAATGTTCAAATCTCAAAGTTCAAAGTAACACCGTGATAAAAGATTATTTTAAGATAGAAAAGAACCCCAAGAAAGGGCTCCTGCCACTGGAATGGGTGATGCTGGGCTATATGGCGATAACAGTCTTCACCATGCTCTTTACCTTTACCAAGGTGGTGAATCCGGAGTCGATGCTTTGGGGCAGATTGAGAATTCTGGTCATGACCCTCGCCCTTTGGGGCGTATATCGCATGATTCCATGCAGAATAACGAAGATGATACGCATCATGGCGCAGATCGCCCTGCTTGCCTGGTGGTATCCAGATACTTACGAGATCAACCGCATGTTCCCCAACCTCGACCATATCTTTGCGGGATGGGAACAGGATCTCTTTGGATGCCAGCCCGCCCTGCTCTTTGCCAAGGCACTGCCCTGGGCGGTGGTGAGCGAACTGATGTCGATGGGATACTTCATGTATTATCCTATGATAGCAGCGGTAGTTCTCTACTATTTCTGCTGCAGATACTATGAGGCAGAACGGGTTAGCTTTGTACTGCTTGCCAGCTTCTTCATCTACTATCTCATCTACATTTACGTGCCGGTAGTAGGACCAACGTTCTACTTCGATGCCGTGGGCGTGCAGGATATTGCCCAAGGGGCATCTTCCCCGGCCAATGGGGCGATTTACTTCAACACCCATACCAACTGTCTGCCAACCCCAGGCTATACCGACGGAATCTTCTACCAGCTCGTAGAGAATGCCAAGGAAGCAGGAGAGCGACCTACCGCCGCCTTTCCGAGTTCGCACGTGGGCGTAAGCACCATCTGCATGCTCCTTGCCTGGCACAGCAGAAACCGCAAGCTGCTCTTCACCATGCTGCCATTCTACATCTTCCTGTGTATGGCTACCGTGTATATCCAGGCGCATTATCTCATCGATGCCATCGCCGGATGGATCTCTGCCGTAGTCATCTACTTCATGCTGATGGCTGTTTCGAAGAACATGAAATGATGCGGCATGGAAGATACAGGAAAGAAATCATATTAAATACATCAAACATAAATTAGAATTCATCTAGAACAATGAAGAAACTGTTTATTGAAACTTATGGCTGCCAGATGAACGTGGCAGACAGTGAGGTAGTTGCCTCTGTGATGCAGATGGCAGGCTACGAGATTTGTGAGAAAGAAGAAGAGGCTGATGCCATCTTCCTGAACACCTGCAGTATCCGCGAGAATGCAGAAAACAAGATTTACCATCGCCTCGACACCCTCCATGCTGAGCAGAAGAAGGGAAGAAAGGTGATTCTCGGCGTATTGGGCTGTATGGCAGAGCGAGTAAAGGATGACCTCATCCAGAACCACTATGCCAACCTGGTTTGTGGACCCGACAGCTATCTCAACCTGCCGGATATGATTGCGCAGTGCGAGATGGGTACCAATGCCATCAACATCGAACTCTCTAAGACCGAGACCTACCGTGACATCGTGCCTCAGCGCATCGGTGGCAACAGAGTGAGCGGTTTCGTAAGCATCATGCGTGGTTGCAACAACTTCTGCCACTACTGCATCGTGCCTTATACCCGTGGACGTGAGCGCAGCCGTGATGCAGAGAGCATCCTGCGTGAGGTGCGCGATTTGCAGCAGCGTGGCTTCAAGGAAGTTACCCTGCTGGGACAGAACGTGAACAGCTACGGTCTCTCACCATCGGGCAAGCGCGAAGAAGGCAGCCTTTCCTTCGCCGAACTCCTCCACATGGTAGCCCAGGCTGTACCGGATATGCGAGTACGCTTCACCACCTCTAACCCAGAGGATATGACCGAGGACATCCTCCACGCCATTGCCGAAGAACAAAACCTCTGCAAGCACATCCACTTCCCTGCACAGAGCGGAAGCAACAAGATTTTGAAGCTGATGAACCGCAAATACACCCGTGAGGAGTATCTGCAGCGCATCGCCGACATCAAGCGTATCATCCCGGGTGCGGCATCACCACCGACATCTTCGTAGGTTATCACGACGAGACCGAGGAAGACCATCAGGAAACCCTCTCGCTGGTGAAGGAAGTAGGCTTCGACAGCGCCTTCATGTTCAAGTATTCAGAGCGCCCGGGCACCTACGCAGCCAAGCATCTGCCAGACAACGTTTCTGAAGAAACCAAGATAGCTCGCCTCAACGAGCTCATCAAACTGCAGACCGAGGTGAGCGCCGAACAAAACAAGAAGGATGAGGGCAAGGAATTCACCATCCTCATCGAGAACTTCAGCAAGCGCAGCCGTGAGCAGATGATGGGCCGTACCGAACAGAACAAGGCTGTGGTCATCGACAAGGGTAACCACCACATCGGAGATTTCGTAAAGGTCCGCATCACCGGTTCTACCTCTGCTACCCTCTTCGGAGAGGAAGTAAAGGAGTAAGGATGCTCCCTCTAAAAGAGTAAGAATGCTTCTTTAGAAAAAGAAGTGAAAATATACCCAATTACTCCCAGAAGAAGAAAAAACGGAGCCAAAACAACTCTTCTATAAGAAAAAACTGAATAAAAGTCAAGAAAGACCGCCAAAAGTTTGGCGGTCTTCCTTAAAAACACTATATTTGCACCTATGAAGGAATTTTTGCAAATCTTACGACGATTCGTCCCTCCCTACAAGAAATATCTGGGGCTCTCAGTTCTGTTCAATATCCTGTCTGCGGTATTGAACATCTTTTCGTTTGCAGCCTTGATACCAATCCTGCAGATTCTCTTCCAGGTAGATGGCGGAATCCGTGCCAACGACTATATGGAATGGGACGGAACGCTGGGCAGCATCAAGGAAGTGGCAACCAACAACCTGTATTATTATATCCAAGAGTTCATCGTGGCGCACAGTGCATCACTGGCTCTGCTGGTTATCGGCTTGTTCCTTGCCTTCATGACATTCCTCAAGACTGGAGCCTATTTCCTGTCTTCAGCCACCATCATCCCTATCCGTACGGGTATTGTTCGCGATATCCGCAACCAGCTCTACCAGAAGATTACCTCGCTTTCGCTGGGCTTCTTCAGCGAAGAGCGCAAGGGAGATATCATCGCCCGAATGAGCGGTGATGTGCAGGAAGTAGAGAACAGCATCATGTCGTCGCTCGATATGCTCTTCAAGAATCCTATTCTCATTCTCTTCTATTTCATTACGCTCATCTGCATCAGCTGGCAGCTCACCCTCTTCACCATTCTCTTTGTGCCACCATTCGGCTGGTTCATGGGTGTTGTGGGAAAGAAACTGAAGGCACAAAGTACCGAGGCACAGTCGCTCTGGAGTGATACGATGAGTATGGTAGAGGAGACCTTGGGCGGATTGCGCATCATCAAGGCTTTTTGTGCTGTAAGATAAGATGAACTGGCGCTTCAACCAGGTGAATAGCAGTTATCGCGACAACATCATGCGCGTGAACATCCGTCAGCAGATGGCTCACCCGATGAGTGAGTTCCTGGGAACCATCCTCATCGTGGTAGTATTGTGGTTTGGCGGTATCCTGGTTCTGGATTACGGCAGAATCGATGGTCCTACCATCATCTTCTACCCTCGTGATGCTCTACAGCATCATCAACCCGCTGAAGGAATTCTCCAAGGCGAGTTACAATATCCCAAAGGGATTGGCAAGTATGGAGCGTATCGACAAGATTCTACAGGCAGAGATAGAAATCAAGGACAAGGAGAACCCTGAGCATATCAGCAGCTTCGAGCATCAGATAGAGTTCCGCCATGTTTCCTTCGCCTATACCGATCATCAGAACGATGAGCTGGTTTATGTATTGGAAGGATATCAACCTGGTGATTCCTAAGGGAAAGACCATCGCACTGGTGGGTCAGAGCGGTAGCGGAAAGAGTACGATGCTCGACCTGATTCCTCGTTACTACGATGTACAGGAGGGCGAAGTGCTCATCGACGGCATCAACGTGAAAGACCTTGCCGTACACGATCTCCGCCAGCTGATAGGTAATGTAAACCAGGAGGCAATCCTCTTCAATGCCAGCTTCAAGGACAATATCCGCTTCGGCAAGACAGATGCTACCGATGAGGAAATAGCCAATGCAGCGAAGATTGCCAATGCCTACGAATTCATCACCAAGTCAGAACATGGCTTCGATACAGGTATCGGCGACCGTGGCGGCAGACTCTCCGGCGGTCAGCGCCAGCGTGTGAGCATCGCCCGTGCCATCCTCAAGAACCCTCCTATCCTCATCCTCGACGAGGCAACATCAGCTCTTGATACCGAGAGCGAACGTCTGGTGCAGGATGCCTTGGAGAAACTGATGAAGACCCGTACCACCGTGGCAGTAGCCCACCGACTGAGTACCATCAAGCATGCCGACGAAATCTGCGTACTGCACGAGGGCAAGATTGTGGAGCGTGGTACCCACGATGAACTGATTAGAAAAGACGGATATTACAAGAAGTTGCACGACATGCAGCAGGTGTAATTGAGTAAAGAGTTAATAGTTAAGAATTTATAGTTTTACAGATGGTTAAGATTGTTTATGCATTCTTTTATACAATATCGCTGCTGCCATTCAGGCTGCTCTATTGCATTGCCGATTTCGAGTACTTCATGATGTATCGCGTCATCAAGTACCGCAGGGTATTGTGCGTAAGAATCTCACCAGCTCTTTTCCTGAGAAATCAGAAGAAGAGATTATCGACATCGAGAAGAAGTTCTATCGCTGGTTCAGCGATTACTTCTTCGAGGCTGTCAAACTGCTCAGCATCAGTGACAAGGAGTTGCACCAGCGATTTCAGGTCATCAACAGCGAGGAAGTGGAGCAATGTTTCCTGGAAGGTCAGAACGTGGCAGCTATCCTGGGCCATTACTGCAACTGGGAGTGGCTTTCGTGCGTGGGCATCGAACTGCCCAAGTCACGCAAGATAGGCCTCATCTATCACCCTCTGCGTAACCATGCCTTCGACGAGCTCTTCAAGCGCATCCGTTCTCACGAGGAGAATGGCGTGGTGGTGCCCAAGAAAGAAATCCTCCGCTATCTGGTGGATTACAAGCGCAAGGGCATCATGAACATCTTCGGCTACATCAGCGACCAGGGTCCCAAGTGGGAGAACATCCACCTGTGGCTTCCTTTCCTCAACCATCCCGAAACCCCAGTGTTTACGGGTGGCGAGAGAATTATGAGAAAGATGAACGATGCCGTGTTCTATGTAGAGATGTCGCGCCCGAAGCGAGGCTACTATACGGCAACCTACAAGCTCATCACCCGCAATCCGAACTCCCTGCCGGAGCACGAGATTACCCGTCGTTTCTTCCAGATGCTGGAAGAAACCATCCGCCGGAATCCACCTTATTATTTATGGACGCATAATAGATGGAAGCGAACCAGGGAGGAGTTTGATAAGCGATATGAAGTGGTGAAGGGGAAAGTTGTCCCAAGAGAGAATAAACTGTAATACGATACTATCACAAGGAACTAATCAATAGGCTATATGAAGGAAAGAAGATTATGTTATATCAGCCGCACTTATTACAATCAGACAAGTGCTGGCAACAAGGCAAAGACAGATTACGAAAAGGTGCTGTACTCGATGGGGGCAGCAAGCATCGGCTTGCCTTGCAAAATCGACAACAATAAATTCCTGGCCTTCTTCTATAACCTGGCGAGTACCCTCATCGCCTGCTCTCGCATTCAGAAAGGAGATGTCATCGTACTGCAATATCCCGTAAAGAAATATTTCTCCTTCATCTGCAAGATGGCACACCTCAAAGGAGCCAAGACCATTTCCCTGATTCATGATTTGGGCAGTTTCCGACGAAAGAAACTAACCGTAGCCCAGGAATTGAAACGCCTGAGCCACACCGACTATATCATCGCCACCAACCAGGCGATGAAACTGTGGCTTGAGCAGCAAGGCTTGGAAAAGCCTATCGGAGCCCTGGGATTCCATGATTATCTGTCGCCATCCGTTGCAGCAGACAAGAAGCACCAGCCCAACAAGGTATGGAATATCGTATATGCCGGCTCACTCAACCTGCGCAAAAACGCCTTTATCCTGAAGATGCAGGAACTGGATTACCAGTTTAAGTTTCATCTTTATGGAAACATGGAAGATTATGATGCCGTGGCAAAAGACAAGGACATCGTATGGCATGGCTTTATGAATGCCGACGAATTCATCAAGCAAGTGCATGGAAACTTCGGTTTGGTATGGGATGGAGATTCCCTGGAAGAATGCCATGGCGACTTCGGAAGCTATCTGAAATACAACACCCCGCACAAGGCATCCTTCTACCTGCGTGCCGGATTACCTATCATCGTATGGAAAGAATCTGCCATTGCTCCGCTTGTGGAAGAAATGGGAGTAGGATTTGCCATCAACTCCCTGAAAGAACTTCCAGGGCGCCTAGCCGGCATTTCGGAAGAAGAATATGCCGGTATGCTTGCCCAAACAAAGCAGATGGCGATAGCAATTAACAATGGGGAGAATCTGAAGAAGGCTATACAGGAATCTTCGCTTTAGGAATCCTCAACAGTAAGTTTTTAACATAAAAAGTCGATGAACAATGAAGAATATATTAATAGACTTTACACGATTAGCGGAAAAGTGCGGCTTTGGTGAAATCGCAGACAACTACAGCCAGCAGCTCATCAGCATTTCCGACATACAGGATATGCACTTCATCTTTCTTGTAAAGGAGAAGCACAAGGGATTTGCCGGAAACAACGTGGATTATGTATCAGTGGAACATCTGGCACATGATTTAAGAAAGCTCAACAAGAAAATTGATTTGTGGCATTCCACAGACCAATTGTTCATCAAGCGCAAACACAAAAAGGGGATGAAGAACATCCTGACTATCCATGACCTCAACTTCCTGCACGAAAAGAAAGGCATCCATCGCCTGAAAACTCTCTGGAAGATGAAATGGCATATCAGACGTTCTGACTATATCACCGTCATCTCTGAATATGTAAAAGATGACCTGCTGAACCATATCGATATAGGCAACAAACCATTGGATGTGATTTATAATGGCATCAAAGATACGGATCTGGAGCTGCAGAAGAAGCCGGAATACATCAAAGACGACAAGAAGTTCTTCTTTACCATCGGTCAGACCAGAGCCAAGAAGAATTTCAAGACTCTGATTCCAATGATGAAGTTCCTTCCGGAATATAAACTCTATATCTGCGGAAAGCCTTATAGCAAGCACTATTACGAACTGCAGAGAATCAAGGAAGAATGGGGCACAGAGAATGTAATCTTTACAGGCGAAATCAGCAATGCCGAAAAGAACTGGATGTATGCCCACTGTGAAGCCTTTCTCTTCCCTAGACCCTTTTAGAGGGATTCGGACTCCCGGTACTGGAAGCCCATGAGATTCTACGCCAAGGTCTTCTCTTCCAGATTCACCAGTCTGCCAGAGGTATGTAAGAACCATGCCACCTATTTCGACTCCTATGTTCCGGAAGAGATGGCGGCTACCGTAAAGGCTGGTATCGCCCAATGGAGCAAAGACTCGGAAGAGGCAAAAGCTGCCAGGGAATATTCGCTAGGCTATACTTACAGCAAATATACCCAAACCTACATCAACCTGTATAAGAAGATGTTAGGCATATAAGATATATGACATGACATATAAGATATGGCATATAGTGAGATATGCCCTTCTCACATTTTTGAAAAGGGCATATCTTACTACATGCCATAAATGCTTGATCTTAATCTCGATGAATCGTCCCAGATTTTCTCTTTCGCCAACTACCCGCAACGCGATGCACTCCTATCGTCTCGCTATCCACCGGATAATGATTGTTGGGAGCAACAAGATGCGTAGGATAAACCGTCAAGCCAGGCATCACCTGCCTTTTCGTCCTTCATCTGCCATCCGAAAGACTTCGCCACAGCCGACATCGTATAAGGTGAAATCGTATCATTGAAAGAGCCATCCGGATTCTTGAAATGGCGGTTCTGATAATATTCAAACATCTTCTGGCAGAACGCATTGCCTGCTGTACCCATAAAGAAGGCTGCCTGCAATCCAAACTCTTCCTTATCCTTCTCATTAAAAGTTGCAAAGCCATCCTCCGGAAGAATCTCATCAAAGCGACGATGCAGATAGATATCGCTATCCATATAAATACCACCTTCTTTGTAAACGGCATAGAATCGCACAACATCGGCAGCAAAGGCCCACTTTCGGGCATCCAGAGCCTCCTCAATAAAATCACATCCTATAGACTTAGCCGCAGCATAATCCCACACTTTAACAACATAGTCGGGCATCAAGCGCTTCCATGTATCCAAACAAACCTTTATCTCTACAGGATAAGGGTCATTGCTAAACCAGCAAAGGTGAATGAGTTTTGGTGTCATCTCTATTATTCTCTTTTTCTGCAAAGGTACGAAAAACTATCCAAAGAGCAAAAAAAAATCCAGAAATATTTGCTATTCTAAATTATGTTTAGTACCTTTGCAACATTACACGATAAAGGCTTTAACATTTATTGTTTATCTTGCATGCAAGATTATGGCAACAAGGATGTTATAACATATAGAAAGCAAGAAGTAAAGAAAGAACAAGAAGTCAAAAGAAAGTAATATAAAAGGATAAAAACAATTATGAATAAAAAGCAGTTGAAAATTGTAACAGGGGTAGCTATTGCAGTTCTAATCGTATCCATCATTCCTATGTTATGGATAAGCCAGTATCTTCATCCATTTGCGGATGATTATGTCTTCGGTGCAGAAGTATATAAGATTTGGAATGAGACCCATTCATTTCCGGCTTGCGTTCAGACAGCCTGGAATGTAGCTATGACGATGTATCATACATGGCAGGGCACCTATTCCGCCTGCTTTCTCATGGCTCTACAACCAGGAGTATTCGGCCAATATTGGCTTGGAACATTCATCTTGATTTCCAGTTTGGTGACCTCCACTTACACCTTATTATATATGGTTATGCGAAAATTACTCCATTCGTCCAGATTGGAATATCTCTTCGTATCTACCCTCTTCGTTCTGATGACCATCCAGTTTACATGGTCATACTACGATGCATTCTATTGGTATAACGGGGCGATGTACTACACTTTATTCTATAGCATGTCTCTGTTTTTAGCATCTCTGCTCATAGGATATCAATTAAGTAGTTCCAAGTTCAAGAAAGCCCTTATCGGAGGGGCTTCCATCGTTCTATCCATCATCATTGCCGGCGGAAACTTCGTGTCAGGACTTGGCATGGGAGCGATTCTGTTTGCAGCCATTCTCATCATGAAGATGGAACAAAGAAGATGGCCACGTTTATATATTACTATTCTCGCCATCTATGGCATCGCCTTCCTTTTCAGCGTGTTGGCTCCTGGTAATGCGTTCAGACAAGTTACCATAGAAAGCAAGCCAAATGTTGTCGTTGCATTCTTCATGGCAATAGGAAAGAGCTTCGAGTTCTTATCAGAATCCATCAATATCGCTCAAATTCTGATGTTGATGCTTCTTAGCCCAACCCTTGTTAAGGCGGCAAGTAGCTCGAGATTCAAGTTCTCTCACCCCTGGCTATGCATCCTGATTACCGTTACGCTTTACAGTTCATTCTTCTTCGCCCACAGCTATGCCATGGGAACAAGAGGACCGGGCAGAGTACAGAACATCTATTCGTATATACACCTGTGGCTCATCTGCATCAATATTTATTATCTTTCTGGAGCTGTTCTGAGAAAGGCTGAGGCAAAAGCGCCATTAAGCTCTGCCATTATAGATTTCGTAACGGTATCTAAGAAGAAATATGCCAACTCGCTGCAGTATGCGCCATATTGTGCCATTGTCATCTTGATATTATCCGTAAGTCTCAAGGAAAGGACAACCAACAGAACCGTTTCACTTATGCTGAAAGGAACTGCCGTGAAATTTGACAAGGAAATGAACGAGCGTGAACTGGCACTGAAGACGAATACCCAAAGTGCCATAACATTGAAGCCTCTTACGGTAAAAATGCCTTCGGATGCATTCAATGACATCATGATTTATCCAGGATATTGGATCAATCAGGGAATGGCCCGATACTACGGCAAAGATAAGATTGTTGCCTCACCAGCCGCAAACATGCAGGAATCTCCAACCATGCTTCTTGCACGTTGCAAAAGAGACGTAGGACCAGGTAATTTGAAATTTGTATATATAAAATAATTGAACTTTCGCATATAAGCTCCACACGCCCTGAAAGGGCAGAAGCTCCTAGCCCAGGGCGTGTGGAATTTACCTGCAAGAGTTTAGCTACTTATAGCTCAGGCTTAAACTTGAGAAGTTGCTTATGGCTTAAACTTAATTCGTTTCCTATAACTCCAGCTTAAACTTGATAGGATGCTTCTTGCCATAGCGGGTCCAGAACTTGGCGCGTTCCTTCATCACATAATCTACGGCCTCATCCACGTTGTAATCTCTTACCTTGGCATATTCAGAGACCAGGATTCGGATAAATTCCTTAGGTCCCCAGAACTTTCGGAGATTATAGAGTCCTTCCTTGATGCTGATTTCTCCAAACTTCATGCGGTTGATATCCACGATGATGAAATGGAAGCCTTCATCATCCTGCTTCCACAGCACATTGCCCGGCGTGAAATCCTTATGCAGAATTTTCTTGTTGTGCATATCTGCGGCAAAACGTGCCAACGCCTTAGCCAGCTTTTCGTAGGTACCAGGGGGCTGCATCACCCACTTCGTAAAGGGTATGCAGGTTATCACACTGCAGGGTGATGAGATAGGTATATCCCAGGAGTCCGATGGCATTACGCTCTTCGATGAGCGCAATAGGCGCAGGGGTTCCGATGCCTTTCTTCTCCAATATCATCGGATATTCAAAAGCACGCTCCCCCTTAGGTTTTCTGATGCCTAGGGAATAAATCAGACTGTTAGGTCCCTTTGGCACATGATAGCGCTTTACATTAATCACTGTTCCATCAGGAGCCTCCATCACCTTAATGAGATTGCGACCCGTGTAAATCACACGTCCTTCCTTCTCGAACACATCCGGGATGCGTTCGATAAAACTTCTCATCTCTTCGTATTTTGGGTTTATCTTTATCTTCATTTCTTTACAGTACTTTTATATTTTTGCCTAGGATGCTTTGGAACTCCAGGGAGCATCATTTCCAAACTCTTGTCAGCTAACATCCGTGGAATGACATAAATCTTTAAATAAGTCTTATTTCTATTAACTTGCAGTGCCAATTCATCTAATGACTGCCAGTCCGAACAAACCAAACATATAAGCTTCTTCAATTCTTCAAAAGATAATTTCTTTTTCTTTCTCAAAGATTCCATGTTTGAAATGCTGGTATTCGGACTTGGTATATTTGAACTTAAACTTGCAACCTTAGAGCCAGAACTTGCAATATTACTTGGTATATTTGAGCCAGAGCATGTTATATTAGAGTCTGAGCTTGCAATATTACTTGGTATATTAGAGTCATCGTTTGGAAGATAATATTTCGTTCCTCTACCATACCCATCTTGTACCAACAATCCATCTTGGCACATATCTTTCAGCAAATCAGCAATCTCTGCTTTATGAATATCCAGCACAACTCTAAGGCTCTCATTAGTAACATAGCCATCAATCATAGAGTAATTTTTCAGAATGCGACTGTCAGCAGGACGTGAAACATCGGCATCGGCAAACATTCGCTGCACTTCTTTTTCCGTACACTTATAGTCCCCTTCATAATTTCGCTTGAAAGTACCATTATAGGGTTGAGACGTTCTATAAACAGGACGCTGTTCTCTAGATGCCCGAGGAATAAAGAATAACATAAGTTTATGGCCATTGTAATCTTCTACCACGACATCTTCTGTTCTTAACAGGTTACAACTAACTGTAGCTCGATTATTTACATTATTCCAAAAGTCCTTGGTATATTTTTCTATTTGTTCATCAGATAGATTATCTATATAGAACTTACCTTTTCTCTCTATAACTCCAAGCACGATAATTCCTCCTTCGCTATTGGCGAAGGCTGAATAGGTATCCCAAAAACTGCCAGGAAATCCACCGGCAGCACTTTTAAACTCCAAGTCATCACTCTCTACGCTATTCAAGAGTGAATCCAAATAATCCTCGAAGTTTAATCTATCACGTACTTCTAACATGCAATTCTTTTATATTCTTTAACAAGATACCTTCCTGGTATCTCATAGGTTGCAAAGATACGAAAAACTATCAGAAAAGCCAAATTTTAGGAAGATTATCTTTCTTCCTTCATTGATACTTGCTTTTTTTATCCATTTTCTTGCAAGATTAAAGTATATTTCGTATTTTTGTACCTAATAACATCATCAGCGTTTTCATAAACAAAAAGAAATCCTATGAATATTCAAAAATTGAAATATAAATTCCATAGCGGAAAAAACAGCAAACCCTGGTATTACATCAAGGAATACGCTCGTCTGTATACACCTGCCTGCATCTTGATATGGAGGGGGGCAGCATTTACTTGACAAAGCCATCAAGCAGCTCAACAGGTTCTTTAAGTAACAATAAGATGCCAGCCCAAGTGCTGGCATCTTATCTTTGATAAAGTTTCATAAATAAATGCCACTAGCATATCGACTTTCAAGAATATTTCGTAACTTTGTACTCAGTCATTGCAAAAAGTAAAGAACTATGGTAAGAGAAAGAAAAAAGCGAATCTATCGCAAGCGAATACCTTATGGTATGCAGAATTTTGAGGATGTGATAAAAGAGGATTGCTACTATGTAGACAAGACCCCATTCATCGAAGATATAGAAGACTCTAACAAGTACTTCTTCTTTATAAGGCCTCGCCGCTTCGGCAAGAGCCTTACCATCTCCATGCTTGAAAATTACTATGACATCAACAAGAAAGACAAGTTTGAGGAAATCTTTGGCAAGCTTTACATCGGGCAGAATCCTACACCAGAGCATAATACATATCTCATCATCCACCTCAATTTTGCCGAGGTGGCAG
>ENA-OQET01000807-OQET01000807.1-human-gut-metagenome-genome-assembly--contig:-NODE-807-length-15374-cov-5.241425_pt1 | contig 15374 bp, 13 predicted proteins | sample MGYA00242800_ERZ504645 | MGnify/ENA primary metagenome ERZ504645 (study PRJEB26092, sample SAMD00036308) | human gut metagenome | host: Homo sapiens | study: EMG produced TPA metagenomics assembly of... | reverse complement strand
GGAAACACATGAATCACATCATCAGATCCAACTCCTACAAAAACCTGATCTTTTCCTACGCCATAATAATCTGCAAGACTTCCGACGAGTTCGTCCGCAGTCGGATCCGGATACAGGCGAAAACGGTCTGTGTCCATCTCTTTCAGAACACGTTCCACTCCCGGTGCCGGCGGATATGGATTCTCATTTGTATTCAGTTTTACAACCTTATGCTGTGGCTGCTCACCCGGTACATATGGTTCTACGCTACGTATTTTCTCAAAAGTTCTTCTCTTACAGCCATGGTACTACCTCTATCTATACTCTCTTGCAAGCTCCGCAAATTTAGGAAGCGCATTTACAATTGTTTCATATGCTACACAATACGCCATTCTGACATATCCGGGACATCCAAAAGAGCTTCCCGGAACGATCAGAATATTGTATTTCTTCGCGGTATTACAAAATTCTTTTTCATCTGCAACTGGTGATTTTACAAAGAGATAAAATGCTCCTTCCGGTTTGATGCACTCAAATCCAAGTTCTTTCAATCCATTATAAAGAGTCTCTCTGTTTCTGTCATAATATGAAATGTCTGTCTTCTCATTCAGACATGCCTTCACCACTTTCTGCTGCAGTGTCGGTGCATTGACAAATCCAAGAATTCTCGTTGCAACGTTAGCTGCGGCGTTCAGTTTCTCACTGTCTGCCACTTCATCCGGAATCACAAGGTAACCGATACGTTCTCCCGGAAGAGAAAGTGATTTACTAAAAGAATATCCTACAACTGTATTTGCATAATACTTTGTGAGATATGGAACTTCTACTCCGTCATAAGCAAGTTCTCTGTATGGTTCATCTGAGATCAGATAAATCTCTGTTCCAAATTCTTTCTGTTTCTTCTCAAGAATCGCTGCTAGCTTCTGAATCGTCTCTTCAGAATATACAACACCTGTCGGATTATTCGGAGTATTGACGATGACTGCCTTTGTTTTTGGTGAGAGCTTTTCTTCAAACTCATCAAGCTTTGGCTGGAATGTCTCTGTATCCGGAGATATCTCCACGATCACACCGTCATAATTATCTGTATAGCTTCTGTATTCTCCAAAATAAGGAGCAAACACAACAACTTCATCACCTGGATTCAGCAGTGATTTCAAAATCACATTAAGACCTCCCGCTGCTCCAACTGTCATCGTAATATTGCGGGAAGCAAAGTTTGTTCCAAAGCGTTCATTTAAGGAATCAGCAACTGCCTGTCTCACATCCTCATAACCTGCATTGCTGTTCGTATAACCGTGAAGCACGATCGGATCCTCTTCGGAAAGGATCTCGATCATTGCTTTCTTTACCGCTTCCGGTGCCGGAACATTTGGATTTCCCAGGCTGAAGTCAAATACATTCTCTGCTCCGTATTTTGCTGCAAGACGGTTGCCCTCTTCAAACATCGCACGGATTGCAGAGCTGTTCGCTACCATGTTTTCCATTTTTTTTGAAATCATTGCTGTCCTCCTATTCTTGTCACAAACCCTTTCTCTTCCAAAAAAGCCGGACGATAAGATAATTTTGCCTTACGGAGTCCTTCTTCCCCGGCATCATCTTCTCTATTCACATAAGTGTAATCCATGCATTCATGTTCAACAAACTGCTGATTAATCATAGGGTATGCTCCCTGTACATCTGCAAATGCTTTCTCAATATGAACAACAAATGTATCCTTGCACAGTTCTTCCCCTACTGTAAAAGCAACAATTTTTTCGCCATTTCTCAACACTCCGCCTTTAAAGCCGAGTTCTTTGTATAAACGGAGGGAATTCAACGAAACGCACATCTCTGCGTTCTTCTCAGGATCATCATTACATCCATTCGAATTTCTCCACTTCAGAGCCATCTGAAAGCACTCTTCTACATTCTCATCACTGAGTGATTCGTAAGACCAGTCCGGATAAAGCTGCTTAAACTTATTAATATGGTTTCGCTTTCCGTGAAGCTTCTTTCCTGCAAGTGTTGCAAGCTTCTCCGTCTCATAGATGTAATCTGCCTGATCTCTGTCATATTCAATCCGGAATTGTCCCGGATACCACTCTTCCATCTGTGAAAAATTCTCCGGTGTCACACAGTAAAGACCGAATTCACAGTCTTCATCCTCGCAGATCTTCATCAATTCTTCCAATGCAGCTTTGACGGCTTCCGGCTTTCCTACAGGGTAAGCATAAGTATGTCCATCTCCTTCATCACGAAATACAAGTGCATTATGAAGGATTGCATATTTCACTTTATACTGTCTGGACCAGAGATATACATTCGCAAATGTTCTCTCGCAGCTTCTGCTTGGAGCCTGTGCGAAATAATAGTCAATCAGTTCTTTGTCTTCCAGTTCCGGTCGTTTGAATTCCGGTATCATCCTTGTACTACTCCTCCATCTTTGCAAGCTTCGCTGTCTGATCCGCTGCAATCAAGCTGTCGATCACTTCATCCAGATCACCATTTAAAATCGTATCCAATTTATGAAGTGTCAGTTTGATTCTGTGATCTGTTACTCTTCCCTGTGGGAAGTTATATGTTCTGATCTTTTCAGAACGGTCTCCTGTACCGATCTGGCTTCTTCTCTCTGCTGCCTCAGAAGCCTGTTTCTTCTCAAGCTCCAGGTCATACAGTTTGGAACGAAGCAGTCGGAATGCCTTCTCTTTATTCTGCAGCTGTGATTTCTCTGTCTGACTGTAAATCACGATTCCTGTCGGATAATGAGTCAGTCGTACCGCAGAGTCCGTTGTATTGACACACTGTCCACCGTTTCCTGATGCACGCATTACATCGATACGGATATCCTTCTCATCAATTACAACATCAACTTCTTCTGCCTCAGGCATTACGGCTACAGTAATTGTTGAAGTATGAATTCTTCCGCCACTTTCTGTCTCCGGCACACGCTGTACACGATGTACTCCACTTTCGTACTTCATACGGGAATATGCTCCCTGTCCTGTGATCATGAATACACATTCTTTGAATCCGCCGATTCCATTCTCATTCAGAGAGATCATCTCTGTCTTCCATCTGCGGCTGTCTGCATAATGCACATACATACGATAAACTTCTGCCGCAAAAAGTGCAGCCTCATCTCCACCTGCACCGGCACGGATCTCAACGATAACATTCTTATCATCATTCGGATCCTTCGGAAGAAGAAGAATCTTAAGTTCCTGCTCCAATTCTTCAATTCTGGCTTTAGATTCATTCAACTCTTCTTTTGCAAGCTCACGCATCTCTTCATCTGATTCTTCTTCCAGGATCATCAGACTCTCTTCTACATTTTGCTTACAGTTCTTATATTCCTGATAAGCTTCAACGATTGGTGCAAGATCGCTCTGCTCTTTCATCAGCTTACGGAAACGTTCCGGATCATTCGCCACATCCGGCTCCTGAAGTTCACCCATTACTTCCTGGTAACGAATTACCAAATCCTCTAATCTGTCAAACATAGTTCTATATCCTCTTCTATTTTTTATCTTCTTTATCTTTTTAATAGTACACGCCACAGACGATGCGGTCAAGTCCTGCCAGGTCCTTTTTTACGAACACCTTGTCATATCCCGCTTTTTTCATAAGATCAGAAACTTCTTCGCCCTGGTCATATCCAATCTCGAAAGCAAGTATTCCTCCTGTTTTCAGGAATTGTTTTGCATCAGTAACAATCTTCCGGTAGAAATACAATCCGTCTTCTTTCCCATCCAATGCACTGAATGGATCGTGAAGTTTCACTTCATCTTGAAGCTTCTCAATTTCTGCTGTTCTGATGTAAGGTGGGTTTGATAAGATCATATCATAAGTTTCACTGACATTTTCAAAAAGATCACTCAAAATCCAGTTCACTTTTCCCTTCTCATCCTTTTTCGTGCTTCTCAAATGTTTTTCATTTTTCTGCGCTACCATAAGAGCCTGCTCCGAAAAGTCAACACCTGTTCCTTCTATAAAGATACCCTTTTGTTCTGCATAATGCATTACGCTCAGAAGAATACATCCTGACCCGGTACACATATCCAACAGTTGCAAACAATCTTTTGATCTGAATGTCTCTTGTTTCATCATCTCCAGTGCCTCTTCCACAAGCACCTCTGTATCTTGTCTTGGAATCAGCACATGTTCATTCACCAGAAATTCAAGTCCCATAAATTCCTGACTTCCTGTAATATGCTGCAATGGAATATGATTTCTTCTTTTTTCAAGATATTCTTTATACTTTTTCCATGCTTCCGGATCCATGCTCTGATCCGGATCCATATAATAGCGAGCTTTCGTAATCCCTGTCACAAATTCCAACAGATACCACGCATCCAGATCTGCCTCTGTAATTCCTGCTTTCGCAAGAATTTCTTTTCCTTCTTTATATGCTTTTTTCAAACTTATTGAATCGCTGCAATCTGTTTTATACACCGTCCTCTTGTCTGATTCTGCTCTCATTGCTTCAGGTTCTCCTCCTGCCATGTCTTCCAGTCAAACACTGCTTCCACTGCTTTGATCCCAACCTCGATCATACTGTCATCCGGTTCCTTTGTTGTCAGATTCTGAACCCAGAGTCCCGGTTTACTAAGTACATTGATTACCGGATGATCACTGTTTCCGGCCAGACGGATCAATTCATAAGAGATTCCTGCGATCAACGGAAGCAGGGCGATCCGAAGAAGTACTCTCACAACCTGGGACTTTGCCGTAATAAAAAAGCAAACAATAATACTTACGATCATGACAAAGAAAAGAAAGCTTGTTCCACATCTCTTATGTTGTTTGGAACTCTTCCGTACATTTTCTACATTTAATTCCAATCCATGTTCGATGCAATTAATACACTTATGCTCTGCCCCGTGATACATAAATGTTCTCTTGATATCCTTTGTTCTGGAAATCAGAACAATATAGATCAGGAAAACAGCAACGCGGATCACACCTTCTAAAACAGTCATTACAAGATGTGAAGAGGTATGTTTTTCTATAATACTACTCAGATAATACGGAAGAACCATAAAAATACCAACCGCAATTAAGACAGAAACCACAACTGTCAGGTTCATGATCAGTTTTTCCTTCTTCTCCTGCTTTCTTGCCTCATCTTCTGTAAGAATCTCTTCTTCCTCGTCTTCAAAAAAAACTTGCAGAATAAGTCAATGTCTTCATTCCCAGCACAAGAGAATCCACAAAATTAAAAATCCCCCGAATGAAAGGAATCTTTTGCGGTGCCTTCCATGGGAGAACTCCTTTGTATTCCTGAATATCAACTTCAATCTCTCCATCTGGTTTCCGGACGGCAACGGAATATGTTTCCCGATTCTTCATCATAATGCCTTCCAGCACTGCCTGGCCGCCTATATTCGATGATTTCATATATTTCTCCTAAACACAAAGAGGACTGAGATTTCCACCTCAGCCCTCATCACTTCGTATTTCTTATTTAATACCGTATTTCTGTTGAACTTATCAACACGGCCACGAGCCTGTGTTGCTTTCTGCTGACCTGTGTAGAATGGATGACACTTGGAGCAGATTTCTACGTGGATGTTCTCCTTTGTAGATCCTGTAACAAATGTGTTTCCACAGTTGCATGTTACAGTTGCCTGATAATAATTAGGATGGATACCTTCGCGCATGATTTTCACCTCTCTATTTTTAAATTACTTATTATTTTCTCTAAACAGCTTTCTAATTGTATCACACATTTTTTAATAATGCAACACCTTTTTAGATAAATTTCTGACGGATGATCTGCTGAACAAGCTCTTCGTTTGTTTTTGTACGGGAAAACATATTCAAAAGATTGTCCACTGCCTCTTCTGATTTCATGCCGTTCATTGCTTTTCTCATAATATAAACTGCATCCTGTTCTTCCTTTGTGAGAAGAAGATCTTCTCTTCTTGTTCCTGATTTTGGAATATCAATTGCCGGGAACACTCTTTTCTCCTGAAGCTTCCTGTCAAGCATCAGTTCCATGTTACCTGTCCCCTTAAATTCTTCATAAACAACATCATCCATCTTGCTTCCTGTATCAACCAGTGCTGTTGCAAGAATCGTAAGGCTTCCACCTTCTCTCATATTTCTTGCTGCTCCGAAGAAACGCTTTGGACTGTAAAGTGCTGCCGGATCAAGACCACCGGAAAGTGTTCTTCCTGATGGCGGAACGATCAGGTTATATGCTCTTGAAAGTCTTGTGATGCTGTCAAGGAGGATCATAACGTCTTTTCCATGCTCTACCAGACGTTTTGCTCTTGAGATAACCATTTCTGATACTCGTTTGTGATGCTCCGGAAGTTCATCAAATGTAGAATGAATCACCTCTACATTCGGGCCTTCAATTGCCTCACGAATATCAGTTACCTCTTCCGGACGTTCATCGATCAACAGAATCAGAAGATGCATATTCGGTTCTGTCTTCTGTACAGATAGTGCAACTTCCTTTAATAATGTAGTTTTTCCTGCTTTCGGTGGAGATACGATCATACCTCTCTGTCCCTTTCCAATAGGGGAAACAAGATCAACAATACGCATTGCTGTTGTACAGCCCGGATTCTCCAGACGGATTCTCTGATTCGGGAAAATCGGAGTCAGGTCTTCAAAGTTCTTTCTCTTCATTGCCTCTGCCGGGCGCAGTCCATTGATCGTAGACACATAAAGAAGTGCACTGAACTTTTCTCCCTGCGTCTTAACTCTTGTATTTCCTGTCAGGATATCGCCTGTTTTAAGCCCGAATCTGCGAATCTGTGAAGGAGCAACATAGACATCTCCATCTCCCGGAAGATAATTGTCAGAACGAATGAAACCATATCCATCCTGAAGTACTTCAAGGATTCCGTTTGCTGTAAAACCACTGTCCAGCTGTTCAATATCTGTCTCTTCTTTTTTCTCTTCTTTCACTTCTTCTCTCGCTTCTTCTGCTGCCTCTTTCTGCTCTTCCTGCTCATCCAGCTCAAGCATTGCATCGATCAGATCGCCTTTCTTTAATGTAGAAACACCTCTCATCTTTCTTGCTTTTGCAAGTTCTTTCAATGTTGCCAGCGGCAATGATTCATATTTTTCTCGTGTCATATTCTTTTCCTTTCTTTTCAGGTAAATCTGTTCTGTCAATCCACTTCACATGTGCCCTTTTCACATACTGGATTATTCATTCATACTTCGGGAATATAAGTCTGATTCGACTTTAATGGAAATTTGCTTTAAATATGGTGTTATTATACAGTATATTTTTCTAAAAGAAAGAACTTTTTGAACTTTTCTCTGTTTTCCTGTACTTGCGTGTTTCCTTTTTCAGTGGTATCATTAATTCAATCAAATCAGAGAGGTATAAAATCATGACAAACAATGAAAAAGCTTTAAAAATGCATGAAGAATGGAATGGTAAGATAGAGACAACTGCCAAAGCGCATGTCAACTCAAGAGAAGATCTTGCCATCGCTTATACTCCGGGTGTTGCTGAACCTTGTAAGGTGATCGCACAGGATCCTGAAGCCGCATATAAATACACTATGAAAGCCAATACAGTTGCTGTTGTATCTGACGGAAGCGCTGTTCTTGGTCTTGGAAACATCGGTGCACTTGCTGCTATGCCGGTTATGGAGGGAAAAGCAGTCCTGTTCAAGGAATTCGGTGGTGTCAATGCAGTTCCGATCTGTCTGGATACACAGGACACAGAAGAGATCATTAAATCTGTAGTCAACATCGCACCTGCTTTCGGTGGAATCAACCTGGAAGATATTTCAGCTCCACGCTGTTTCGAAATCGAAACACGCCTGAAAGAACTTCTGAACATTCCTGTTTTCCATGATGACCAGCACGGAACAGCTATCGTTGTCCTCGCCGGAATCATCAATGCCCTGAAAGTAACAGGAAAGAAGAAAGAAGATTGCCGTGTTGTAGTGAATGGAGCCGGATCTGCCGGAGTTGCTATCACAAAGCTGCTTCTCACTTATGGTTTCCCTCATATTACAATGTGTGACATCAATGGAATCATTTCCAAGATCTCACCGAACCTGAACTGGATGCAGCAGCAGATGACTGAAGTTACAAATCTGGAAGAACACACCGGAACACTTGCCGATGCATTAAAAGGTGCTGATATTTTCGTTGGTGTTTCTGCTCCGAATATTGTTTCTAAAGAGATGGTTGCTTCCATGAATAAGGATGCGATTCTGTTCGCCATGGCAAACCCTGTACCGGAGATCATGCCTGACCTTGCAAAAGAAGCAGGTGCCAAAGTTGTCGGAACAGGACGTTCTGACTTCCCGAACCAGGTAAACAATGTTGTTGCGTTCCCTGGTATTTTCAAAGGTGCATTAGAAGGACGTGCCACACAGATTACAGAAGAAATGAAACTTGCTGCTGCCAATGCAATCGCAGGTCTTGTTCCGGAAGAAGAATTGAATGAAAACAACATTCTTCCGGAAGCCTTTGATCCTCGTGTAGCAGACACAGTAAGCAAAGCAATTAAGGATTTAATCTAATATGTGGGGAGAGAAGCGCTACCACTCTCTTGACTATGCATTAAAATCCCAGTTTGGAGAGAAAGTATATCGCATTGCATTGAACGGCGGTATGACTTGTCCGAACCGTGATGGTAAGATCGGATATGGTGGCTGTATCTTCTGCAGTGGTATGGGTTCGGGAGATTTTGCCGGTTCTGCCTGCAAAACAATTACAGAACAGCTCGCAGAAGGGAAAGCCATTCTTGCCAGAAAGCGTCCGGTGCATGCTTATATCGCATATTTCCAGGCTTTTACGAGTACCTATGCCCCCATAGAATACTTGCGGAAAGTTTTTACAGAAGCAATCGAAGACCCTGATGTAAAAGTACTTGCAATCGCAACCCGCCCTGACTGTTTAGATTCTGATGTTCTGGAACTTTTAGATGAATTGAATCAGATCAAGCCTGTCTGGGTTGAACTTGGTCTTCAAACCATTCACCCAGAATCTGCCAGATACATTCGCAGAGGTTATCCTTTAGAGATATTTGATACTGCTGTACATGAACTGAAGCGCCGGAATCTGACTGTTATCGTACATGTCATTTTATTCCTGCCCGGAGAGACTCATGAAATGATGCTTGAGACAATCGAATATTTGAATCATTCAGATATTGACGGAATCAAGTTGCAGCTTCTCCACATTTTGGAAGGAACTGATCTTGCAGTTGAATATCAGAAATATCTTTCAGATCCTGCCTATACCGGTCCTGCTTTCCATATCCCGGATGCGGACGAATACATCGGTCTGCTCACTGAATGTATCCAACATTTGCGTCCGGAAATTGTCATTCACCGACTGACCGGTGACGGACCGAAGGATCTCTTGATTGCACCTCTGTGGACAGGCGCAAAACGAACTGTTTTAAATCAGATCCACAAATATATGAAAGATCATGACTTGTACCAGGGAAAGGAGTATTATGGCTGAAACATTTACATTATATAAATTGATCGTGTTGTACATGTTGGATAGAGTCGATTTTCCGCTTACAACTTCCCAGATATCAGAATTTATTCTGGATAAAGGGTATACAACTTATTTTCGTCTTCAGTCTGCGCTTGCAGAATTAACGGATTCCGGACTTCTGAAAATTGAGCTGACACATAATCGTACGCTTTATAATCTCACAGAAGAAGGGGCTGCTACGATCAACTATTTCAGAAATAAAATTTCTCCTGAGATTCGTCAGGAAATTGATAATTTTATCAATGAGAAAAAATATGATCTGAAAGAAGAGGTTTCTGTTAAATCGGATTACTATCTGAATACAAACCATGAATATGAAGTAAAATGCCAGATTTTAGAAAATGGCTCCCACCTCATTGATATGACACTCACTGTGCCAACTCAGACTGAGGCAGAAGCCATTGTAAATAACTGGAATCGAAAGAATCAGGAGATTTACGCTTTACTGCTCTCGCAGCTTCTGTAAACGCTCCTTGATCTGTTTCTCATAACCAAGATCGCCGGGTTCATAGAACCTGGCGTCTTTTATTTCATCCGGAAGATACTGCTGATCCACATAATGATTCGGATAATCATGTGCGTACTTATATCCTATTCCGTGTCCTAACTTCTGTGCACCTTTATAATGTGCATCCTGAAGGTGTGTCGGAACCGTTGTTTTATTGTTCCGTACTGCATCGTTCGCTGCAAATATTGCATTAACGGCAGAATTACTCTTTGGCGCAGATGCCACATAAGTCACCGCCTGTGAAAGAATGATCTGAGATTCCGGCATTCCGATCCTCTCAACTGCCTGTGCAGCCGCAACCGCAACAGTAAGTGCCATCGGATCCGCATTTCCAACATCTTCCGATGCACAGATCATAATTCTTCTCGCTATAAACTTCACATCTTCTCCTGCATACAACATCTTTGCAAGATAAAAGACCGCTGCATCCGGATCTGAGCCGCGCATGCTCTTAATAAATGCAGAGATAATATCGTAATGGTTATCTCCTTTTTTGTCATAATTCACCACTCGTTTCTGAATGCATTCTGACGCGACATCTAAAGTAATATGAATTTGTCCATCTTCGCTTCTGTCCGTTGTCAATACACCCAGTTCAATCGCATTCAGTGCATTTCTTGCATCTCCACCTGACACATCCGCCAAAAATTCAAGTGCATCATCTTCTATCACTGCATGAAAGCTTCCAAGACCTTTCTCAGTATCATTCACTGCACGGAGAAGCAGTTCCTTAATATCCGTCTTCTCCAGTGGACGCAATTCAAAGATACTTGATCTCGAAATCAAAGCTCCATTTACCTCAAAATAAGGATTCTCCGTTGTTGCGCCAATCAGGATCAACGTTCCATCTTCCACAAATGGAAGCAGATAATCCTGCTGCCCTTTATTAAAGCGATGAATCTCATCAATAAAAAGAATCGTCTTCTTTCCATACATTCCCTGCAGATCTTTTGCTTCTTTCACTACTTCTTCCATATCTTTCTTTCCGGCAACTGTCGCATTGATCTGTTTGAACTCTGCACTGGTTGTATGTGCGATCACCTTTGCCAGTGTTGTCTTTCCTGTTCCCGGAGGTCCGTAAAAAATCAAAGAACTCAGCTTATCTGCCTTAATTGCCCGGTAAAGCAATTTATCTTTTCCTATGATATGCTTCTGTCCCACTACTTCATCCAGTGTCACCGGACGCATCCTGGATGCAAGCGGAGATTCCTTCTCTTTATTTGTCTCTCTCATATAATCAAATAAATCCATCTTTCTCTCCTGTTTTCAATCTTATATTCACATTTTCAATCCATGATCAGATGATCCACTGTCACAAACTCATAACCTTTCCCCTGCAACAGATCTACAATCCGTATAGCCGCCTGCACAGAAGAAGGATAACAGTCATGCAATAAAATAACATCTCCCGGATTTATCTCTTCCACAACTGTTTTTACAACCGCCCCTGCATCTTCGGTCATCCAGTCCAGCGGATCCACCGTCCATCCGATATATATTCTGCTCAGATCTTGTTCGCTGTCCACCGGGAGTTCCCCGTAAGGCGCTCTTGCGAACACCGGTTGTTTTCCCGTTATCTTTTCAATCACTGTATCTGTCTGTTCCAGTTCTTTCTTTGCTTCTCCCGTTTCCAGCTTTGACAGATTGCAATGCGTATAAGTATGATTTCCGATCAAATGACCTTCCTCATACATTCTTTTCACAATTTTTTCATTCTCATCTTTTTCTACATTTTCGCCGATCAGAAAAAAGGTCGCCCTCACTTTACGTTCCTTTAATCCATCCAACAGAATCGGGGTAGAGGATGCATTAGGACCGTCATCAAATGTAAGCGCAGCAACCGGTTTTACCTCATCTGATACATTCTGACTTCGCACTGAATCAGATGAGACACTCATTGTTTTTCTCCCATCCATCTTTATCAGAAATGGGGACATGCCCAAAAACACCAGAAGACAGAAAAACTGTACTACATAACCCCAACTTTTTCCAGACATCATGACAGCTTCCCGCCTTTGACATTCTTACTCTATTCTTATGTCCTGCACCTCGGCATCATTCCTTCTTTTTTCTATGCTTTTCTCTGTATTCCGTCGGACTTGTCTTCTTCACTTTTCGAAATGCTTTCGAAAAATAAAGATTATTCTCAAAACCAACAGAATATGCAATCGCCGAAACCGACAGCCCCGTCTCTTTCAGCAGACGGCAAGCCTGCTGGATTCTGTATTCTGTCAGATATTCTTTTGGTGAACAATTCATATAGGTCTGAAAAGAGCGAAACAGATGACTTCTGCTGATTCCTACATAGTCTGCGATATCTTCCACTGTCACGGGATAAGAATAATTGGTTTCTATATAATTTTCTGCCTTTTCTACATACAAAAGCTTTGCATCTCTTTCCTGATCTTCCCCTTCATGATAGTGCATAAAGACTGACAGAAGACTGTAAAGTGCTCCGGTCATGGCAACCGCTTCTTCATACCCATTGCCCTTTGCATTATAAATCTGTTCCAATCCATTCCGGATCTGTTCATCCGGCACATTTCCTCTTTTTAAAAAAGGACGTTCTTTCAGAAAACCTGTATTTCGAATGATCGATGCCGCATCCGTCCCCATAAATCCAGCCCAGGCGTATTCCCATGGTTCCTGCTGATCGGCATAATACTTTACTTCCACGCCCGGATATAAGATAAACGTATCTCCGGCTTCTAATTTCCACGTCTTTTCTCCAACTGTATAGTATCCTGTTCCCGACAAAATATGATGGATACAATAATGATCCCTGACTCCTGGCCCCCACTGATATCCCGCTTCACACCTTTGATATCCCGTGTTATATACAGACAACGAAGTCATCAGAATTTCTCCTGACTTATACGAATGTTTGTAAGTCTCTGTCATCTCCCGGCTCCTTTCCCGTATCCTGTAATCTATTATAACACCTCGTCTTTTTAATGCAACATTATTACATGCCACAGCACGTATTTTTTATAGACGTTTTCACTCATTAACGATATAATAAATATAAATAAATCTGATCGACTGGATTACTTTTAATGGAGGTAAATAATGATGAAGAAAAAATTGTTTGATATGTTTGCAGAACTTTTTGGTGATTCCGAAGGAGCTCGTTTTTACTTTTCTCCTGGACGCGTGAATCTGATTGGTGAACACACAGATTATAACGGTGGACATGTATTTCCTTGTGCACTGACACTTGGTACTTACGGTGCTGCACGCAAAAGAGAGGATAACAAGATCCATTTTTATTCCATGAATCTGGACTCCTTTGGTGTTGTAGAAGCATCTCTTGATGATCTGACAAATAAAAAAGAATACAACTGGGCAAACTATCCGCTTGGTGTAGTCTGGGCGTTCAAAGAAAAAGGACATACAATCACAAGTGGTTTTGATATGGTAATCTGGGGAAATATCCCGAACGGTTCCGGACTTTCCTCTTCTGCTTCCCTTGAAGTTCTCACTGGTGTGATCCTGACAGACCTGTTCGAGATCAAAGATCTTTCCATGACAGATCTTGCACTGATCGGCCAGTATTCAGAGAATAACTTCAATGGATGCAACTGTGGTATCATGGATCAGTTTGCTGTTGCCATGGGTAAAAAAGACCACGCAATTTTCCTTGACACAAGTGATTTAAGCTACGAATATGCACCTTGCGTTCTTGATGGTGCCAAGATTGTGATCACAAACAGTAAAGTAAAGCATAGTCTTGTTGATTCTGCTTATAACGACAGAAGAAACGAATGTGCTGCTGCACTGAAAGCACTTCAGAGCGAACTTGACATTCAGGCACTTGGCGATCTTACTCCTGAAGAATTCGAGGCACACAAATCCTTGATCAAAGATGAGATCCAGTTACAGCGTGCAAAACATGCTGTATACGAAAACCAGCGTACAATCGATGCTGTTACAGCACTGAAAGCCGGAGACATTGAAAGCTTCGGAAAATTAATGAATCAGTCTCACATTTCACTTCGTGATGATTATGATGTATCCTGTGAAGAGATTGATATCCTTGTAGACCTTGCATGGAAGATTCCTGGTGTTCTCGGTTCCCGTATCACAGGCGGCGGATTTGGCGGTTGCACAGTCAGCATCGTAAAAGATGAATCCGTAGATACATTTATCGAAACAATCGGAAAAACATATCTTGAAAAAGTAGGACATGAAGCTGAGTTCTACACAGTAGATATCGGAGACGGTGCTTCTCGTCTCGACTAATACTCATCTCTGCTAAGATCAGATGTGAAATAATGTATATTTTGTTATAGGAATGCCATTGGCATTCCTTAATTTAAGGAGGTTCTTGACATATGCTTTATGATGCGATCAAAAAATTAGTACAATACGGAATCAATACCGGAATCACTCCGGAATCCGAAAGAATTTATACAACGAATCTTCTTCTGGATCTGTTCCACGAAGATAACTATGAAGATGTTGACTGTGATCTGAACAATCTTGTTCTGGAAGACATTCTTGCAGAACTTTTAGATATCGCCGCAGAACGCGGAATCATTGAAAACAGCATCGGCTACCGTGATTTATTTGATACAAAACTGATGAATACTCTGATGCCACGCCCAGCTCAGGTCCAGCAGACTTTCTGGGAAAAATACAAAGTTTCTCCGGAGACAGCTACTGATTATTATTACAAATTAAGCCAGGACAGTGATTATATCCGCAGATACCGCATTGCCAAGGATCGCAAATGGACGGTTGACACAAAATACGGTACTCTTGACATTACAATCAATCTTTCCAAACCAGAGAAAGATCCAAAAGCGATTGCAGCAGCGGGAAAAGCGAAATCCTCTTCCTATCCAAAATGTCAACTTTGCGTAGAAAATGAAGGTTATGCAGGACGCCTCGATCACCCGGCCCGTGAGAACCACAGAATCATCCCGATCACAATTCAGGATAACCCTTGGGGATTCCAGTACTCCCCTTATGTATACTATAACGAACACTGCATCGTATTCAACGGACAGCATATTCCAATGAAGATCGATCGTAATGCATTTGAAAAGCTCTTTGATTTCATCAAGCTTTTCCCACACTACTTCCTGGGATCCAATGCAGACCTGCCTATCGTAGGCGGTTCTATTTTAAGTCACGATCATTTCCAGGGCGGACATTATACTTTCGCAATGGCGAAAGCTCCGATCATTGAACACTTCACTGTGAAAGGTTACGAAGATGTAACTGCCGGTATCGTAAAATGGCCTCTGTCTGTTATCCGTCTTCAGAGCAAAGAAGTAAAACCTCTGATTGAATCTGGCTGAACACATTTTAAATGCATGGAGATCTTATACAGATGAAGATGCTTTCATCTTCGCTGAGACAGACGGTACACCGCACAACACGATCACACCGATTGCAAGAAAGCGTG